>OGUP01001486.1_pt1 | contig 13011 bp, 9 predicted proteins | sample 1553661 | NCBI WGS metagenome assembly OGUP01 (sample SAMEA2580026, study PRJEB22360) | human gut metagenome | biome: human gut; feature: human-associated habitat; material: faeces | place: Denmark | collected 2008/2010
CAGAAAGTAAAAAGATTTATGACTGAAACAGGAATGCTGCAAAATTGTTCAGAGATCATCCTTGGTGTTTCTGGCGGTCCGGATTCGATGACAATGCTTCATATATTGAATGAACTCAGAGATGAATTTGGCTATCGTCTCCGCGTAGTACATGTAAATCACGGAATCCGTGGAAAAGAAGCTCTGCGGGATCAGCAGATGGTGGAGAAAATATGCAGTGAATGGAAGATCCCGTGTGCAGTATATAATTATGATGTTCCTGCTCTGGCTCTCAGTTGGAAGATGGGAACCGAAGAAGCCGGCCGCAAAGTGCGTCGAATTGCTTTTGAAAAAGAGAAAGAAAATGCAGTGGCGATACCGGAAAAGGTGCGTGTGGCGCTTGCACATAACCAAAATGATATGGCGGAAACTATGCTGCATCACCTGGCCAGGGGAACCGGGATCAGGGGCCTCTGCTCGCTGAAGCCACTGAACGGAGAAATTATCCGGCCTCTTTTGTGTTTAGAACGGAGTGAAATCGTCAATTATGTAGAGGAGAACAGCATTCAGACAGTTCTGGACAGCAGCAATATGGAAGATGATTATACGAGAAACCGTATACGACGTCACATTCTGCCACTCATTGAGCAGGAAGTAAATCCAAGGGCAGTTACACATATGGCAGAAGCGTCAGAAATATTCGGACAGGCAGAAGCCTATTTTACGAAGCTGGCAGGAGAAATGGCAGCAGGATACAGGAAAGCAAAAGACAGATATGTCCTGGATCATGAGTTTTTCAAAAAAGAAACAATTATCCAGACATATGTGATCAGGGAGATATTAGAAGTAACAGGCGGACATCAGAGTGACCTTACCTCTGGTCATATAAAGCAGATCAGAGATCTGTATGGTATGCAGACTGGACGAAAAGCAGATCTTCCATATGAACTGGAGGCGTCCAGAGTTTATGAGGGAGTACAGATCCGAAAGAAAAATATGATCGCAGAATCAGATAGTGAGACAGAAGAACTGAAAATCCAAAATCTTGTTGTTCCGGGAGAAACGAAATGGAAGCAGGGATGCTTTACTGCAAAAATTTATTCATATAATGGTGAGAAGATTTTGGAAAAAAAGTATACGAAATGGTTTGATTGTGATAAAATAAATTGCGAACTGACTGTCCGCACACGCAGAAGCGGTGATTATATGGCAGTCAGTCAGAGCGGCGGGCATAAGAAGCTGACACGTTGTATGATCGATGATAAAATTCCGGGTGAACTGAGAGGGAAACTCCCACTGGTTGTCGATGGAAATGAAGTTTTGTGGATCGTAGGCGGAAGAATCAATGAGCGTTACAAAATCACTTCCGAAACAGGAAGGGTATTGGAGATCACATACCAAGGAGGAAACGTACAATGAGTGAAAAAATCAAAGTTTTACTGAGTGAAGAAGAAGTGGATGCAAGAATTAAGCAGATTGCAGCCCAGATCAGCAGGGATTATGCAGGAAGGGAAATACATCTTATCTGTGTTCTGAAGGGTGGCGTATTCTTTACCTGTGAACTGGCAAAGAGAATTACTGTTCCGGTATCCCTTGATTTTATGTCAGTATCCAGCTATGGTGATGATACAAAATCCAGTGGTGTTGTAAAAATCGTAAAAGATCTGGATCAGCCGCTGATCGGCAAAGATGTTCTGATCGTGGAGGATATCATTGACTCAGGAAGAACTCTCAGCTACCTGATCGAAATCCTGAAGGGAAGAAATCCAAACAGCATCCGTCTGTGCACACTGCTGGACAAACCGGAACGCAGGGTAAAAGACGTAAAAGTAGACTACTGCTGTTTTAATATTCCGGATGAATTTGTAGTAGGATATGGTCTGGATTACGCACAGAAATACAGAAATCTTCCGTTTATCGGGGTGGTTGAATTAGAAAACCAGGATTGAAAGGAGACAGCAGCAGGTGAATAAACAGTCAGGCAGAATTGGCCTGTATCTTGTATTGATCGTGATGTTGGTTGCCGGATACTTTTATCTGAACAATCAGGTAGCATCACAGAGCAGTTACTCAATGGAAAGTATGAAACAGGCAGCAGAGGATGGTAAGCTTTCTTCTGCAAAAATCTACCAGAACAGGGAAGTGCCTACCGGTTCCGTTGTTGCGGATATCGAAGGTGAAGGGAAGAAAAAAGTATATGTAACAGATGTTAAAGACGCACAGAAGCTTCTGGAAGGCTACGGCATTCATCCGGAAGTGGCAGATGTTCCGCAGGAAAGTGTATTTATGACAACATTTTTTCCGGTACTTCTCACAGGTGGGCTGGTGATTTTCCTGTTTCTTATGATGAACCGTCAGATGTCAGGAGGCGGAGGTAATGCCAAGATGATGAATTTTGGAAAGAGCCGTGCCCGAATGATGCTGCCGGATGACAAAAAAGTTACATTTCAGAATGTGGCAGGTCTTCAGGAAGAAAAAGAAGATCTGGTCGAGGTTGTTGATTTTTTGAAAGCTCCACAGAAATATACAAATGTTGGAGCAAGGATTCCGAAAGGAGTGATCCTTGTAGGACCTCCTGGAACAGGTAAGACACTTCTTGCAAAAGCAGTTGCCGGAGAAGCGGGAGTTCCGTTTTTCTCTATTTCAGGATCTGATTTTGTAGAGATGTTTGTCGGTGTCGGCGCATCCCGCGTACGTGACCTGTTTGAAGAGGGCAAGAAGCATGCACCATGTATCATCTTTATTGATGAGATTGATGCAGTTGCCAGACAACGTGGTACTGGAATGGGTGGTGGACATGATGAAAGAGAGCAGACTCTGAACCAGCTTCTAGTAGAGATGGATGGTTTCGGTGTAAATGAAGGAATTATCGTTATGGCGGCTACCAACCGTGTGGATATCCTTGATCCGGCGATTCTTCGTCCTGGCCGTTTTGACCGTAAGGTTGCAGTAGGCCGCCCGGATATCAAAGGAAGGGAAGAAATCCTCAGAGTTCATGCAAAAGACAAACCGCTTGGAGAAGATGTGGATCTTGCACAGATCGCGCAGACAACTTCCGGTTTTACAGGGGCAGATCTTGAAAACCTTCTGAATGAGGCTGCGATCATGGCTGCCAGATCAGGACGCAGTTATATTACACAGCTGGATATCAAGCATGCATTTATCAAAGTTGGTATCGGGGCAGAGAAACGAAGCAAAGTTATTTCTGAGAAAGAGAAGAAGATCACAGCATATCATGAGGCCGGACATGCGATCTTATTCCATGTACTTCCGGATATGGATCCAGTATATACGATTTCCATTATTCCTACCGGAATGGGAGCCGCAGGATATACCATGCCTCTTCCTGAAAATGATGACATGTTTAATACCAAAGGCAAGATGCTGCAGGATATTACGACACTTCTGGGTGGACGTGTTGCTGAAGAAATCATCTTTGGGGATATTACAACAGGTGCATCAAATGATATTAAGCGTGCAACCAGTACAGCACGTGCAATGGTCATGCAGTATGGTATGTCTGACAAGCTTGGGCTGATCACTTACGGGGATGACGGAGATGAAGTCTTTATCGGACGTGATCTGGCACATACCAGAAGCTACAGTGAAGAAGTTGCAAAAGAGATTGACAAAGAGGTTCATGATATTATTGACCGTTGCCATGCAGATGCAAGAAAGATTATTTCTCAGCATATGGATGTTCTTCATAAGTGTGCAGCACTTCTTTTAGAGAAGGAAAAGATTCAGCGCGATGAGTTTGAGGCACTTTTTACAGCGAAAAATGAAATGCCTCAAGAATAGGGCATACAAAGTGCACAAAAACAAATACTAAATTTTGTGAAGTTTGTGCACACTTTTGGAGGGAGTCATGGTACTATAATAACCGTAAAAACCCCCCAATACATTATATAGTTTTTGCTACACCCCATAAGAAGAAATACCTTCTCCAAAAAAGACAGCTTATCCCGCTGTCTTTTTTACTGTCTAAAAACCCCGCAGCATCAGGCGAGAAAATCGTCTTTTGTTGCGTTTTTTTGTTACTCACCAAGCTTTGGACATCGCTTTCTGGCGCCGGTAAGTGACCGCGAATCGCAAAAAGGAGAAAATTAGATACAATCCTAGACTCCAGAACTTCTTTACGTCAAAATGGATTCATGTTATCATTAATCCATTATGTGAGTTTACCTATGGGAGAAATGTGATGTTCAAAAAAATGAAAAAAAGCAAAGAATCTGTACAGGGATTTACGCTCATAGAATTGATTATTATTGTAGCGATTCTGGGCGTGTTGTTGGTGATTTTAGCACCAGCCTATACAAAGTACATTGAGAGAAGCCGGGAATCAACAGATCTGGCAAATGCCAAATCCGCATATAATGAATTGATGATGAATGTGGCTGAAAAGGAAGAAGATCCAGAGCCTATTAGTTTCAAGTTAAAACAAAAACATCCCGGCTGGCAGAGTCCACTTCCAATTACAGTCGGGAGTGCTTCCTTTGATGGCACAAATACAGATAACTGGGTTGGAACACCGGGCCGAAACGGAACCTGTGTAGTTTCCTATGATAAAAATAAAGGTGTGATTTTTACCTGGAGTGGTGGAATTGATGTGGCAGTGAGACCAACATATAATGGAAAGTTGGATGAAACTTTAACTACCCTTAAAAAGGGATATAAGCGGATTGGTGATGCCAACATGAATAATAATAAGGCCTTCTTCTCTAATCAGACATTCTATATTAATGGAGAACGGTATACTACCCGTGTCTATTATGCGGATTCATCCGCTTTCAAAGATGCATTAATAGGTTATACACCGAAGCCTGCCTCCTACGATCAAAGTCCTTTCCGTAAAGTGGAGAACGATTATGATCATTTTACACACCAGGGCTTTGCATACTACACCTACGGCAAAGATGGCTCCATCAATATGTTTACCTATGTAAACGAAAATAAGGTCTATCAGACAACTGACGAAGGTAAGACCTGGCAGGACATTACGCCAAATGAAAAATGAAGAATAATAGTAACTATTCAGAAGGTAGTATCCCACAAGGGGATGAAAAGTTACGAATAATAAATTGTAACAGAGAGGTATCGCGAAGTTTATGTTTACGATTAAGACAGTCAAAGGTGATATAACCAAAATTACAGATGTACAGGCAATTGTAAATGCTGCTAATAATTCTCTTCTTGGTGGTGGCGGTGTTGATGGTGCAATCCATCATGCTGCAGGTCCGGAACTTCTTGCAGAATGCAGGACGCTTCATGGCTGTGAAACAGGAGAGGCAAAGATAACCAGGGCATATAATCTGCCATGCGATTACGTGATTCACACGGTTGGACCGATATGGAATGGCGGAAAAAATAATGAAGATAAGCTTCTTACAGATTGTTATTATAATTCGTTAAAGCTTGCGATGGAGAATGATATTAGAACAATCGCATTTCCATCTATATCTACGGGAGTTTATCATTTTCCGGTAGAGAGAGCTGCTAAGATTGCGGTAAAAACAGTTTGTAGATTTCTGCAGGAGAATCCTGATAGTTTTGATCTTGTTGAGTGGGTGCTATTTAACGACCAGGCCGCATCCGCATATGAAACTGAGGTATCCTTAATATAAAAGTAGACTACAACAAAGAAAATGAGAAATGCAGATGGCATTTCCACCACAAAAGTAGACTACAAACCAAGAAACCTGGAAATGCAGATGACATTTCCACCACAAAAGTAGACCGCAAACCAAGAAATCAGGAAATGTAGATGACATTTCCACCACAAAAGTAGACTGCAAACCAAAAAACCTGGAAATGCAGATGACATTTCCACCACAAAAGTAGATTGCAGACAAAGAAACTCGGAAATGCAGATTACATTTCCAGTGCAATATAAATAATACAGACAAGGAAGATTGACAATGAAGCAGGAAAACGAAGATATTGCAAGAAAAATGCAGTATATTCTGAATATGAGACCAGTGTTTAACAAGGAGGCTCTTTTCAGTGACGGAACAAGGTATTACAGAAATCCTACTGAGCCAAAGAGTGGCGAAAAGGTAATAATCAGCTTCAGAACCCAGAAGAATAATGTGGATGCGGTATATCTCGTATCCGGAGATCAGAAATATAAAATGAAAGTATACAAAACCACAAAAGGTTTTGATTATTATGGAACAAAGATTGTGATGCCGGAAGAGATTTTTCGGTATCATTTTGAAATTCAGTATGGATGGGCTACATGCTATTACACGGAACAGGGAGTCTGTTCTGAGCTGCAGGAATGGGCACAGTTTGAAATCTATCCGAATTATCATACACCTGATTGGGCAAAGGGTGCGGTGATGTATCAGATTTTTGTGGATCGATTCCGCAATGGAGATCCGTCCAACGATGTGGAAAGCGACGAATATGCATATATTGGTGAACACAGTGAAAAAGTGACAGATTGGTCCAAGACTCCGGCAGTTATGGGAGTCAGGGAATTCTATGGAGGAGACCTGCAGGGCATTATTGACAAACTGGATTATTTTGAAGAGCTGGGCATTGAAGTGCTGTATCTGAATCCAATCTTCGTATCACCAAGTAACCACAAATACGACTGTCAGGATTACGATTATGTGGATCCACATTACGGAAAGATCGTTGAAGACTGTGACGGACTGCTTGCACCGGAGGATCGAGATAATACACATGCCACAAAATATATCCGGCGTGTGACAGATAAGCGCAATCTGGAGGCAAGTAATCAGATGTTTGCACAGCTTGTGGAAGAATTGCATAAACGTGGCATGAAGATTATTCTGGATGGAGTATTCAACCATTGTGGATCTTTTAATAAGTGGATGGACAGAGAAAGAATATATGAAGGACAGGAAGGTTATGCACCGGGAGCTTATATATCTGCAGACAGTCCGTATCGCTATTTCTTTGATTTTCATGATCAGAATCGATGGCCTTATAATCCGACTTATGATGGATGGTGGACGCATGATACACTTCCGAAACTGAATTATGAAGGTTCAGGAGAATTGTATGATTATGTCCTGAAAGTGGCACAGAAGTGGGTGTCTGCACCATATAATGTGGATGGCTGGAGACTGGATGTGGCAGCAGATCTGGGACACAGCAATGAGTTTAATCACCAGTTCTGGAAAGATTTCCGTAAAGCGGTCAAGGAAGCGAATCCGGAAGCACTGATTCTTGCAGAACATTATGGAAGTCCGGAAGGATGGCTGCAGGGAGATGAGTGGGATTCTGTCATGAACTATGATGCGTTCATGGAGCCTGTGACATGGTTCCTGACCGGAATGGAAAAACACAGTGATGAATATAGAGAGGATCTTTATGGAAACAGTGATGCGTTTATCGGAGCAATGAAGACGCATATGCGCTCTTTGCATATGTCATCTCTTCACACTGCGATGAATGAATTGTCAAATCATGATCATTCCAGATTCCTTACCAGAACAAATCACAGGGTTGGACGTGTTTCCTATGCCGGAGCGCAGGCGGCGCCTGAAAATATCAATACGGCGATCATGCGTGAAGCGATTGCCATACAGATGACATGGCCGGGAGCTCCTACATTGTATTATGGGGATGAGGCAGGTGTCTGCGGATTTACAGATCCGGATAACCGGAGAACTTACCCGTGGGGGCATGAAGATATGGAACTTCTGAATTTCTACAAGGTCATGATCGCGGTTCATAAGAAATACAAAATGCTCAGAAGCGGTTCTCTGAAATTCCTATGGAATGATTATCAGGGCCTCTGTTATGCGAGATTCTCTCATACGGAGCAGATGATCATCGTACTGAACAACCGGGATGAAGGCAGAGATGTTATGATTGAAGTCTGGCCGGCAGGAATCAGCAGACTGGAAGAAACAGTATTTACAAGGCTGGTGCAATCTTCTCAAGAAGGGTATACAGACCACCAGAAACAGATTCTGTGCCAGGCTGGATCGCTGAATCTGTATCTGCCACCGTGCAGTGTGACAGTACTGCATCATAAAGACCAGATGTAAGATTAGAGAGTTGGTATGCTATATGAAAGCTGCAGCGCAAAATTCACTTGACAGGTCAGAATGGGTATGTTACGATATCAATACTTTCACGTGGTAGAGTGGCTACGTACTAAAAGAAAAATAATATGTCAAGGGAGATAGAGAGATGAAGAAAAAAGCAGTTGCAGTAGTTATGACAGCAGTAATGGCACTGGGAATGGTATCTGCAGTAAGTGTGCAGGCAGGAATAGAAGATAAGACTCTGATCGTTGGATTTGATGCGGAATATCCACCATATGGATATATGGATGAGAATGGTGAATACACAGGATTTGACCTGGAACTGGCACAGGCTGTGTGTGATCTGGAAGGTTGGGAGCTGGAGAAAAAACCAATCAACTGGGATTCCAAGGATATGGAACTGAATTCCGGATCTATCGACTGTATCTGGAATGGATTTACTATGAACGGAAGAGAAGATGATTATACTTTCTCAGAGCCGTATGTAGATAACAGTCAGGTAATCGTTGTTGCAGATGATTCCGGAATTGAGAAGCTTACAGATCTTGCCGGTAAGACCGTTGGTGTGCAGGCAGCTTCCGCAGCACTGGATCTTCTTCAGAGTGAGGAAGAAGGCGGACAGAAAGAACTGGCGGATACCTTTGGAGCACTGAATGAATTTGCAGATTACAATACTGCATTCACAGAACTGCAGGCAGGGGCACTGGATGCACTGGCAATCGATGTCGGAGTTGCCAAATATCAGCTGAATTCCAGAGGAGAGGGATTCAAGATCCTTGATGAGACACTGAATACAGAACAGTATGCAATCGGATTTAAAAAGGGTAATACAGAACTCTGTGATATTGTGAATGCAGACCTTCAGAAACTTGCAGATGATGGAACGGTTGCAGAACTTGCTGAGAAGTATGAAATCGCAGATATGGTAACACTGAAAGCTTCTGATGATGCATCGACAGAGGATTCCAAAGATGCAACAGATGATGCAGAAACAGATAAAACAGAAGAAAAATAAGCAATACATAAAATACGAATACAGAATGGGATGCTTCCCGGTTTTCCGGGTGGCATCCCTCTTGTAGGTTTATGGAGGAGAGTACATGAGTTTTCAGGTAATGTTACAACAGCTTACCACGGGATTTGGGCAGACACTGCTGATCTTTTTTCTGACACTGTTATTTTCCCTGCCACTTGGCATGGTTGTATATTTTGGACGTGTGAGCAGGTTCAAGCCATTAAGCTGGATCGTTAAGGCGTATATTTCTATTATGCGAGGAACACCACTGATGCTGCAGCTGCTGCTATGGTATTTTGGACCGTTCTATCTGTGGGGAATGAATATCGGCAATTATAAATTTACCGCGATCATTCTGGGATGTTCTCTGAATTATGCCGCATATTTTGCAGAAATCTATCGTTCCGGAATTGAGTCGATTCCGGTGGGACAGTATGAGGCAGCACAGCTTCTGGGATACAATAAAAGCCAGACATTTTTCAAAATCGTATTACCGCAGGTTGTAAAGATCGTGCTTCCTTCTGTGACAAATGAAGTCATTACACTTGTCAAAGATACCTCCCTTGTTTATTCGGTATCTTATATTGAGATGTTTGCGCTGGCAAAACAGATCGCAGCTGCGCAGACAACAGTTGTTCCGTTTGTGATCGCCGGGGTATTCTACTATATCTTTAACTTTGTAGTTGCCTGGGTTATGGAATGGTTTGAAAAGAAACTGAATTACTATCGTTAGGAGGAAATGCTTTGAGTACAAGTCTTCTGGAAATGAATCATATCAAAAAAGAGTTCGACGGTCTTCAGGTACTGAAAGATGTGTCGATTCATGTAAATGAAGGAGAGGTCGTTTCAATTATCGGTTCCTCAGGCTCCGGTAAATCCACGCTTCTTCGCTGTGCGACACTGCTGACATTGATTGATGACGGTGAAGTAAGTTATATGGGAAATAAAACGGTCTGGACCGAAAATGGTAAAGTCTGTCTGCCGAATAAAACAAAACTGAAAGAGATTCAGTCCTGCTTTGGCCTGGTTTTTCAGAACTTTAATCTGTTTCCGCATTATACGGTCATGAAAAATATTACCGATGCACCAATCCATGTGCAGAAGAGAAATAAAGATGAGGTTTACAGAGAAGCGAGAGATCTTCTGGCAAAGATGGGATTGTCTGATAAAGAAGATGCTTATCCGTATCAGTTGTCAGGCGGACAGTGCCAGCGAGTTGCGATAGCAAGAGCCCTTGCACTGAATCCAAAAATCCTGTTCTTTGATGAGCCGACTTCCGCACTTGATCCGGAACTTACCGGAGAAGTTTTGAGAGTAATCCGTTCACTGGCGGATATCCATATCACGATGGTGATCGTGACACATGAAATGAACTTTGCTCGGGATATTTCCGACAGAGTTATTTTTATGGATAAAGGTGTAATTGCTGTAGAAGGTACTCCACAGGAAGTATTTTCTTCAAGTAATGCACGAATCAAAGAATTCCTTGGTAAATTTCATCAGGGAGAGGAATAAAGGGATTGCTTTTAATGATGCAATGTTATATAATTTCTGCGTAATGATAGGAAATCCGAGCAACCGCAGTTACCCCTGCGGTTAATCGAGTGAGATGATAGGAGTAAATACATGAGTACAGACAGATACGTAAGTCCCCTTTCAGAGCGTTATGCCAGCAAGGAAATGCAGTACATTTTTTCTCCGGATATGAAATTTCGCACCTGGAGAAGATTGTGGATCGCTCTGGCTGAAACAGAAAAAGAACTTGGCCTGAATATCACTCAGGAGCAGATTGATGAACTGAAAGCTCACAAGGATGATATCAACTATGATGTGGCAAAAGAAAGAGAACGTCAGGTACGCCACGACGTTATGTCTCACGTGTATGCATATGGCGTACAGTGCCCGAAAGCAAAAGGAATCATCCATCTGGGTGCAACATCCTGTTATGTGGGTGACAACACAGATATCATTGTGATGGCTGAGGCTTTGAAGCTGGTTCAGAAAAAACTGGTGAACGTAATTGCAGAACTGTCAAAATTTGCAGATAAATACAAAGAACAGCCAACTCTTGCATTTACACATTTCCAGCCGGCACAGCCGACAACAGTTGGTAAACGTGCAACTCTCTGGACACAGGAATTCCTGATGGATCTGGAAGATCTGGAATATGTAATGGGCACACTGAAACTTCTGGGGTCCAAGGGAACTACCGGAACACAGGCAAGTTTCCTGGAACTGTTCGAAGGGGATCAGGAGACAATCGACAAGATTGATCCGATGATCGCAGAAAAGATGGGATTCAAGAACTGCTATCCGGTATCCGGACAGACCTATTCCCGTAAAGTAGATACAAGAGTCCTGAATATTCTTGCAGGTATTGCGGCAAGCGCACATAAGATGTCCAATGATATCCGCCTTCTGCAGCATCTGAAAGAAGTAGAAGAACCATTTGAAAAATCACAGATTGGTTCCTCTGCGATGGCCTACAAGAGAAATCCGATGAGAAGTGAGCGTATTGCATCTCTTTCCAGATATGTAATGGTGGATGCACTGAATCCGGCAATTACTTCTGCAACACAGTGGTTTGAGAGAACCCTGGATGACTCCGCAAACAAACGACTCAGTATTCCGGAGGGATTCCTGGCAATCGATGGTATCCTGGATCTGTGCCTGAATGTTGTTGACGGACTGGTTGTTTATCCGAAAGTAATCGAGAAACATATGATGGCAGAGCTTCCGTTTATGGCAACAGAAAACATCATGATGGATGCTGTAAAAGCCGGTGGAGACCGTCAGGAACTTCATGAGCGCATCCGTGAACTTTCTATGGAAGCTGGCCGTACTGTCAAGGTAGAAGGAAAGGATAACGACCTTCTGGAGAGAATCGCAGCAGATCCGGCCTTCAATCTGACAATCGAGGAACTGCGCAAATCTATGGAGCCGTCCAGATATGTCGGCAGAGCCAAAGAACAGACGGTTACATTTATTGAGAAGACTGTACAGCCGGTGCTGGATGCATACAAAGAAATGCTGGGTATGACAGCAGAGATCAATGTCTGATCGATCATTTATTTACATCTATAGAATAAGAAAAAAGATCAAATAAAACACGAGGAGGAAAAAGTGTTATGATCAAAGCAGTAGTTGGAGCGAACTGGGGAGATGAAGGTAAAGGAAAAATTACCGATATGCTTGCTCAGGAAGCAGATATTATCGTAAGATTCCAGGGAGGTGCCAATGCAGGACATACGATCGTAAATGATTATGGTAAATTTGCTCTGCATACACTTCCGTCAGGTGTATTTTATAACCATACAACAAGTGTGATCGGAAATGGTGTTGCACTGAATATTCCGGTATTCTTTAAAGAATACAATGAAGTTGTTTCCAGAGGTGTTCCGGCTCCGAAGATCATGATCTCTGACAGAGCACAGATCGTTATGCCATATCATATTCTGTTTGACCAGTATGAAGAAGAGCGTCTGGGCGGAAAATCCTTCGGATCCACCAAATCCGGTATCGCTCCGTTCTATTCTGACAAATATGCAAAGATTGGTTTCCAGGTAAATGAACTGTTCCATGATGATTCTCTGAGAGAAAAAGTAGAACGTGTGGTAGAGACCAAGAATATTCTTCTTGAGCATCTGTATCACAAACCGCTTCTGAATGCAGATGAGATTTTTGCAGAGCTGATGAAATACAAAGAAATGGTTGCTCCGTATGTAGGAGATGTTTCTCTGTTCCTGTGGAATGCATTAAAAGAAGGCAAAGAAATTCTGCTTGAGGGTCAGCTGGGATCCCTCAAAGATCCGGATCATGGAATTTATCCGATGGTTACATCATCTTCTACACTTGCTGCTTATGGAGCAATTGGTGCTGGTGTACCTCCGTATGAAATCAAAAAAGTTATCACAGTTTGCAAAGCTTACTCCAGTGCAGTAGGAGCAGGTGCTTTCGTTTCCGAGATCTTCGGCGATGAGGCAGATGAGC
>OGUP01001494.1_pt1 | contig 12973 bp, 8 predicted proteins | sample 1553661 | NCBI WGS metagenome assembly OGUP01 (sample SAMEA2580026, study PRJEB22360) | human gut metagenome | biome: human gut; feature: human-associated habitat; material: faeces | place: Denmark | collected 2008/2010
GTCCTGCTCGCAAAATGCAAGCAGGACATAACAAGGACTGACAACCATTATACCAATTTCAAACCCTCTCGAAAGAGGTTCCTATGTTTGTGGTGCGGTATAAAGAGTTGCTGCTCTTTATTATGTCCGTCGGCTATGCCGAGCTATATAAATGCAAAGTTAGCATAATTTCTGTATTCAGTTTCTAATATTCCATTTACAAATGTAATAAAAAAGACGTAAGTCGGTCTACACAGACCGACTATTTTCACAAATAAATCCATTTTTTTGTAAAAATTATAGAATACTGAAACTTCCAGATCAAATATTATTAGATTTAGTTGCTTGTCGGATGCGTGAGATTCGAGAGCAACACAATCATACACAGGAGTTTCTGACAGAAAATGCACATCTGCATCTTTCCCACTATGAACATGGCCGAAAATTGCCGACGTTAGGGACGATTATAAAATTCTGCAAATATTATAATTTATCCCTCAAAGAATTTTTCGGAGAAATGACTTATCCAAAAGAACCAAAGAAATAAACTAATCAAATAAATACCGGGCATCAGAGCAGTTAATAACTCCGATGCCCGGTTTCTTATTCTATTACCGTCGTTCAGTTTGCCGCGGCGAACACCTCACCCGTCTTCCGTATTTTCCGAAAAAACGAAAAGTGGCTGATAATCAGTATATTATCAACCACTTACCGAGAGCGGAAAACGGGACTCGGACCCGCGACCTCAACCTTGGCAAGGTTGCGCTCTACCAACTGAGCTATTTCCGCAATTATTGTTTTCGGACGGGCGGGACAACTGCATCCGCACCTCGGCTCCGGGCTTCGAAACCTGCGTTTCGGGACTGCAAATATAAACCGAAAAATTTATTTTGCAAAATTTTCCGGCGAATTTTGTCGCAAAATTACTCTTGCGCCGCCCGAAACGCAAAAAAAAGAAACGCCGGTGCAGATGCGATCGCGCAGGCATGCCCGGCGCCAACGCCCCGCAGCGAACGGCAACAAAAATAAGGCTGCCGGAAATGGCAGCCTTATCTATATACGGATCGCCCTCAGAGCGAATCCCGATTAGCGGACCTTGAAGCCTTCGTCGGCGCGAACCGGAATCGGCATCTGGGCATAAATGCCGCCTTCGAGCTTGTCGCGCACCGACTTGAACGCCGCGATCGTATAGTTCACGTCGTCGAGCGTATGGGCTGCGGTGGGGATCACACGCAGGATGATCTCGCCCTTCGGGATCACCGGATAGACCACTACCGAGCAGAAGAGATTGTGTTTCTCGCGCAGATCGACGATCAGGTTGGTCGCTTCGGGGATGCCGCCTTTCATATAGACGGGAGTTACGGGCGACTGGGTTACACCGATCTCGAATCCGTTCTCCTTCAGTCCGCCTTGCAGGGCACGGGTGATTTCCCAGAGCTTCTCCTGGTATTCGGGGTGCTTGCGGATCAGATCCAGACGCTTCAGCGCGCCGATGACCATCGGCATCGGGAGCGACTTGGCGTAGAGCTGTGAACGCATGTTGTAGCGCAGCAGGTTGATAAGCCAGCGGGGACCGCAGACGAAAGCTCCGATGCCGGCCATCGATTTGGCGAAGGTGTTGAACAGCACATCCACACCGTCCACGACGCCGAAGTGAGCGGCCGTACCCCGTCCATGGGGCCCCATCGTGCCGAAGCCGTGGGCGTCATCGACCAGCAGACGGAAGTTGAAATCTTTCTTCATCGCCACGATCTCGTCCAGTTTGCCCAGGTCGCCCTTCATGCCGAATACGCCTTCGGTGATGACGAGTACGCCGCCGTTCTGCTGCTCCGCCAGTTCCGTGGCGTGTTTGAGTTGCAGGCGCAGCGACGCCATGTCGTTATGGCCGTATACGAAACGCTTGCCCTTGTGCATGCGCAGGCCGTCGATGATGCAAGCGTGTGCCTCGGCGTCATAGACCACCACGTCGCGCGGGGTGAGCAGGCAGTCGATGATCGAGATCATGCCCTGGTAGCCGAAGTTCAGCAGGAAGGCGTCGGGTTTGCCGACGAACTCTGCCAGTTCGCGCTCCAACTGTTCGTGGTATTTGGTCTGACCACTCATCATGCGGGCGCCCATCGGGGCTGCCATGCCGAATTCGGCGGCACCTTTGGCGTCGGCTTCGCGCACTTCGGGGTGATTGGCCAGGCCCAGGTAGTTGTTCAGGCTCCAGTTCAGCATCTTCTGTCCCCGGAAGGTCATGTGGGGACCGATTTCTCCTTCGAGTTTGGGGAATGCGAAGTACCCGTGAGCATAGCCCATGTACATACCGATAGGGCCTCCGGCATTCTTTTCGAGGCGTTCAAAAATATCTACCATACGAGTTCGTTATTTGATTTTAAGATTATGCGTTTCAGTACTCCACAAAAGTAAAAATAATTGTCGGGATGTTCAAACCTCCCGGATTCTTTTCGTGAAAAGTAGTATAAATACTTACTGTTTGTCACCGGATAAGCGGTATTGTATTTGTCCAGGCATCCCGTTTTCCCGGTCGTTGTTTTCGTGGTTTCATGTATTTCTTTAGTATAGATTTCCTGCGCTGTTCTTCGGTCGTCTTTTTGAGTTCTTCTTTATGGGCATCGTCCCGTGTTTTTTATCGCTTGTCCCGTTTCTGAATTCAGGTGAAGAGATGGAGGTATATGTTCCCAAATAACGATAAACTTTTCGTCGGGTCAATCTTGATTTTCCGGAACTTTCGTGCGAAATTTGTCCGTACAATACCCCGCGTGGTGTTCGTATTTGAAAAACATTTTCTAACTTTGTCCTGCCTGCCCGTATGGGCGGCGACATATTAGTTTAGTGAAAGTGTTTCGCTAATCCTTGGCAGGAAATCTGGTAAATTTGAAATTAACGCAAGTTTTATCTACACAATTCATTTATAATCAATTTATTACTATTTTTACACCTTTAATTAAGGAACAACACAGAAACAAAACCATCGATTAAAGCAGATTCAGACCTTTTCTATTTTCATTAGGTTTCATTCCTTTCACTTGTTTGCACAAGGAGTCCGAGCTTTACTGTGAGCAGTTATTCTCTCTGCTCCAAGGGATATTTATTGATAAACATACTTGCAGCCAAAAAAGAAAAACTCCCGATCTCTCTTCAGCCTATGCTTCCCTTTTATTGGCAACCAAAACCGCTTTTACCGTAATAGCCATAGACATACTGACAAGCAAATATGCCTATCTAAATATAGTTTACTTTGGTTTAGCTTATATATAGAGCTAATAGACTAAAGTAAACTGAATTTTTTCAGCTTGTTCAACAATGCAGCCAAAAGAAAAATGGCTGTAACCAATCAGTTTTGGCGCAGCCATCTTTTTCCCTTTGTTTGACTTTACTTTAATGAATATATATAAGATGGGAATAAAGTAAAGCTCGTCTTTTTCTCTTTTCGCTGTATTATACTTACATAGTCTCTACTCAATATTAACGATTCTGATTATATGTCCTTTCAAAAACAAACTCCTGTAGCCACCGTTGAAATGATGGATTATCTTGGTATTCTTTGTAGAGCTCCAATCCAGACGTCATGGACCTAAGGATAATCGACATCAATGCTTTGTCACTTTCAATTCTCGCAACCTCTCTATCAGAATTGCGAATTGCATTCTGATAAGCTTCATTTTTAGCAACTTCTTCAGGAATAGCAGCGATTTGTTGCCGGATACGATCTGAATCCGTCCAAGGAATATTACCGAATCGAGTGTTGAACTCTTCCAAAATCGTTGTCAGCGACTGAAGATTCGGGGATGTAATGCCTCCGCTCCGTCCTACGGGAATGGCTTGGACTTCCGCTTTTTCATTGTCCAAAATAATACGTTGTTCTCCCTGAATCGTATTTTTGTAGCTATTGAAATCCACAGCATCAAGTAACCCTTCTGTATAATCATCTCCTTCCGGAGTCGGCAACTTGTGAATAAGCAAATTGAGAAAAATACTCAACTTTTCCCACTCTGCACTCCCAAAAGGCAATATGGCAGCCAAAAAAGCATAGGTTCTGATAAAACTTTTGGCACTGCTCTTGAACTTTACCTGTGAATCGGTATTCAGAGTCTTGTAATTCTCGGCACATGTGTCCAAAATCGAATCAATCATTTCACGATCCGATGCGCCAAGAAATAATCCCACTAAACGTTCAACATCTTCGGCCGTATATACTTGATGTTTTTCCAACTCAGTAATAAGGTCATTGAGCTTATTTGGATCGGTTTCCGAGGCTAATTCAGTCGTTTTGTAATAGCGCTGGAACGATTTTTTAATGTCTTCCGGATCATTAGCAAAATCAAGAACAAATGTGTCTCGTTTTTTGGGATGGGCCCGATTGAGTCGAGACAAAGTTTGTACGGCTTTGATATCCGTCAGAATCTTATCTACATACATCGTATGAAGCAGCGGCTCATCATAGCCCGTCTGGAACTTATTGGCAACAATAAGAAAACGATAGGGGTCTTTCTTGAAGCGATCTTCAATCTCTGCACTCGGAAATCCATTCAACGAGGCTTCGGTCATCTTTCCGTACTCCCTGTATTTGTTTGGCAACTCCTTTTCTCCGGAGAATGCGATTATGGCTTTATACTGGCTTCCTCGTTCTTCCAGCAATCGGCAAAATTCAAAATAGTAATCTATAGCTCGTTCGATACTGCTGGTCACGACCATTGCACGAGCTTGTCCTCCTATTTTCCCTTTGCTGATGACATTCGTATGGAAGTGCTCAACCATAATAGCCGCTTTGTGGTGGATTGTAGTTCGATCGCCTTCAACATAGGCACGGAGTTTGGCTTGTGCCTTTTCATTGTCGAATAATGGGTCATCTTCCGATTTTTTCACAAGTTTATAGAAACTTGATACCGGGGTATAATGTTCCAGCACATCCAGAATAAATCGTTCCTGAATCGCTTGACGCATTGAATAGGTATGAAAAGCCACATGTCGTACTTGCCCGTCAGGCTGTGGTATCGCATCTCCAAACATCTCCAAAGTCTTGTTTTTGGGTGTTGCGGTGAATGCGTAATAATTGGCATTTCGGACCATCCGATGCCCTTCTATGAGTTTGTTGATTTTATCTTCGATATCTTCCTCGTCATCGCATACATTTCCCGAAACGGCCATATTCATCTTGGCAAACAGGCTTCCCGTCTGGCTCGAATGAGCCTCGTCAATAATGATGGCAAACTGTTTGTCCTTATTTTCCGTGCCTATACTCGACAAAATGAACGGGAATTTGTGAATGGTTGTAATAATTATCTTCTTTCCCGCATTAAGCAGCGAACCGAGTGTGGAAGAGTCGTCGGCCCAGCCAACAACGCTCCGCTCCTGCATGAATTGTCTTATTGTGTCCCGAATCTGCCGGTCAAGATTCACACGGTCTGTAACCACGATAATTGAATCGAAAAAGTTTTTTCCGCTTTTCTCCAGTTTGACCAACTGATATGCCAGCCATGCAATCGAATTCGATTTGCCGCTCCCTGCGCTGTGTTGAATCAAATAGCGTTTCCCCACTTCATTCCGAAGGGTATCGGCCAACAGTTTGCGAACCACCGTCAATTGATGATAACGTGGGAAAATCATGGTTTCGCCGATAACCTTGTTCGTCTTTCGATCGATTTTCTCGACCACCTGCGAATAATTCTCCAAAATATTCGACAACGATTCCTTGGTCAGAATCTCTTTCCAGAGATAATCGGTCCTGATGCCATCCGGATTGGGCGGATTGCCTGCACCGTCATTGTTCCCCTTGTTGAACGGCAGAAACCAGGACGCCTTACCGCACAACCGTGTACACATTTTCACCTCGTTGTCATCGACCGCAAAATGTACTGCACATCGCTTGAAGTTAAAGATCAACTCCTTCGGGTCGCGGTCGTTCATGTATTGATTGACCGCATCATCGACATTTTGTTTGGTCAGTCTGTTTTTCAGTTCGAATGTGGCGATTGGCAAGCCGTTTATAAAAATTGCCAAATCCAAAGCCAATCGGGGAAATTCCTTGGAATAGGTCACCTGCCTCGTGACACTGAAAATGTTTCGGGCATACAACGCTTTTGCCATCGGATTCTGTTCCGAGGGTGTAGAATAGTAAAGGTCGAATTTATAAGCCAGATATCTGAAACCGTTGCGAAGAAGGTCGACAATCCCAGCCTCGCCCAATTTCTTGCGCAGACTGACAAAAAATTTGTTCCGCTCATATTCACTATCCGGAATATGTGCGGCTTTTACCTTTTCGGGCTGTGTGGCTTGCAGGAACCGTAATACCCGCCCTTCATCGAGCGCATACTCCTTACTGAACTCGGCAGCCTTGCCGAGCTCGTAACCATTCACTTCGACCAGATAGTCGGAGATTATCTTCTCCAAACCGGCTTCGCTGATATCTGTTGCCATGGCGTTTCTCCTTTTTATTCTTCGTTTGGTATTTCTACTCCTCTGACATCGACTTTCCCTGTTACGACATCAGAAATTAGGCGTTGCTTATACTCTTGCAGGTAATTGATTTCGGCCTTAAGCTTTGAGATATATTCGTCTATAACATATAGTCGATTTTTAATATACAGGACAATCTTTTGCTGTTCTTCAATAGGAGGAATAGGAATAAAATGCTTTGCTAACATTGCATAATTGATATTCTGTCCTTCTCGAATACCTGTAACACACGTTTGTAACAACTGAATAAAATCATGCGATTTAAATAAATGCTTGAAATATTCACTATTACGTTTATCCTTTGGGGTCAATATTGTATATGCGGCACTAATTATTCCTTGATAGTATGCGTACTCTATACCTCCTTGAAACGAACGAAGGCTAATCACAAAATCACCACACTTTACCAATTTAAGTTTATCAAAATCTTTGTTTACAACTACAACTCTATTATCATACATATCTTGAGGTATTACTCCCCTTGACTGTGTAGCACATAAAATTGGTTCATTAGGATATCCCTTTTCACTCCTTTCTTGTAAACAATTCTTTATTTTACGAACTTCCCAATGAGCCGGAATTTTTCCCAGCCATTCGATTCCGCTCTCTTTCATCGGGACATTGGGATCGAGGCCACGGGTAACAACGGCGGCAATTTCCGCCTGCTTTAATTCAGATAGAGTTTGTAACTCTCTCTCTCTCTCTGACATATACGTTCATTTATCTTGTTTGACTTATAATCCAGATAGGCAACAATTTGCCGTTGTTCCTCTTGAGGAGGTAATAAAATATAATATTTTTTTAATTCTTTATAGGTTAATGTCAAACGGATTCCTGTTCCTAAACCGTTGAAAACTTTTCTACTATCAAGTGCTTTGAATAAATAAGTTACATACTTTGATGATAGATTATTCCTAACTCTAACAGCAATATATGCCGAAGTAATAATTCCTGTATAATTAGCTCTTGCTATGCGTTGGGTAACAAAGTCATAGTTGAGATTTAGCCCATTAATTAGGATGTCATCTTTTCTAAATATTATACATTTTGATAGACTGCTTACATCTTCAATATTAACATCTGGCTTTAGAATTATGTCTCCAAACTTGAATTGGGATGGATGTGAAAAACGTAATGAAGTATTCAAATCCTTGACCTCGGTTAATACTGATGAAATCCTTGTCAATTCCCAATGAGTTGGAATTTGACCAAGCCATTCGATACCGCTGTCCTTATATGTTGGATATACTGTCATTTCTATTGTGCTTCAAATTTACTTTTAATCAGATTCAAGAAGGTTAGATTCCTTGCATCTGCATCATTAACAACTGCATCGAGATCCAGAATATAACGTACCGCCGGAATCTTTATACCCGACTCCCAATCTACAGTGATATCATTCGTATTTACAAAAACATTACCTTTAGAATATAGAGGATGATATCCTGCTGATGATAAATGTGATTTGTAATCATTGTCAAGTTCAACTACTCCGTATAGCCACAATGATTGCACTTTACCGGGGTACAATCCATATAGTCCTCGCGCTCTTTTCTCGAGTTGAACTTCTACCCGAACATTGTCCTCAGGCTTTAATCCTTTGCGCTTTAATTCAACAATTACGACATCAAATTTATCTTTAGTTTTTGGATCGTCCGAAAAGATAATTGCTATATCCGGTCTATTATCATCTTTTTTTATAACCTCGTCTTTTGTTAATTCTCGAAGCAAGTCTGTCATTTCCATATCACTCAAGATTGTGGAATATGTCATAAACTTGTCATCCAATATCCATGTGTTGTTTATATAAATATCTTGGCTGAAATCTCCAGAACGAAGAATCCTTTTCATCGGAACCAATATGTTGTGAATTTCAGATTCTTGATCCTTTTTATCAATCTTTTTTAATCGATCAATCGTTTTCTGGCGGAATAGCACATATTCCGTTAATGCCCTACCAGCCAAATTCATTGACTTTTCGAATTCAGGCTCAGTTAAATCGGTCGACTTACAAAGAATATCTCGCTGATCTTTGATAAAACGCGTCTGTGCTTCTTTGATAACTTCATTTTTCGAACTTATTCCAATAGTATCTTCTTCAAAATAGCCTCTCAAATGGGGAAATTGATTGTTTAATTGTTCGGATGTACGCTGTGTCTGTTCTATTATTTTGGGTGCCAAATCAGAAAGTATGGTTATTATTTCGTCTCTAAATATTTTTTGGAGCATTCTCATGTCAGATGGTTTAATCGTTATGACCTGTCGAGTAGCATCCGTTTGTCCTTGAAAAGAATCTGAGTATAAAATAAATACCATATCATATCCTTTGGGGATACTCTCATCAGCAAAGACATCTATTGATTCATTTCGATTATCAATAGAGATAGCAGTAATTACCGATGAATCTTTTATATCGCACTCTTTAACAGAGTAATACAGTGTCATCTCCCCGTCAAGGGAATATTTAGACACAATTGTTTTCTCATTCAACTCGGGAATTGAAGCTGCACTAATTGTGCGTACTACGTTTGTTTTACCTATGGTAGATTGGATATTGATATTTATATCATTACCATTCTTTTTTGCTTTGTATAGTAGAGAATAAAATTTCTTTAAAATTCGTCTTTTTATCCATTCGGCATCAGCAAAATTTTTCTCTTTTAATTTAGATAAATTATATCCTGTCATTTCCAGAGTACTGCCGCTCTCGTGCTCACTATCTAAAGTAGAACTATTGTTCGGAGCATCAGCCCCAAATTCCTTATCAAAATTAAACTCACGATATTGATTTCCATTATAGTGGCTGATTACCTTAACGTTATCAAAATAGAACAGGTAAACCAATCGCCCAAGGCCACGATGTGTTTTGTCGTCTTTGTCAACTTCCAAAAGGCGACAAAACTTTGTGTATCGCTCATCAGTAAAACCAATACCATTATCGGAAATTGTCAAATGGAAAGACTTTATATTCGAAAGCGTAGATGCAGAAAAATGAATATGTATTTTTGAGGCTCCTGCGTCCAATGCATTAGCGACAGCCTCCAGATAAACCATATCAAATGAAGACTGTGAAAAAAACATTGAAATAGCTTGTTTTAGATTGATCTCCATAATTAATTTAATATTTGGTTCAACAATCCTTTTGTCGATTCCTCTATTGCCCGAATGTCGGCACGAATCTCATCGAGCGTTCGCAACTGCTTGGGCTTATAGAAATATTTGGTGAAACTCAATTCATAACCAATTACATAATCGTCCGTATTAACAATGGCATCGGGCGTATATGGAAGAATCTCGTTCCGAACAAAAGTTTCGATACCTCCTTCATATGTTAGGGGAACTTGTTCTTTATCACGTAACGTCTTGTCGATTTCGATTTTACCTCGTTTGTTCTTGACGATAACGCCTTGTTCGTCGCGTTTAGGACGATCAACCGTGATTTCCCAGTACCCAAATTCGGAATTATCGAAAATCTTGCTGATAGGCGTCTCTTCAAAATCCATATAAGCACGAAGTATCTGTTCATTGATTTCCGGCGTAAATTCACAATTTTTCTCACCGAGGTTCTTACGAAGAGGTGATTTCAGACCGGTAGCATCAATCAATTGAATTTTTCCTTTCCTTCGGGATTCCTTACGGTTCGTGACAATCCAAATGAAAGTTCCAATGCCTGTATTGTAGAACATCTTCTCGGGAACAGCAATAATGGCCTCCAAAAGATCATTTTCAATAATATATCTCCGTAAGTTACTTTCACCGCCTCCCGCATTACCAGTAAAAAGCGACGAACCATTATGGACTTCAACAATACGAGTTCCCAACTCGGTGGTATCCTTCATTCGACTAATATTGTTCGCCAAAAATAACATTTGGAGATCACCAATATTAGGAACCAATGAATAGGCCGGATTTCCATCGTATGCTATCAGGAATCTGCCATCGGTAATATCCTTTTTATCTTTCAATCCCCAATTCTCCAAATCTCGTTTCCAAGGAGTCCCGAATGGTGGATTGGAAATACAGAAATCGAACTTCATACCAGCTTTACCGTCTTCGGAAATGGTCGAACCAAACGAGATATTATTTGCTTCTTCTCCGTCTCCTTTTATAAGGAGGTCTGATTTGCATGTCGCATATGTCTCCGGCTGTAATTCTTGACCAAAAATATGCGTATTGATGCGTTTGCCGCGAGCTTCGGCAAGTTGCTGAAGGCGCTCTTCGCTTACGGATAGAATACCTCCGGTACCACAAGCCCCGTCATAAATCAAATAAGAACTGTCAGTAATTTTATCCATGATGGGAACAAATGCAATTTCGGCCATCAATGTGACAATATCACGAGGCGTAAAGTGCTCTCCTGCTTCGGTTACATTGTTTTCTTCGTTGAATCGACGTAACAACTCCTCAAAGACGGTACCGATAGAATGATTGTCAAGAGCTGGCAGACGCACAGAGCCATCATCAAATAAGACGGGACGATTACTTAAATTGATTCTATTGTCGACAAATTTTTCGATGAGCAACCCCAATACGCCGCCTTCGACCAATGTATCTATCTCATTGCGAAATTTGAATTTTGTAATAATGTCCTGAACATTGGCACTAAAGCCATCCAAATAAGCAATGAAATCCAATTTTAATTGTTGGGAATTGGTCCTTGATTTCAAATCTTTGAGCGTAAATGGAGAACTGTTGCAGAATGCTTGTCCAGCAACAGCACACAATGCTTCGTCTTGTTGAATGATATTGGCTGCGGTTAAGCGTTCTTTCATCGCTAAAACCTCTTTTTTCGTATCCTCTAAAACGGCATCGAAGCGTCTCAATACAATCATCGGGAGAATCACTTTACGGTAATCCCCCTTGTTATATACGTTTACAAGAACATCGTTAGCAATATTCCATATAAATGAGACCAGTTGGTTATGTTGTATCTGTGTCATATCGTTTATTAGTCTTTTAAGCATCCAATAGGAACCACATAAACTCCGTCTGCACGTCGATAGGCAAATTTTCCTGTAGCCGTCAACACCATTAAGAAAGACGGGGCTTTCATTTTATCCGTATCTATCTTTGCAGCCAATGTTTTTAAGGTAGTTGCGCCTTGCTCTATAAGTTGGTCTCCGCCAAGTTTTATTTCGATAAGGCCAAATTTACCATTGCGCAGATGAACAACTGCGTCACATTCGAGGCCGTACTTGTCTCGAAAATGATAAACTTGTCCATCTAAAGCGCTCGCAAATACGCGTAAATCCCGGGTGCAAAGCGTCTCAAACAACAACCCCATTGTATTCAGATCATTAATCAGGTCCTTGGGGCCAAGACCCAAAGCAGCAACAGCAATTGACGGATCAACAAAGTACCTGGTATCAGATGTCCGAATAGCTGTCTTTGAGCGCAGATTAGGATTCCATGCAACAGAATCTTCTATGACAAAAATTTTTTTCAGAGCGTCAATATAAGAAGTAACTGTTTTTACATCCGTTGATTCCTCATCATTCACTCGCATATCTTCTACAATAGTACTGATTGGAGCCTGAGAACCTTGATGTCGAGCATATGAACGCATCAATCGTTTTGCCCGTTCTTGATTGCGTCGAACGCCATCTACTCGAGAAATATCCGAACGCGTCACAGCGTCATAATAGTATTTCACTTGATCCAGCGCAATATCTCCTGTTTGCAATGATGCACGAGGCCACCCACCTCGACAAATTAAAAAAGCAATATCATCAAGCGACAATTTGTTGATTCCCATTATATTATCTGGAGTTTCAAACATCCCCTCCAAACTCACTTCTCCAGAAGATTCCCCCGACTCGTATAAACTCATGGGACGCATAGTTAGCCATGCAAATCTACCTGCTCCTGAATGATGAATTTCTTCTGTTTTTGCAGGAACAGCCGAACCAGTTAAAATAAAAAGACCTTCGCCTTCTCTGTGATCGACTTCAAAGCGGATTGTATCCCATAATTTGGGAGCAAGTTGCCATTCATCTACCAATATGGGACATTCTCCGACCAACAACGCTTTCGGATTTATATCAGCCATACGGAGATTCTGCTCTTTGTACAAAGGATCGTCCATGTAGATGATTGTGGACGCCTGCTGCTCCGCAGTTGTAGTTTTACCGCACCATTTAGGTCCTTCAATCAAAACGGCACCGATACCTGCCAGCTTTCGTTGTAACTCCTTATCCGCAATTCTCGGTTTATATGTCTTCATATCTATATACTGATTATAAGGCAAAGATAATACTATATTTTAGAATTTCCATATGTGGCTAAATTAAATTACCTTTTTTGGCTAAAAAATACAGCGCCATTCGGCTGTATTTTTTTGTGTTTTTTGGATAAAGGGTAGTTGAAATCCTGAATAATCAAGTGGAAGTTTAGCGATAATTCGCTTCAATAATTGTGTTATGTTCTTGCCACAACCATTCTCCAACGGGCTTGCCCGTCTGCCACGAAATTTCTTTTTGGGGAGCCTAATACCTTAATTACGAAAATCAAAAGAAAGAAACGGAAACAAAAG
>OGUP01001497.1_pt1 | contig 12966 bp, 9 predicted proteins | sample 1553661 | NCBI WGS metagenome assembly OGUP01 (sample SAMEA2580026, study PRJEB22360) | human gut metagenome | biome: human gut; feature: human-associated habitat; material: faeces | place: Denmark | collected 2008/2010
TAAAAACTGCTTATGCGTATCCGATGGACACTTTTTTATAATATTTTTCTTAATGTTCATACTAATCTCCATTCCGCCGCCTTCGGCTGGCGGCACAAATAGTAATGAAAGTGTTACAAATTCTACTCCGTGATGTAAAACAACTTAAAAGAAACTACACTACAAAGCACGGGAGGAGGAGTTGTAATAACTTTCTTCGTTTTAGACAGCATACTAATCAGTGTAAGTTCTGCCTTTTCAAGCACAAATAAGTGGCGCCATGAGCCCGTACACTAAGAATTGTTTTAACTTCTTCGTTAAATTGTGTGGCAGTTCAGTCAATGGCTTCTTATCATTTATGAAAGGAGTCCGTCTATGAAAGTTACTTATCAAACCTGTTGTGGTGTCGATGTTCACAAATCATTTCTCGTTGCCACAATAGTAAAAACTACTGGCGGTATTGAACCTTCTTATCAAAAGAAACGCTTTTCTACATTCAACAATTTTATTCTTGAATTTAAGCAATGGTTGCTAGAAAACAATTGTCATGATGTCTGCATGGAATCTACGGGTAAATACTGAGTTCCTGTCTTTAATCTTCTTGAGGATGAAATCAATGTCGTAATTGCTAACCCTAAATGGGTAAAAGTTGTCAAAGGCAACAAAGATGACACCAAAGATTCTAAATGGATTGGAGATTTATTCCGTCTTGGACTTGTAAAAGGCAGTTACATTCCTTGCAAAAAAAACGTATTCTTAGAGAATACACAAGATATCGTTATAAACTTATTTCCTGCCGTTCCAGCGAAAAGAATCGATATCAGAATGCACTTACTGTTTGTAATGTCGCACTAGACTCTGTAGTTTCCGATATCTTTGGGAAGTCATCCACATCCATTATTGATTATCTACTTCAACAATCGGATACTTCTATCAACCACGAAGAAATCGCTTCAAAACTTCTTAGGAGCCTCAAATCCAAAGAAGATTCTGTGATTGAATCCATAGAAGGATATCAGATGACTGATTCCCAAAAATATCGCATGTGCCTCGTCCGCGCACATATGAATTATATCATAGCAGAAATCAATGATGTAGACTCTATGATAGAAAATTTGATTTCTTCTGATCCTGATTATGAAAATGCTATCCAGTTTCTTTCTACCATTCCGGGTGTTAAACGTGATAGTGCAATCACTATCATCTCCGAAATCGGTACGGATATGTCTCAGTTCTCGGGTTCCAAACGTTTATGTTGCTGGGCTGGTTTAACACCTGGCAGCAATGAATCTGCTGGTAAGAAGAAATCTGTTCGGATTACACGTGCCGGAATCTACCTCAAACCTGCATTAGTACAGTGTGCTCATGCAGCCGTAAAATCTGACAAATCTCCTTACTACAAAAAGAAATATGAATCTCTTGTTAAACGTCGTGGCAAGAAAAGAGCCATTATCGCTATTGCCCGTATGATTCTTACTGCCATCTACCAGATGCTGTCTACCGGTGAGGAGTGGAATCCGAGCAATCTTTATAAAATCGATATGCCTGTAGCTCTTGTTGAAAAAAAAAGGCAAAAGCTATCAAGCAGGCTAAGAAGCTGTTGCAACGGGAAGGACTACTTCCTCCTGATGAATCATTAGCTTCTTAATCTAATTTCCTAACTCTATAACACTTTAAAAAGTTGCCTGCCTTAGACAGCTTATTCAAGTGCGCCACTCTGTGGCTTACTTCTACTTTCTTTCACACTATCTCCCTCTTAATAAACTTATTAGAGGCTACCTTTTCGCAGAATACAAGACATACATGACATGTCCAACTCTTAAAAAGCTAGCCTCTTTAATTACTTTTTAATTATTTAATTTTAAGTTTCTTCTTAAACAACTTAATGGCTTTCTTATTTCCTTTAAGTTTAGTCTTCTTAGACTTAATATTTTTCTTTGCTTTCTTGCTAAATGCATTCTTATTTACAGTCTTAAGTTTTTTACCTTTGAATTTAATCTTCTTAATCTTGTTATCTCCTATAAATGCCTTAGAACTTATTGTCTTAACTGCTTTTCCAATTACTACTGTTTCAAGTTTTGAGCAGTTCTTAAATGCATTTTTTCCGATAACAGTTACCTTGTTACCTATTGTTACCTTCTTAAGTTTCTTCATAGACTTAAATGCCTTGTCTCCAACGGCTGTTACATTTAATCCATATCCCTTACAATCTGCTCTGTCCGGAATTGTAACTTTCTTTATTTTATTCTTTTTAGCAGCTACTACACCAATAACCTTTGATTGTCCTACTGTTGCAGTATCAATTGATGTAATCTGGTATATGAAATTTCCTGCCGTATATGTCATTCCAACGTATACGCTATGGCTAGGAGGTGCATCCTTATAGGTGGCCTCAATCTTCACATCATTACCGGGCATGGTGAAGGTGGTGGTGGCGCTGGTCTCGTTAGCCAGTGTTACGCCGCCTGCCTTAACGACCCACTTATCAAAGACCTTGCCTGTCTCCGGTGCGTCTGCCGTAACGGTGACCTCAACGCCCTCCTTGGCGCGGGTGATGGTTGTGCCTGCGGCAACGGTTGCCGTGCCGCCGGTGACGGTAACGGCGTAATCCCGCAGGGCGGGGATCTCGGTGTTCTCGCTGCGCTTAGCATGGCATCCGGTGCATTCCTCGTGCTGCTTGCCGGGCTGATTCAGCGCTGCCTCCTGATCCACTACCCATACCCAGGTATGCTTGGCGGTTTCGGTGTAATTTGTGGCTTCGCCGGACTTCTTGCACTTGGAGCAGGTACGGCTATGGGTGCTTTCATCAACCTTCGTCCATGCGGAGAAGTCGTGGACCTCAACCTTGAAATCGTCGCCTGCTGTGCAGGTCTTGATATGCGTACCTGGGTCCATGTATACCCAAGGCTGCACGTCAGTATCGTGGATATGAGGGGCTGTCAGTTGTGGGAAGGTATAGCTGACTTTCCCGTCCGCATAAGTTGCCACATAGCCATTGATTGTATAGATGCCGTTTTCATCGAAGCTGTAGCCGCTCGCTGCGGTCACAGGGATGGAAACGGTGTAGGTATTTGCGCCAAATTTGCCGTCCGTCTCTGCAGGAGTCCATGTCGGTGTGCCAACGGTGTACCGGGTGTCATTGGCTCTGGTGGCCGTGGTTGCAGGGGCTTCGCCGTATTTCGGGGCGGTAACCGTCAGCGCAACACTGTTGATCTTGCTGGTATCGGGTGTCTGATACATCGCGAGGACACCATATCCGACCAAATCAGTATAAGTCTCAGTGTCTCCGCCGTCTGTAACCTCGTAGGAAACATTATACGTCTTTGTAATCTCTGTAATGTCAGTGCTGTCACCATGTTTCAGCCATACCGCATAGATATACTTCTGATTCGGTTTTACCTTGTAATCAGGATCAGTTATTTCTTCGCTTAAAAGGTTGTCTTCGTATACGGAATACACAAGCGTAACGTTTTCCGGAAGGGTGGTGTCTACAAGCTCAACTGCCGGAAGACTCTGACCGACCTTGTCACTCAGGGTAGGCAGCTTGACCTTGGCCTTCAGACCGGGTCTGACAACATTCTCATCCTTCAGCTTGAAGGTAGCGGTCAAGGTTGTGCCTCCGTCGGCAAGCGTATAATTGCCTACAACTTCAGCATTACTTGAGTTAAAAATTTTATTGCTATAGATTCTATCCCCATCAAACGCAAACCCTGTATCTGCCTTAAAGGTTACAGTGCCTTTGTAGATTTTGCCGGCTTCAAATGTGGTTACATCGGTGTCGTCCATGTTCTTCCAAACAATGCTCTCCACCTTGTAATTTGCACCGCCAATCTTTACCCATTCTGCCGTTGTGTAGTCGCCGGGATGTTCACCGGCAATCGGGCTGCGTGGAGAAGCATACACATAGGTGATACGCTCCTTTTCACCGTCAATCTCATACCCACACACGGTACACTTGTACTTATCCTGACCTTCAAGGTATTTCCATTCATGCGGCTTTTCTTCCTGCACACCACAGCTGCACTTCCGGAAATGGACGTTGCCGGTGCCGGCAATTTGCCATGTGCCGAAATTGTGTTCATGTCGAACGGGCACATTCACATAGATAGTCATTCCTGCGCCGCCGTTATTGATGCCGGAACCCGTGCTCAAGTAATCGCCATTCAGCTTCACTTGGGTATTGGTATTAAAGGCATAGCCGTCTTTTGCCGTCAGCGTTATGCGTGCGGCATAGAAGTTGCCTGCTACTGCTCCAGACGCAGGAATGCCTTCCCAAACCGTATTGATGGTGCTGACACCGGTGTTGGTGCCGGAGAGCGTGAAGTTATCTCCCGATGCAGCTCCTTCCTTCAATTTAGGAACTTTCAGAGTCACACTTTCGATGGATGTACGGGTGTCAACCACCGGTGCTTCGCTTACCACCAGCTTGACGATATGCTGGTTGCTGAAAATACCGACGGAGCTGCCGTTCTTATCCAGATTCAGCTGCAAATCATAGGAATAGACCTTTGGGTCTGCGCCCGCAGGAATGGTGACCGTATGCGAGGTTTTATCGGCAGCGATGGTATCTGTCTGCTGTACTGCAATAGAACCGGAGATATAATGCTCGCACGTGGTTCGATAGGTATAGCCCGCATTTACCAATTCACTCGCCAGAGGATACCACTCGAACTTGAGGGTATGCGCCTCGTCGTTGTTCAGATTCTCAACGGTGCCCTTCCAGTCCTTGAAGTAGTCGATCTTTTTGCCATCCAGCGTGACGGACTTCATGCCCCATACGTTGGGGATGATCGTGGTCGGCTGGTTATTCACAGCCTTGATAATAAAGGCATATCCTCCCGAATCGTGTTCCGATTTCCTGTAATTGGTGAAATACTTGTTGTAGCTGTTGGAATCCTGCGCCGCAAAAGTGCCGTTGCCCGTCTGGATGGCGTTTTGCCCCAGCAGCTTGTCGGCCAGCTGATAGATTTCGTAACCCTTCAAGCGCTGTTTCACCGCAGAGGCGCTGTACTCATAATTCTCGTAATTTTTATCAGCAGAGAATCCTTCGTGGAAGGTACCGCCGTTCAACTTTGCCGCCACTTGATACGCCATTCCCCGCTGCTCTTTATTATTCACCAGAGGGAATTTCGGTCTCAGCCAGAATTCCTTGCTGAAGTCGCCGCCGCTGATGACCACTTCGGGCGTGGAAAAGCTGTTTTCAAAGCTGGCAGCCGCCCATGCCTGTACCTTTCCGAGGAAGGTGCCGCCTTTAATCTCGGCGAGCGTCACTTTACCGTCGCCCGTGGTGCTGCCTGCGCCGTTGAGCACGACATCCTTTTCAAAGGTGCCGCCGGTGATGATGACGCGCGAGGTCGTTTTATTCCACTTGCTATTGCTGGCATTCATACGCACAGGCCCCTGGAAGGTACCGCCGGTGATGGTCACTTTGGAGTTATTATTTGCAATCAGCGTGTAACCACAGGAGCCGTTGTGCAAATCATCAAACTCGTCAAAGAATTGGGTCGTGTATGCGTTGCTGTCTTCGTATGTCTTCGGCGGAACATAGAGCGTACCTCCGTTGATGACAACCTCTCCGCCATAATGGCAATCGATCGTCCTTCTCCACAGAACACCTCGGAGTGATCCTGTATATACTTCTACCTCCAGCTTTCCGCTGTTCATCGTGAACTTGCCGTTTTCCCACACATTGATGAGAACATCGGCGTCGCCGCTCGTGACGCCGAGTATGCGTCCGGTTTGGGCTGCGCTGCTGTCCGAAAGCGTCAGACTGCTGTTCTCTACCTTAATCAGATCTCCCAATGCGGACTTTTGGGTGAACAATCGCAGCGTATGACCGTTCAGATCAAGCTGCTTCTGCCCTTTCACAGCGAGCGTGTCCAGCAGACCTATGCCGCTGTTCAGTGCTGCGGTGTCAATATCAGCGCCCAGCTTGATACTGCGCTGCCCCTCGGCAGTCATAGCCGCCTCAAATTGCTCATAGGTATTGACGGTCGTCCATTCCGCCGCATTTGCCGTCACAGCGTTGATGGGTACCATTGTCAGTAGCATCACAAGCACCAGCAGGATGCTGACGATGCGACTTCGTGTGTTTGTTTTTGTCATATTATCACTTCCTCTCTCAATATCATTTTGAAAATTTGTCTATACATTTTGTGTTGCCTGATTTAAACACTGTCAATCACCGAGGCAAAGTAGTTTTCGGATACCGAACCGAAGAGAAAAGCGTCTATCAGACCCTCGCGCTTTGCCTGCCGTACCTTTTCGGTCAACTCTTCGTCTGTATCGTCATCCACAAAGAGAATGACCCGGCAGTTTTCCGTGTTCCGTTTTACCTTGTCACGGATTGCCATTCGTTCTTTGAACATCCATGGCGAATACGCCTTGACCTCCATTAAAAGCACATCCGGTCGATGCGTTTTGCACCACTCGACGGTTGCGTCCGGCGACTCGGAAATCACAACTTGGCAATCGTCCAATTTTTGCATCAGCATTCGCTCCATGGTGTGCGCATGGATATCGCTCTGAATGTCCAAAACGATTTTTTTCATCATTCATCACCACCTTCTAAAAGCATAACTCTAATCTTACAGTATCAATTGTACTGATTTTGGGGCGCTCGTCACTGGCACTTGTGCCAGTAACAGAAGAAAAATCTCGATTTTTTCAAAAAATTTTTGCCTTTTGGGCGCGAAAAACCCCTTGACCATACAGCCAAGGGGTTCAGTTTTGCTTATTCGTCTTTTAAGGTGGTTACCATGAGCTTGTTTTCAATGGCGGTTGCAACCAGTGCTTCTCTGCTTTCAAAGCCGCCCTTTTCCACCATATCGTCCAGGTTCCAGCGAACGCCGTTTTTGGAAATGCCCAGCTTATTGGCAATTTCCTGATAGGTAAAGCCCTTTATGTAAAGCCGCAGGATGTCTAACTGCCGTGGCGAGAAGGCATCGGACATCGTACCCTCCATTTCAATGGCCGGAGCGATATCGGGGAATACCTTTTCGCCTGCCAGGGTGCGCTTTACCACGCTCATCAGTTCCTCTGTGCCGTGGTCCTTATACCACAGGCTGTCGGCAGCACCCATTTTGGCTCTTTGCAAAACTTCGGGATCGACAAGCGAGGTAGCCACAACGATTTTGATTTGCGGAAAAGTCTTTTTGATGCGCTCTGCGGCGGCAAGACCAGAGTGCTTGTGCTGCGTCTGCACATCCATAAGGACGAGCTTTACGGTGGCGTCGCAATGCTTTTCCGCTTCAAAGGCGTCACGGAAAACGCCGACAAGATGAAACTCGCCGTCTGCAGCAAGACGATCGACAAAGTGCTTTTGGATGTATAAATCATCCTCTACAAGTATGGTGTTTATCATAGGCTAATCTCCTTTGCGGGAATCGTAATCAGAAGAGCAAATCGTGGATTGTGCGAAATATGCATTTCACCGCCGGAGCTTTCAATACTGCGGCGAAGCGTTGACAGGCCGCTGCCTTCCTTTATCGGCTCTGTTGGTATTTTGCCGTTGTTGGTTATGGTAACATCATAGCGTTCGCCGCGCTGGGCAATGCGGATATATACCTCATTCCCGTCTGCGTGCTTGATGCAGTTGGTCACGCACTCCTTGGCGGCAGCAACGGTCAGCTCCTCGGCTACGGTATCACGGGGCAGGTAGCCGTCGATTTTTACAACCACGCCAAGCTGCCGTGCGGTTATTTTTACCTCGTCCATTGTGCTGACAGAGGTGACACGGTTGCTTGCCAGCATACCGATGGCATTTTGCAGCGCTTCAAGCTTTCGCTCGGTATCCTCTCCGCTGTCTATGATGTCACGGATGGTCAGGAGGCTTCGCCCGATGGTATCGTGAATATAGACCTTTAGGTCAAGGCTTTCCTTCTCCTTGACATCATCCTCCATGCGAGCGTACATATTCCTGAGCTTTCGATTGACTTCTGCCAGTTCTTTATTTATTTCCTCTTGCTTTTGGTAGCCGTTATACAGCTCGGTTACATTGTGCGCCGTTATCTGCTGCCAGCGGTCATCGCTGTCCACGGTGATATTTTGTGTGCGAAACTGCCAGACGGTCTTGTCTGGCAGGATGTAGCAATCATCCTTGACGATTACGGATCTGTCCGGCACGCTCAGGGCATTTTCCATATCGCTTTTGATTTGCAGCTCGTGGCCGCAAAGGGCAAAGGAGAGCCTGCGCATACGGTTGTTGCACAGGATGATCCTGCCGTTCGGGTCGGCAAAGCAGATGCCCATAGGCAGCTTATCGGTTGCTTCCTTAATGGAGAACGGCGAGAGCTCGTTCTTTTTACGGCGGTATTCCCGCGGCAGAGCAATGGCAAAGTGAACTGCCGCAAGGAAAATGGCAGCGGCAAATATCAGCCACGGTGCGCCCAGCAGAAATGCGTCCCCGATATTATCGGAATCTGCCTGGGAAACGGAGAACAGCAGTGGAATCATCACCGCCATAACAGCCAGACTCAGCAGGCTGCGCACCGGCTTATTGCTGCGAAGAAGCTGATACATAAACAGCCCGATTTCAAGGACGATCTCCACAAGCATGATAAACGGCAGCATAGTCTGCCAAAATTCAGAAATGGAAGAAAATGCACTCATTTCCTGTCACCTTCTTTCGTTTCAAATACAAGGCGCTGGTATTCCTCGTCATCCTCTTTTTCACAGCGGATACTGTCTCCGCTTACCAAAGCGGAAAGGTCGGCCTTGCAGCATACATTCAGTGACAAGCGCAAGCCGTCTGCCTTTATGAGGCTTACCTGTATGCCTGTTAAATTCAAAATATCGGCTTCAATAACCGATTCATAAAAATCAAATACAGCAGTCGCCGTTTTGCCGGAGAGCATGGAAAGAGACTCGTCCACATAGAGCGAGCTGCGAACGCCCAACAGCTTCAGCGTTTGGAGGGACTCATTGAAGGCACGGTGGAGTTCCGTTGCCGCTATTTTAATATCTCGGTCGGTAAGGAGCGTCAGATGCTTGCGGCGTTTAATATAGCTGCACAGCACGGCAATCTCGGCAAGGAGCGTTTTGGTGCTGTCGGGATCGGTGCTTGAGATTCGGCGGTATTCCTTAGTGAGCTCTGCAATGCGGTCGATCTGCGTCTGCGTAGCGGAACGCAGGAGATCATACAGGCGGTTTTGCTCCTCCACCTTGCGGCGCTTGGCTTCACGCTTGTATTCATAACGGAGTATTTCGTTCCTGTCGGCAAGCTCGTCTGCAAGAAGCTCGGAGTCCTCCTTGATGTCACGCAAAGCCGACACATCCTCTGTCCATACGGCATAGCCGCCGTCAATGGGCATGGTGTGAACGGTCAAGCCGCCCATCGTGACCGGGCTTTGCTCGGCTTTTTTCATCGTTTCCTTTGAGATAGGTGTAGCGTTTACAGCTGCATATCGAACAGTAAAGTCCTTGTCGGTGATCTCTGCCGATGTGCCGACAGAGGAAGCAAACAAGTCCACATAACGGCTGTTTGAATGTATATATCCGCAAGCGATGCAAAACTCAAAGGTCAGAATATACATCACACTTTGGAATGCAGCAACATCGCCGAACAAGTGGAGCAGCCAATCCGCACCCACATAGTAAAGTGCACTGTAAACAATCGCCAGCAGCATAGGAACAATGGGCAGAAAGTGGAGCCTTCCTTTTTGCACGCGGCATTTTAAAAACATAATTACGAGTGCGGCAAAGGCACATAGTACCTGCCAGCCCACACTAATGAAGTAGCCTATCGAGTAACCGTTGTTTTTGTCTGTCCACACGGTGGCGTCCTTCGGAAAGGTAAATACGAATTGGTGCAGGTCATTTGTGAGCACGAGCAGAAGCAATACGCCGGAGATGATCCACAGAATCGACATTCCCTTGGGAAATTTGTATTCATCCGGCTTTCCCAATGACATGGCAATCAGCAGTGCCAGCATAGGCACAAACAGCATGGGCAGATAGAACAGATACCACAGGTAACGGACGGCATCCGGCTGCCAGAATATAAAATACTTTGCCGAACGGACTACCATCCATATGATGAGCAGTACTGCGGTGACCGTCATAAACCTGCACACCTGCTTTTGCACGATCCGCTGACGGACGGAGAGCCCCCAGGCAGCGAACAGACCGATATAGATAAAGCTGCGCAGATAGGAAAACAGCATCGGGTAGAAGCTGCCCCTGCCTACAATTCGGAAGCAATATGCCAGTATCACGGCAAGCACAGCGATGCCGCTTGTTATGATAGTATTCTTTTTCTGTTCGGTCATAAACATACCCCATTTCGCCTTCATTCGTTTTTGCTTACCCTTGGGTATAACTTTTCAAATTAAATTATAGTATAAATCCGTCTATTCCTCAACTGCGTCTTACGAGACTTCAGGTTTTGCATTTCTTAAGGTTCTCCAAAAAAATTATGGGAAGAAACTATATTCAAATATGATATGAACTTCTAATCACGAGGAAAGAAAAATAGTTCATATCGTCTGTTTGTCTAATTAATTACATCCTGTTCTTTTATCTGATTAATCATTGCTCCAAATAGTACGGAGAGTTTTGATTTCATCTCTAATGGAAGTTCATTTAACGCTTCATCCACAGATGCTACGTTGTTCTTAACTCCTAAAATTGTATTTGGATCAGTTTCCAAGGTGTCTGCTATCTTGAATAATAATTCTATGCTCATATTCTGAGAACCACCCTCAATCTGACCGTCATCAGTATATGAAAATGTTTAAATGAAAATACATACTTTAATTGCAATTTCAACTGCTAGTTTTCCCGTGCTACTATTTTTGCAAACTAACAGTTACTTTTACAGAGATATGTTTAAGGTATTTTTTTACGATTTTATAAAAAAACATCTATAAAAAGTAATTCATAACAATACTTTTTATAGATGTAAATCATCAATTATTTATTTGTATGTATCTGCAACAGATTCTAAAACTTTATAATTACAGTTTAAAAGCCAAATATTTGTATTTTACATTTTATCATTAATATTATTCTTCCGAGATTAACATATAGATTTTATCCAATATTTTATAAGCTTTATTCTGATAATCATATTTGTTACATATTCTTTTTACTGACCAACTATGCTCGGAAAATGCTGCTAAATTTTCTACAATTCTCTGTATCTCCCTTTCGTAAGTTAATCCCCATGCACAGATTTGTGCTCCCAGAACTTGTTCTGTTGGTTGTATTTGAATTGGATTTAAACTTGCATCTGATTCCAGCCACCAATGTTTCCACTCATATACATTCCAATCTAAAATATCTTCAAAATGATACCTTTCGTGTTCAAAGATTCCACTAACCACATATAACGGTTGCCATGAGCAGTTTATTACTTTAAATCCATTTTTCAACAGGTCATATACATTCTGATAATGATTTTCCCAACTTATAACAAGAACATCTTTAGAAATCATATTGGAAGCTTCAATAGTGCTTTGAGTTAAATCAACACAGTGTGTTTCCTTCTCAAATGCTTCCCCTGGCTCGTTAAAACCGATATGTCCGTTATGACCCAGTCCTAATAACTGCAAATCTATTTCGCCAAGATCATTAATAATAGAATTATATTCTTCACATGCTTTCTTTAAATCCGGTTCTAGTCCGTTAGGAACATATGTTTTTTCCTGATTAATATTAACCATATCAAACAAATGCTTTTTCATAAAGTAATGATAACTCTGATTATTGTCACTTGACAATCCTTTATATTCATCTAAGTTAACACTTGTTACCTGTGAAAAATCCAAGTCACCCTTTTTATACCATTCTACAAGCTGTTCATAAGTTCCTATAGGTGTGGAGCCTGTAGCAAGTCCGAGAACAGCATTTGGCTTCATGATGATCTGTGCAGACATGATGTTTGCCGCTTTTCTGCTTACGTCATAGTAATCTTTTCCTGTATAAATAATCATAATCTTTTCCTTCTCCTTATGGTAAAAAAGAACAACCGGATAACTGGGATTCACATATCTCCTGCTTTTCCTGTTGTTCTTTTTTTATTGTTGATTCGTTTTTTACTCAGCCATCTCTACTTCGAGAACATAGTCTACCGGATCCGGAAGTACAGGGTCCGGTCCCAGGTCAACGAATGCGATATCCGGATAATCGCTGTGCATCCATGCGTTGGAGATCGGCACCTCATGTCCGTCATCCAGTGCGCGCACCTTCACGATCTTATCCTTATCAAATCCCAGAAGCGGAAGTGGTCCCAGTGTATTCTCATAAATATGCACATAGTATTTGTTTCCGTTTCTGGTGATACGTCCGTAATCCGGCTTCGGAATGTTTTCAGCCGGTACACAGCCGTAGATACTGTCATGATTCTTATCCATCCAGCGACCGATCTCAGCCAGGATCGCAGAAGATTCCTTCGGGAATTTACCTTTGGCATCCGGTCCTACGTTCAGGATCATATTTCCACCCTTGGAAACGCACTCTACCAGCTTCTTGATCAGCATGGAAGCCGGTTTGTAATAATGGTCGTTTGCACAGTATCCCCAGTTGTTGTTCATGGTGAAGCATGCTTCCCAGACCATCGGGTTGCCTTCCTTATCGCAGATTCCTTCCGGCGGAATGATCTGCTCAGGGCTTACGAAATCGCCATGATACGGTGTCGGATCACACTCATACAGGGATCCTCTTCCCTCTCCGCTGGCTTCCAGACGGTTATCGATGATAACCTGCGGCTGTAAGCTGCGCACCATGTTGATCAGCTTGGTTGCGCCCCATTTTTCCCCTCTCATATCGTCGTAGGAGAAATCAAACCAGATGATATCGATCTGTCCGTAGTTTGTACAGATCTCTTCTACCTGATTATACAGATATTCTGTATAACGTGAGAAATCACGATTCTCATTTCCGCACTCTTTGTGGTTTCTCATCGGATGGATACGATCTCCGTAATGCGGATAATCCGGATGATGCCAGTCAAGCAAGGTGAAATACAGACCGACTTTCAGACCTTCT
>OGUP01001510.1_pt1 | contig 12882 bp, 9 predicted proteins | sample 1553661 | NCBI WGS metagenome assembly OGUP01 (sample SAMEA2580026, study PRJEB22360) | human gut metagenome | biome: human gut; feature: human-associated habitat; material: faeces | place: Denmark | collected 2008/2010
ATATCCTTCGCAAAGATACGGATTTTAACGCTTCCCGGTATCACCGGCAACGAAAAAACGGCCGCCTTTCCGAGGGCGGCCGTCGTTTCTGCCGGAGCGGGTTATTCGGTATACTCGTCGTCCGACGTGTCGGGCGTAACCCATGAATCGGCCGGGGTCAGCTCCTCGACCTCCGCCTCCGTCAGGAAGGCGTCTTTGTCGAACATGATGTCGTCGAAATAGTTGACCGTGCACTGGTAAGCGCCGTAGTTGTATGTCCAGTCCTTGGAGTAGATGCCGAAGATGGCCATGATATCGCCTTTCGCGCCGTCGCGGACGACGGGATACTGGGCGAAACGCGAATAACCGCTCGTGCGCACCGTATAGACCCCCTTCTTGTTGGTCGTCGAAGGCAGGGTGCTGTCATAGGTGAAAAGCACCGAACCGTAAAGGTTCGTACCGTCGTTGCTGAACGCCCAGCGGTACCAGACCTTGTTCATCACCGGACGGATGTCGGTATACATCCACGCGGGATAGATGTTCGACCCCACCGTCCCGTAACGGCACGTAACGCCGCGCAGGATCACCAGACGCCCGAAATACTGCTGCCCGTTCTGGCCGAAGAAATCGTCGCAGTTGGCCTCGGTGACCTCGAGGATCTCCTTGCCCAGCTCCAGCTGCGTCTCCTCGCCGAGGAACACGCGCTTGCGGATCTCCGTCGGGTCTTCGATGTTCGAGTTGGCATAGAATTTATGTTCGCCCACCTTGTTGTAGGAATCGGTAGGCCCCTCGCCCAGCGACAGCATCATGCGGTAGTTGCCGATATAGAGGCCCGAGACCTTGACATAGACCCAGTTCGAGGGGATCGTACCCGTGGCCTTGTCGAAACGCCCCATCGGATAGGTAAAATAGAGCCCCGTAGTGAGCTTCACCTCGATGGCACCCGAATCGTCCACCAGGTAGAGCGACTTGTAGACGTTACCCTCCTCGTCGCTCGACTGCACCTTGCCCTTGATGTAGTAATCCAGCCCGTCGGGCGACTGGCCGATCTGTACGTACTTCGTATCGCCCCAGCTCGAGTTGCTGCCCGTACCGCCGAGCGACTTGTGCTCATCGAGGAACATCTGTTTCACATCGGCGATGGAGATATGCTTCATCCCCGCGAAATCCTCGTCGGTATAGACTTTGGCAGGCTTCGGCGCATCGAAATCATTATAGCACCCCGTAACCGCAAACATCACGGCCAGCACGGCACATAACTGAAATATCTTTTTCATAATCGTCATATCGTATTAGAAGCGGAAATATACATTCAGGTAATAGGTCGTCCCCAGCAGGTAAAAGTACTTCGAATCGAACGGCACGTAGTACTGGATCGGCTGGGCGGCCGCACCCTCCTTGTTCACATAGGTACGGCGCGAAAGGCGCATCTGTTCGTAACCGCCCGTGCGGATCGTCTGGTCGTTGAGGATATTCTTCACCTCGAGGCTGAAGCCCAGCTGGTAGATGCGGTGGATGTACCAGTTCTTGCCGACGCTCAGGTTGAGCGTATAGGCCGAGTCGAATTTCTCCTGATCGCGCAGGTTCATCAGCGCCGTGTATTTCACGGCGCCGGGGAGCTGTGCCGCCTCGTCGGGGCGCAGTACCGTGGCATAAGCGGCACGGGTACGGCGCGCGGGGTTCATCGAGAGGTAGATACGGTCGTAATAGTTGAAATCGACCGAGGCGAACCAGTTGCGCGGGCCGCGGTAGCTCAGGCCGAGGTTGAGCGCCGTCTGGGGCGTGCTTTCGACGTAGAGGTCGTCCCAGAGCACCTTGTCGCCGCGGAGCACCTCCTCGCTGTTGTCGCGCGTCTGTGTGAAGTTGGCGTCCGACGTATAGCGGTAGTCGCCCAGGCTCAGGGCGCCGTTGAACGAGATGCCGCCCCAGATGGGAACCACGACGCCCACTTCGAGGCCGTAGTAACGCTTGTCGATGCCGCTCATGGCGAAGTTGGTGAACGAACTGCGGGTATCGTCGTAGAACGAGATGACCTTCGACTGGTCCTCGATCGTCGTATAGTATCCCGAAAGACGCGCCTTGATGTAGGGCAGGTTGAGGTTGTAGGTGAGGTCTGCGCCGAACACCTTCTCGGCCTTCAGCCCCGGCGTGGTCGTGTTGCGCGTACGGGGCGACACGAATGCCGTCGCGAACTTGGGCGCCTGCTGCATGTAAGCCACATTGGCCTCGATCGAATGCGCTCCCGAGAACTTGTAGCCCAACGAAAGTTTCGCATCGTAGGTCAGGTAGTCGAGTTTCTTCGAATCGCCTTTCGAATCGTTGGGGAACAATCCCTTGCGCCACATGCCCTCGCGGTACATGTTCGAGTAGCCGACCGATCCGGAGACGCCCAGCGAGAAACCGCCGATGCCCCACGTGTAGTTGGCCCAGGCATTGGTTTCGAGCAGGTGCGCCCGGTAGTAGTAACCGTACTTGTCGCCGGCACGGGCAATGCGGGCGTGCCCCGTAGCCCAGTAGTAATCCAGGTCGTTCTGGTAAGCCTCGGCGCTGGCCATGTCGCGCTCGGCGAACTTGTCGATGTCATACCAATAGTCGCCGCCCAGCAGGTCCTTGATCTCCGAGTAGTAATTCGTGCGGTTGACGCGCAGGTTGGCGCCGCCGACGATGCGCATGTTGTGGCGCATGTTATGCTGCACGTTGACCGCCAGGTTGTAGTCCAGCTGGTCGGTGTGACGCTCCTCGATCATGTAGTTCGAACGACTGTTATTACCCATCAGTTTGGACAGCACCGGATCTGTGTCGATATTCCGCATATTCGTCTGGAAGAATTTGTCGTAGTCGAGCATACCGTCCCACACGCCTTTCGCTATGGCGCCATCCATCGCGTAAAAATAGATCGTCTCGTCGGTGGTTATGCCCGGCACGATCTGCGTCTTATCCGAATTCGGCATATAGCGGTAGTAGTCGCCGCGGGGGTCCGCTCCGGCGTTCCACGTCAGGGCCGAATAGCCGTTCCTGCCGAAACGCAGCGACGTGGCGGCGTTCAGGCGCGTGTTCTCCGACATGTCCCACGTATAGTTGAGCATCACGATCGGCTCGTGGGTGTTGCGCACGCGCGAGTTGCGGAGCTTGCCGGCCTGGTAACCCACATTGGGGTTGTAGTAGTTGTTGCCGAACAGAGCGTAAGCCTCGTCGGTCGAAGCCTGCTGCGCGCCGCGCTCGGAGGGCAAAGCCAGCAGCGTCAACGCAAGGCGGTGGTTCTGTCCGAAAAGCTTCTCGGCCGAAGCGAAATAGGAATAGGAGTTGTAGTAAACGCCGTCCACATAGCCGTTGCCGCCCTGGCGGGTTCCCACCGAGAAGGCGTACGACCAGCCGTTGTCCAACTGTCCCGAGCCGTAGGAAACCATCGCACGGAAACGGTACATCTGGTTGCCGTTCGACACGCTCACGCGGAATCCCTTGCGCATCTGCGAGGCGCGGGCGTTGACGTTGGTCATGCCGCCGATGCCGCCGATGCCGAAATCCGACGCTTCGAGGCCCGTGTAGTTCTCCTGGTTACGCGTCGCGTCGTTCAGTCCGCTCCACAGCGACCAGGGACCGTAGCCCGTCATGGCGTCGTTGAAGCGGATGCCGTTCAGGTAGATGTCCGAGTACTGCGAATCGTAGCCGCGGACGTTGAAACGCATCTCGCTGAAACGGTACGATGCGATGTTGTTGAAGAGGTCCTTCGACGAAGAGAGCGACGAAGGCAGCGCCTGCGTGTCCGACGACGAGGAGTCGCTGTCGAATTCGGCGAAAACGGCGTCGTCCAGAACCGCACTCTGCCCCGACGGCACGATGATCACCGACTTGAGGTCCTGCACATGCTTATCGCCTACGCGGACCATCAGGTTGAGATCCTCGAAGTCGGGCGTAGAGAAGAGCACCGTGTAGCTGCCCGCAGGAAGATTCTCGAAGATGAAGTTGCCGTCCTTGTCGGTCATGGCCGTCAGACCCAGCGATTCGATCTTCACCTGTACATTGCTCAAGGCCACGCGACCGTTGCGCGAAACCACCTTACCGCGGATGCCTCCGTCCTGCGCATAGGACGTGAAGGTCACGGCGGCGAGCATCAGAATAAGTAGAACTTTGAGTTTCATACAAATATTTTAGAGTGTTTATTTGGCGATGTAGATATATACGGGGAAGTGGTCGCTGAAACCGCCCTGGAAATCGTTGCCCACGAACGTACGCAGCGGATAACCCTTGTACTGGCCCTCCTTCTGGATCATGTAGGGACGGCGGAAGATGCCGCCGTAGAACTTCGAGTTGCCGGCGGGCTGGATTTTCAGGCTGCCCGTGGAACCGGTGGCGAGGTTCTCCGAAACGATGATGTTGTCGAACAGGTTCCACTCGTCGCGGTAAGCCAGCGTGCCGTAACCCGCTTTCAGCAGGCCGATGAAGGGGTTGAACATGTCGCCCTTGCCGACCTCCTTGATCTTGCCCTTGGCGTTGAGGCCCTCGACGATGCTGTCATCCGTGGCATCGTCGTTCAGGTCGCCCATGACGACCACCTTCGTGGCCGGGTTGGCGGCGGTCACCGAGTCGACGATGTGCTTCACCTGCTTGGCGGCAGCCAGACGCTTGGGGGCCGAAGCCTCCTTGCCGCCCAGACGCGAAGGCCAGTGAGCCACCATGAAGAAGAACGGTTCGCCGTCGATCGTACCCCACATGGTCGAAATATCGCGGGTCTTGAAATTCGGAAGCGAAGGAATCTGCGTGCGGATCGGTGCGCTGCCCTCCAGCTTGAAGACATCGGGACGGTACATAAAAGCGACGTCCACACCGCGAGCTTCGGGAGAGTCGTAGTGCGAAATCCGGTAATTGCCCGGAGCCATCTTCGGCGTAGCGATGATATCTTCGAGCACCGAGCGGTTCTCCACCTCCGATACGCCGATCACGATCGGATAATCCTTATCGATACCGGCAATGTCGAAAAGCACCTTTTCGGTATTACCCAACTTCTTCGCATACTTGACAGAATTCCATTTTTTAGGTCCTTCCGGCGTGAATTCGTCGTCATTGACCTCGGGATCGTTGATCGTATCGAAAAAGTTCTCCAAGTTGTAAAAGACCACCTTGTACGGTTTCTGCGCGAAACAGCAGGCTGCGAACAGTAAGGCCAGTAGTCCTGTAAAAATCAGTCGTTTTTTCATAAGTCAAATTAGTTTTGGATTCCCCATTGGCTCGGAGAGTTTTGTGCCTTTACGGATTCCGCAGCCGACTCGGGAATATTGGGAAAGAACGTAAAGCCGGTCTTCTTTTCAATCTCCGCCACGCTCATGCAAATGGACGCAGGCGGCTGAATATCGCCGTAGCTCTTCTGATCCACCCAAAATCCGATCGCCTTCAATTCATCGGCCGAACAATCCGCGATACGTTTACCGGTCGTACCGGTGCGCGTGCGAAGCAATACCTTGAAATAATTCGTCGGGACCGGACAAACTTTCCCGTCACGGTCGGTCGTCGTCGTATTGGTATTGGCATAATAGCAACCGGTCACCACATAAAGCGTGTCGTTGCATATCTGCGCACGCACCTTGGCTTCGAGATTGGCCCACATATCCTGGTTGAGCCGGTTGAGCTGCGGCGTCATATTGGTCGCATAAAACGTCTGGAGATTCAACTCCCGCGTAGCCGTACGGTCCGCCGAAGGGAGCTGATGTCCCCGGTCGTAACTGCCCCGATAGGAACCGGCCGCGAGGTTGGGCTGCCAGGAATAATCGACCTTCGGATCGTACTGAAAATCGTCGGTACGGTCTATCGACCCCCTATATACCGAATGCAGCGGATAAGCCACCCAATGCGCCACATGGAGCGTTTTGTCGTAGCAGAACGAATAGTTGCGCACGGTGCGGTTATTGAGCGAAGCGAAGTGGCTGACGTAAACGAAATTCTCATCGACTCGCTTTTCCGGCAATTCGGCCCAGGCCTTCGCATGACCTTCATCGTAGGGATCGTTGGTCGAAGAGGCCGAAAACTGCGTCAGCACGAGCACCTGCGGCTCACCGCCGAAAAATTCGAATTCGATGGTCGCCGAACGTTCCCCGCTCCCGGTATTCGCCGTGTAATAGACGTCCAGGATATTGCTGATGTTCGAACTCTGTACGGTGCCCTCCTTCACGAGGACCGTCGGATCGTTGAGCCTGAACGAGCACCAAGCACCTCCGTCCTTGATTTCGGCACGCCATCCGGCGCCGACAGGTCCCTCAATCTGTATGGCGGCCGACCCCTCCGCAGCTCCGACCGTCGAAGAGGTCCGCCATACGGCAGAACCCGAAAAATCGTCCGTATCGTCGCCGCAAGCTACGACAGAGAGCGCAATCATCGTCAGGAACAGCCATTTCCATCCCTTCTCACAATATCTGAACATCGACATCATCGGTAAACTATAAAAACTATCCGAGAAACTAATTCTTTTTGAAGAAATAAATTCCGTGCTTACCCTGCGTAGCGCTCTGATAACCACGAATCATCGTCTTGAAAGAACTATCTACCGTCTGCAACGAACAACCGCCATTTGCTGCAACCAACCGGGACTCACCGTCTTTATCAACCATTGAGAATACCCATTCCGCAGGGTCGGCTCCCAATGACAATGAACGGCTCTTGGAACCGGAAGCCAAATACTGTCCGTTACACTTGATATAATATGTATTGGACTTACCATCAACTGCGACAAGTTCCATTTCAGCAGGAGAATTAGTCACATTAGCATCTATCTTGGTTAATTCCCCGTTTGCAAACGTCATTTGAAGCGTTTCGCAATCTGTTTTACCATTTCCGGTTATCATTTCACCGGTCCAAACTCCATAATAATCTTCTGCTGCAGGATTCGGTTCTGTAGTAGAACCGGACTGAGCCTCACCTTTGGCACGGAATCCGGCCATAAGGAATGTTCCAGCAGTAAGGTTCGACAGATTGTCGATCAGCGTATAAGTACCACTGCCTTCGCCGCCGGTACCGAGCAACGTAACCGGCACGGTCTTGGTACTGCCGGCAAGGGTAATTGTCAGCGTCTGATTAACGGGCGACGTACCGGTGTTGGCCTCGGCCGTGACCGTCACGGTCAAGCCATCGACCGTAGCGCTCAGGGGAGGGGTCAGTCCGCTTACACTAAGTTGGTTGTCACCCTGGTTGAGTACAGAAACCGTAAGAACTTGGTCTCCGCCAGTAGCCGGAATCGAAACGCTGGCCGGAGTTACCCCCGTAATCATCGGGGTCGAGCTGTCGCTGAAAGCGGCCACGTCGTCCAGATTGCGCGGAACGAGCTGGGAATTATTCTTATATACGGCAGCCAGACCGGAGATATTACCCGTAGCGGCCTTGTAAGGAACATCGAGGAACACGCTCGGGTTCTTTTCATCGCTCTGCTTGCAGAATACGGTGAAATTGGCTCCATCGGCAGTGAAAGTATGCGAAGAGAGTGCGCTGGCGCTCGCCCAAACACCTGCCTGGGCAACCGACGCATTGGCGATCGTCACGGCCATACCCTGATATTTCGCCAGATCCGCAGCAGCGATCGTCGCCGTGGGAATCGAAGTCACCGTACCGGTCTTCTCGACCTTGCACCAAGTCGCTTCCTTAGCGCCCGTCACTTCGTACATACCACTGTAATTTACCACCTTGGCAAGTCCTTTATAAAGGGTTACGCGCACCTTGTCACCCTTGTTCAGACCGAGCGTCGAAGGTTCTACCTGACTGCCGTAGAGCGTGATGCCGTTACCGGCCTCCGTCGCATTCTCGGTAGCGAGGATCAGGTTGTTGAAGGTATAGTTGCCGCCGGCCACGTCGTTCATCACTACAGCGTCCAGATAACGATCTGCATTGGCATCCACCGGAGCTTCCGTAGTAGTCATCTGTGCGATCAGCTCGGGAATGGTAATGGCCGTAGCCTCACCCGGATCGGGCGGAACCACACCGCCTTCGAGATCGACCTCCTGACCGCCGTTGCCCTCGACGAGCTGTACGTCATCGATTGCGAATACCGACGCCACATCGGCCGTGAAACGGATCGAAAGCTGGCCGACAGCCTCCTTGAGCGTGAAATCTACGGCGAACTGTACCCAGTAAGGATCGGTCGTATCGCTGCCGCCGATCTTCTCGTAAGTCAGATTGCCCGACCAGTCGGTTCCGTTACCTACGGCAACGTGGAACGATTCGGGTTTGAAAATGTTGTCGTAAGTACCGCCGTTACTCTGCGAATAAGCACCGCCGAAGATGATCCGGTAGTTGGTCTTGCCCGCAGGCATCGTAATAGTGTTGATGTCGAAAGTCGCAGGTGCCGAACCGAAGAAAATCTTGTTCGAGCCCGAAGCACCGTCGTAACCGCCGCTGAGCTTACCGGAAGTACGCACCGATACGTTCGCAGAGGTATAGGTCACCGTCGAATTACCCGTACCGGAAGCATTCTGCCATGCATCGGTCTGATCGAGGAACGGCCATTTATTATCGACCTTCTCGGCAGGCGTCTTGTCGAAATTGTTCTCGTAAATCGCATCGCCGCTCGGATCGGGAGGCACGACACCGCCGCCCGCCAGATCGATCTCCTCGCCGCCGTTACCGGTCATCAGCGTGATATCGTCCAGACGGAACTTCGAAGATGCTTTCGCCTCGAACTTGATGTAAAGCGTCGAAGTCGCATTCTTGAGCGTAAAGTTCTTGGTTGCAAATACCCAGTAAGGATCGACCTGATCACCGTCGTTTACCTCGTAAGACAGCGGAGTATAGTCCGTTCCGTTCGCACTGAGATAAACCACGAAGTTGTCCTTGTTGAAATTATTGTCATTGTTATCACCGTCGTAATACTGTCCGCCGAAAGTCAGCTTCAGATTGGTCTGGTCGGAGGCGAGCGTTATGTCTTTAACCGTAAAGGTTGCCGGAGCCGAGCCGAAGAAGATCACGTTCGGACCCGAAGCACCGTCATAAGCACCCGCACTGCTCTTACCGGAAGCGCGGATCGAAGTATTCACGCCCTCGTAGGAAACCTTCGAAGCCCCCTCGCCGGTGGTGTTCCAACCCGTATAGTCGGCAACCAACGGATACGGGTTCGCAACGGACTCGCTACCTGCGGTTTCGTTGAAGATGAGCGTCGGCGGCACCACTTCGCCCTGAAGCACATTGACATCCTTCTGAATCAATGCACCGTAGGAGTTGTAAACCTCGAAAGTCACCTTGGCCGATTGACCGATGTTCGAAGCGGGTACCGTAACGGTCACGGCAGCGTCGCCCTCGCCTTCGGTAGCCGAAAGGCGCACCCAAGTCTGTTCGTCCTCGACGATAGCACGCCAGGGACGGTTCGTTTCAACGATAAAAGTACCGTTGTACTCATCTGCGGGCTGTCCCTCCGCATCGAACGTCAGGTTCTCCGGCGTGACGTTCAGATAGGGAGCGCCCATGTCGTCATTGTCGTCGGTACATCCCGCGAACACCGCCACGGCGAACACGGTCAATGCACTGAAGAGCAATTTCCAAATGCTACTCTTTTTCATAAACAATTAAATTTTAGAGTGATATAAAAATAGGTTAAAAATAACTTCATCGTCTTGCATATTTACTCAGGCCACTTATTCTTAAACTTTTTGTAAAAATACTATTTTTTCCTGTTTCGACAATAATTCGAACACTATTTTCGTATTACAATCCCGTTAAATCAAATATAACGACACACCGGATTTTTATTTCGTATCAAAAACCCCACCAAACCGTATTCTTTCCCGGCAAAATAAACACAAAAGGCGTGCAGTTTTGACCGCACGCCTTTTTTCCGAGAAATACGTCCGGTCAGCGAATCCGGTCGAGCGACCGCACCAGCTTTTCGTCCCGGAAGATCGCCCGCAAAGCCAGCAAGTCGAAAACCAGGCAGACCAACGGGAAAACGAGCGAAATTTTAAGGGTATGGGAGTAAAATTCACTGTCCGCGAAGTAACGGTTGCAAAGGTAGAAATAGATTCCCATCATCGCCCCGGCACCGATGAGGAGCACCAACTCGACGGCACATAACCGGATCTGCACCAGACGGCGCTTGAAAAGGAAAATCGTCACCAGCGGCACCAGACAGGCGGCAACCAGAACAACCCCCAGATACACCGTCGGCAGCAACGTGATGCCGGCGGCATCCTTCAGGCCGAAAGCGGTCAGCGTACAAGTGTCCGCCCCAACGGTGAAATCGACCAGCGGCAGCCACAAGGCCAATCCCGTCAGTACGACGACCAGCAACAGATACAGAGTCTGAATACGTTGAATCATATAACTTCTATTTTGTTTATGCGAACCTCTTCGAATCCTGCCGAAAATCGCAGGCTCTGCAAGGTTTATTGATTATCCAATGTTTTTTCGATCAGGTATTTATTACGGTCCGCGGCATTCCGGTCGATCAACTCGCCCAGGAATCCCGCCAGGAACAACTGCACGCCGAGCACGACAGCCAGCAGTGAAAGATAGAAAAGCGGCTGGTCCGTTACGGCCCGCACAGGCAGGTCATGGCACTGTTTATACAACTTGACACCGATCACCCACGCCGTCGTACAGCCGCCGAAAAGGAACATCAACGTTCCCAGGCTGCCGAAAAAGTACATCGGCGAACGACCGAAACGCGAGAGAAACGAAACCGTAATGAGGTCCAGATACCCTTTCACCATCCGCTCCATACCGAATTTCGAATGACCGTACTTGCGGGCGCGATGCTCGACGACCTTCTCGCCGATCCGCTTGAATCCGGCCTGTTTTGCCAGAATCGGAATATAACGATGCATCTCGCCATAGACTTCGATCGCCTTGACCACCCGGCGGCGGTAGGCCTTCAGTCCGCAGTTGAAATCATGCAGTCGGATTCCCGAAACGATGCGGGCCGTCCAGTTGAAAAACTTGCTCGGCCACCGCTTCCCCGCCGGGTCATGACGCTTCTTTTTCCAGCCCGACACCAGATCGTACCCCTCGTCGAGGACCATATGCCGCAGAGCCGGAATCTCGTCCGGCGAGTCCTGCAAGTCGGCGTCCATCGTGAAAACCACCTCGCCGCGTGCTTCGGCGAAACCGCAATACAGAGCGGCGGATTTGCCGTAGTTGCGAGCGAACTTGATCCCCCGCACCGCCGCAAACCGCTCGTGCAGACTCTCGATCACGCGCCACGAACCATCGCCGGAACCGTCGTCCACCAGGATCACCTCGTAGGACAAACCCTCGCCGCGAGCTACGCGGTCGATCCATTCGACCAGCTCCGGCAGGGACTCTTCCTCGTTGTAAAGCGGAACGACGACCGATATGTCGAGCGTAGCATCCATCGTTCTTCTACTCTTCGGATTGAGGACCGAAAGGCCGGGGTGCACGCGCCAGGATACCGGCCAAAATAAGCCCTAGGACGAGGCCGACGATCAGGTTGCCCCAGATCGAAGCCCATACGGTAGCCAGAATGGAAGGCTCCGGCGCCTCCTGTATGGTTTTCAGCATTTCGGCGAATACGCCCTCCATCGACGCAGGAAGTTTTCCGTCCTCGGCGAACCGGATCAATGCGGAAGTATATCGGTCGATATACTCCGAATATCCGATGAAAACACTGCGATAGAGGTATTCCACCACCCCCTTGATCAGGGCCGACGACAGAATCAGGGCCAGAATGAAACCCAGGCCGCGGCTCAAAGGAAATCCCTGTTCGTGACCGTACTGTTCACGGCGGCGCTTGGCGAAACGGTAAAGCAGCGCGATATAAACGACTGCGGCCAAGATCCACACCAGCCCCATCGTCGAAAACCATCCCGACAACATCAGGGACTGCTCGATAACGAAAGCTACGGACATGACCAGTCCGATGATCGCTCCGTACTTGCAGACCTCGTTCCAGAATTTGAACTTTGTCATTCTTCTTCTATTTTTAGCATACGTTTATTCCCGCAACACGCCTTTGCCTTCCCGCAAAATCTCCGGCTCACCGCCCGTCAGATCTACGACGGTCGTCGGCACCGCATCGCCCGCACCTCCATCGATCACCAGCTCTACGTCCCGGCCATACCGCTCGTGGATCAACTCCGGATCGGTCATATATTCGGTCTCCTCGTCATCCAGCACGGAAGAGGTCAGCAGCGGAGCTCCCAACCGCTCGACGATGGCCCGAGGAATCAAATTGTCCGGAATGCGGATCCCAATGGTGCGACGCCGTTCGAGCGCCTTGTGCGGCATACGCGACGATGCATCCAGCAGGAAGGTGAAAGGCCCCGGCAGATTTTGTTTCAGCAACCGGAACTGGGCGTTATCCACCCGGCAATAGTCGGCAATCCGCCCGAGCGAATCGAACACGACGGAAAACGTCGTGAGATCCTTCCCCTTGATCCGGCGCAGCCGCTCGACGGCCTTCGCCGAACGGATCGAGCAGCCGAAGGCATAGACGCTGTCAGTCGGATAGATCACCACGCCGTCCCTTTCGAGCAGGTTCACCACCCGGTCGATCTCCTTCTCGGAAGGATTCTCGGTATAGATTTTAACCAACATAGGGAGGGCAAATATACGGAAATTATTTAATATTCCGACGATTCAACTCCGCACTATAAGCCCGGGCATTAGCCAGATGTTCGCCGTACGTGCGGGCGAAACTGTGATAACCGTCGAAAGTCGGGCGGGCACAGAAGAAGAGATAGTCGTGATTCTCGAAGTTCAGCACCCCGTCGATCGCAGCGACCGAAGGCATCGCGATCGACGACGGCGGCAACCCCTTGTTCAGATAGGTGTTATACGGCGAAGGGGTTCTCAAGTGCTTGTGCAGAATCCGGCGAAGCGAAAAATCCTGCAGCGCATATTTGACCGTCGGATCTGCCTGCAGGGGCATCCCTTTCCGCAGGCGGTTGATATAGACTCCCGCCACACGGGGCATTT
>OGUP01001514.1_pt1 | contig 12860 bp, 10 predicted proteins | sample 1553661 | NCBI WGS metagenome assembly OGUP01 (sample SAMEA2580026, study PRJEB22360) | human gut metagenome | biome: human gut; feature: human-associated habitat; material: faeces | place: Denmark | collected 2008/2010
CGCCAGCCAATACAATTGTTATTCTGGTCCTTTTGACAAACCTGATTAAATTAGGTGCAACCAGTTTCGTGTTTAATCCGGTAAACTGGGATAATGTAAACCTGATTTTAGAGATTGCAACATTCCTTGTACCATTTATTGTGTATGTTGTTGCAAACTGGTGTCTTACCACCTTGTTTGATGGTAAAGGTACATTAAAAGATATATGGATGGGTACCGCTTATGCAATGACACCATATGTAATTATTCAGTTGATACTGATTCCTATGAGTAACGTTGTTACTGAAGAAGAGGGTGCATTTTACACTGTGTTCAGCAACTTCTCCATGATTTGGTGTGGATTGCTGATTATCGCATCTGTAATGATGATTCATGACTTCATGCTGGGTAAAGCATTTTTATCTTTGATTTTCTCAGCGGTAGGTATGTTGATTATCGTATTTTTGCTTGTACTGTTCTTCAGTTTGATTAGTGATGGTTTCTCCTATTTCTATTCGATTTACAAAGAAACCATTTTCCGAATGTATTGATGAAAGGAGGAAATGACAGAATGAAAAACAAGTTGTATTTGCTCCTGATTACAGTTATGGCATGTTTCGCTCTTAGTGCCTGCGGTGATTCCGATGAGGGGACCAAAGAGATGAAAACTTATGAGTATGATAACAGCGGAGATGTAGTAATTGAAAATGATTCATTGAAACTCTCAGTGAGTGGTTCTTCCACACAACTTGAGGTTACAGACAAGGCAACAGGAAAGGTATATCGCTCCAATCCGACTGCTGAGGATGTAGAGAAGTATGCAAATGCCGATGGACATTACAAAGATGTGTTAAGCTCAACTTTGAACCTTACTTACTCCAACAGTACGGATACGAAGAAAGAGATTGATAACTACTCTCAGTGTATTCGGGACAATAAGTTTTATAAAATCGAGAAAGTAAACGATAACGAAATTAAAGTAAGTTATTCCGTAGGTGATTTTGAAAAAACCTACACTTGTCCGGTCGCAATCAAAGAGTCCAGAATGAAGAAGTATTTGGATAAGATGTCAAGATCGGCACAGAAGTCAGCACTCAGAAGTTATGTTTATTATAACTATGAGGAACTTAGTAAGTCGGATGATTCTACCGACAAGCAGCTGTTGACAAAAGGTGAAAAACTTTTCCCTGACTTGAAGGATGAGCCAATTTATTATTTGGATGAGTCGGTTACCGATTCTCGTCTTCAGCAGTTGGAAGACAAATTCGTAGAAGCAGGATATACTTTGGAGGACCGTACAAAAGATATGGGCAATTACAAAGTATCCCGTAACGAAGGAAAACCAATTTTCGATATTAGTGTTCACTATGTATTGGAAGATAACCAGCTGGTTGTAAAAGTACCGATGAAGGAAATCTCCTATAACGAAGATTATCCGATTGTTAAACTTCAGGTTCTTCCATATATGGGAGCATCGAATGTTGATGAAAAAGGTTACATGATTGTTCCGGAAGGAACCGGTGGAAAAATTAACTTCAACAATGGTAAGACAGGACAGCAGAGATATCAGAGTGATGTTTACGGCTGGGATTATGGTCAGGCACGAACAACAATTGTCGATGAGACAAAATCCAATTTCCCACTGCTTGCCATTGCAAATGAGACTACCCAGAGTTCATTCCTTTGTGTAGCCGAAGAGGGAAGTTCTTACGCAACCGTTCAGGCGGATATTTCCGGAAAGAACAATGGATATAACTATGGTACATTCATTTACAGTCTGATTCACGGCGAAAACATGGATGTATCAACAAAATCGGATACAACCGTTCGTGTTTATGAAGACGGGCTGCCAAATGAAACACTTTCCCAGCGATACATTTTCTCTGATAAAACCGATTATTCGGATTTGGCAAAAGAGTACCGCGGATATCTTCAGAAGAAATATCCAAGTCTTGGTAAAGTTGACAGTGATAAACAGGCATTGGCTGTTGAGATGATTGGTGCCGTAGATGATACCGAGCATATCCTTGGTTATCCGGTTGTCCGCTCTCAGTCATTGACTTCTTACACACAGGCCAAATCAATTTTGGAAGATTTGCAGAAAGCCGGCATTGGTAATATCAATGCGAAGTATACCGGATGGTTTAATACCGGTGTGAAACAGACATCTGCTGCTAAAGTAAAAACAGTAGGACGTTTGGGAAGTTCTTCAGATTTGGAAGATTTGACTGCTTATGCAGATAAGACAAATGGTATGCAGCTTTATCTGAATGGTACATTTAACTATGTATACAAAGACAAATGGTTTGACGGATTCAGTTCCACAAGAAATGCAGCGAAGTTTGTCAGCCGTGAAGAGTGTGAGCTTTACAACTGGGATCCAATTACTTACCAGGCAAATGATGATTACACCGATTATCATAATTACGATAGTTATTACTTGGTAAAACCGTCGTATGCAATGGATGCGGTTGACACTTATGTAGAAAAAGTAAATGGTTATGGCAGCAAGAATGTCGGTATGGAAGATATCGGTAATACACTTGCCGGTGACTACAATCCAAAAGACAGAGTGTCGCGTGAAACAGCTTTGAATCTTCAGGTTAAGAAATTACAGTCACTGAAACAGGGCGGAAACAAGGTTATGATTACAAGTGGTAACCAGTATGCAGTACCTTACGCAGACTTCGTTACAGACATGAACTTAGATGCCCGTGCCGTAAACATCATTGATGAGCAGGTTCCATTCTATACCATGGCATTGCATGGTTTAGTAAATTACTCCGGCGGTGCAATTAACCTGGCAGATGATGAGAAGGAGAATATCCTGAAGTCCGCTGAGTCCGGTGCCGGATTATACTTTACTTACATTGCTGAAAAGACAAGTGTTTTACAGGATGGTAAGTACACAAGATACTATGCTTGTAACTACGATGACTGGAAGAAAGATACTTTGAGTCTGTACAACAAGTTTAATGAAACATTCGAAGGAACATACGATAAAGCAATTGATAAGCATGAAAAAATTGCAGATGGCGTATATAAGACAACCTTCGAAGGCGGAAAAGCAGTTGTTGTAAACTACAACTATAGCAACTATCAATACAATGGCCAGGAAATTGCGGCCAGAGATTTCGCAGCTGTGAAGGGAGGTGAAGAATAAATGGCTCGCAAGAATAAAAAGAAAAAGACATTAGCATTTAAAAATGCGGTTGCAGGCTATTTATTTATTGCACCATTCATCATCGGTTTTATCCTGTTCTTGGTTGTGCCGTTAGTACAGTCCTTAAGAATGAGTTTCAGTACGGTAGAACTTGAAGGTGGATTGTCCATGACATGGGCGGGACTTGAAAATTACCGCCAGGCATTTTTGGTAGATGAGCAGTTTGTACCAAACCTCATTTCTGAGTTGGTAAAAATGCTGACAAACGTTCCGGCAACATTGATTTTCAGTTTCTTTATTGCGTTACTGTTGAATCAGTCCTTCAAAGGAAGAGGAGCAGTTCGTGCGATATTCTTCCTGCCGGTTATTCTTTCATCCGGTGTTATCGTTGGTCTGGAAAGCGGAAATACGCTTTTGGCTGACATGAAAGATGCGATTGAGGCGACGAATAATAACACAAGTATTACCGGTGTGCTTGAGAGCATTTTGATTACATCAGACTCCAGTCCGATGTCACAGATGTTTAGTTATGTATTTGACATTATTAACAGTGTATATGATATTGCGATTGCCTCTGGTATCCAGATTATCATTTTCCTTTCTGCTTTGCAGACGATTTCGCCAAGTATGTTCGAGGCGGCAAAAATCGAGGGATGTACTGCTTGGGAAAGTTTCTGGAAGATTACACTTCCAATGGTGAGCTCGATGATTTTGGTAAATATCGTATACACGGTAATTGACTTCTTCTTGAAGACAGACAACACAGTTATGGATCGCATCGACGCAATCGGTATCGGAGGACGAATGGACTACGGTCAAGCGTCGGCGATGGCGTGGGTATATTTCCTGTGCGTAATTGTTGCGTTGGGTATTGTTTCGTTGATTATTTCTAGGAGGGTATATTATTATGAGTAAAATGAATAAGTTTCAAGCCTTCAGGGAACGTAATAGAAAATCCAACGGCTATCTGTTACGCAAAGTATCATTTAATGTTGCTTACAAAATTGTGCGTTTTGTATTGTTGTTTGGATTGTGTTTCTTGATTTTGCAGCCATTGTTAAACAAGATTTCCATCAGTTTCATGGAAGAGCGTGATTTGTACGATTCGACAATCAATGTAATTCCACGTCACTTCACACTGGACAATTTTAAGATTGCCGCTGATTTGATGGATTACTGGGCTGCACTTGGTAACACATTGTGGATTTCGCTTTTGGTAAGTATTTTGCAGATTATTTCCTGTACATTGGTAGGATATGGTTTTGCAAGATATAAATTCCCATTGAAGAACCTTTGGTTTGCGATGGTTGTACTTGTAATTGTAATTCCACCTTCAACCATTCAGTCTTCCCTGTACTTGAATTTCCGTTACTTTGATATTCTCGGAATATTCAGTCTGATAACGGGGCAGCCGCTGAACTTACTGGATTCTTTTGCACCATATGCATTTATGTGTCTTGGTTGTATGGGATTGAAAAATGGTTTGTACATTTACATGCTTCGTCAGTTCTTCCGTGGTATTCCGAAGGAATTGGAAGAAGCTGCTTATGTAGATGGATGTGGTAAGGTTAAAACATTCGTGCGCATTATGCTGCCGGATGCAAAACCAATGATTACTTCCTGTTTCCTGTTTTCCTTTGTATGGCAGTGGACGGATAGTTTTTATTCAGGAATGTTCCTTCCAAACTATTCGATTCTGGCAAACAAGGTGGCTCGTTTGTCTGAGGTGCTGAACTCTTATGTGAAAGCAACCACAGGTCTTGATAAAGCGTCGACCGCTTATGCATCCGCCATGATTGGTACAGGTACATTGTTGGTAATTATTCCTTTGATTATTGTATATTTATTTGCACAGAAGGGCTTCGTAGAAAGTTTGAGCCAGTCTGGTATCAAGATGTAACAAAAATAATTTGCCCTATTTGGCATCTGCCTATTCTGGCAGGTGTCGTCGGGCAGTAATGACTTAGGTTATCACCGGGATTTTCCGGTATAACAATATATTAAATAAGGAGGCAAAACAAAATGAAAGCAAGCATGCAGAAGCTGATTGCGATGGGTCTTTGTGTTGTTCTTGCAGTAGGTTCTCTTACTGGATGTGGCGGCTCCTCCAATGATGCAGGCAGTGCATCAGGCGATGGCGCAAAAACATCATCTTCTTCAGACAAGAAAACATTTAGTGACCTTGGTGGCATGGATATCACAGTAGGTGACTGGTTCACTTCAAAGGATACCCTTGCAGACAGAACCGACGAGTTTGGTAAAAAGCAGAATGAGTACTGGAAGAGTATTCAGGAGAAGTACAATTTCAAAATCACTCGTGATTCTGTTTATTCCTATACAGATGCAAAATCAGATTATGTAAATGACGTTATGGCAAGTAGTCCAAAATACGAACTTTACTATCTGTATCAGGAATTTGTTTCTGAGCCTTTGATGAAAGGCTTGATGTATGATTTGTCAACTCTTCCGGAGTTCAATTTCGATGAAGAAAAATGGAATCCAACCGTTAAAGAGTTGATGAGCATTGGTGATGGTATCTGGGGTATGAGCCCAGACAATGAGCCACGTGGTGGTATTTTCTTCAACAAACGTCTCTTCAAGGAAGCTGGTATTCCGGAAGATGAGCCATATGATTTGCAGAAAAAAAATCAGTGGACATGGGACAAGTTCGAAGAGTATTGTAAGAAACTTACAAAGGATACCGATGGTGATGGTAAAACAGACCAATATGCTATGGCAAGTTTCTCAAAATACTATCTGCCAATGTGTGCAGCTAACAACAATGCAACATTTGTATCCCGTGATAAAGACGGTAAATACGTTGATGCAATTACATCCAAAGAGTTCAAAGATGCTATGAACTGGGGTGTAGACCTGATTAAGAAAGGTTATATTAAGCCAAAACCATCAGAAAACGTAGCATGGGATTGGTATAAAGCTGCATTCCGTGATGGTGAAGCTGCTATGCAGACTGCCGAAGTTTATGAGATTAGCGCTTTCGCTGATATGGAAGATGACTGGGGATTCGTAATGTTCCCATACAATCAGGATCAGAAGGATGCTACCAACAAGACAGTGCCAAACGACAACATCGTTGTTATGCCAAGCTGCTTCGATCAGGAAAAAGCTGAGAAGATTGCATTTGCTTACGATTTGTACACAGAGCCTGTTGAAGGATATACTCCTCATGATCAGATTCTTGAGCAGTATTACCCACAGTTCAGAGATGACCGTGCAGTAGATGAAACAATCGGTATGATGTTAGAGGAGAAGCATAAATCTACTTCTTATCTGCCAATGATTAGTGAAATTGACTATGGTGATTTCTGTTATCCTGTATATGCAAATGCAACAACACCTGCTAAGAAGATTGAAGAGCTTTCAACCAAATGGGATACCAAGATTAGCAAAGTTAATGCTGAGTATGACAAGTTTGCAAAAGAGCATACAAAATAATAACAAAAAGAAACAGGTAATTTAGTTTCATGGGGCTGTTCAGAATAAGCGGAAGGTTTGTTTTGCACAGCCCTTTCTTAAAGAGTGAGGATAGAAAATTAGAGATTTTTAAATCTTTTGATAAAATACAAAACTTGCAGAATATGAGGAGAAACAGATGGATTATAGCAAATGCTGGCTGGATTATCAGCCTGTAGATACAGTTGAAAAAGAATGGCTGACATATTTTCAATCCTGTGAGGGAGAAATCGTAGAAAGTGCTGTCAGTGAATACAAACTTGCTATGGAAAACATGGCAGGAAAAGTTCCTCAGCCCCATCTATGGAAAACAGGGCAGAAAAATTTCCCCAGCCAGTAACAAAAGAAGAGGCAGGCGTGGTATTTTCCGTGGATTCATCCATAAAAGAAGGAAAAGACGGATATATTATCACAAAAGATGAGAGCCGGTATCAGATTACCGGGGAGTCGGAGAGTGGACTGTTATATGGTGTGTTCCATTTTCTTCGTTTAATTCGGACCAAACAGATGAATTGTCTTCCGGTTTACAATACACCGGAAATGCCGCTTCGCATGATGAATCACTGGGATAACATGGATGGCAGTATTGAGAGAGGATATTCCGGTGAATCCTTTTTCTACAAGGATTATAAGATTTTATGGAATGACCGCATTGTGCAGTATGTGAGAATGATGGCATCGATTGGCATCAATGCGATTGTAATCAATAATGTCAATGTTCACGAGAATGAGACTTATCTGATTACAGACCGTTATTTGCAGCAGGTAAAACAATATGCCGATTTGTTTGCAAAATATGGAATTAAATTGTATACAAGTGTAAATTTTGCCGCACCGATGGAGTTAGATAATTTTACAGACTGTGACCCATTAAATCCTATGGTTGCAGACTGGTGGAAAAAGGCTGTGGCACATGTGTATGAAGTGATTCCAAACTTTGGCGGATTTTTGGTAAAGGCAGATTCTGAGGGAAGGCCGGGACCATTTACGTATGGCAGAACGCATGCGGATGGTGCAAATATGTTAGGAAGAGCACTTGCTCCGTATGGCGGAATTTTGGTATGGCGCTGCTTTGTATATAATTGCGGGCAGGACTGGCGTGATAAAAAGACAGACCGTGCCAGAGCGGCGTATGACAACTTTATAGAATTAGATGGAAAATTTGATGACAATGTTATTTTACAGATAAAAAACGGACCGATGGATTTTCAGGTGCGAGAGCCGGTTTCGCCGTTATTTGGCGGCTTGAAAAAGACCAACATGATTTTGGAAGTAGAGATTGCACAGGAGTACACCGGACAGCAGATTGATTTGTGTTATCTGCTCCCGATGTGGCGTGAAATTCTTGACTTTGATACGTATGCTGCGGGCGAGGGTTCAACCGTGCAGAAAATAGTGGATGGCTCTGTTTATGGGCAGCATTTGTGCGGTATGGCAGCTGTTATTAACACTGGTAATGACTATAACTGGACCGGAAATGATTTAGCAGCGGCAAACACTTACGGCTATGGAAGGATGGCGATGAATCCGTCCGAAGATTCGGCGGTTATTGCAAAAGAATGGGCAGAACTTACCCTTCCTAAATCTCTTTCCGACGGCGTCGTTTCGATGCTCATGAAGTCCTGGTCCACATATGAAAAGTATACGTCTCCGCTTGGCATTGGCTGGATGGTGACACCACATTATCATTACGGACCGGATATTGACGGATATGAGTATGACCGCTGGGGAACTTATCACAGAGCAGATAGAAATGGTCTTGGTGTTGACCGTACACCAAACGGTACCGGCTACACAACCCAGTATAATGAGCCATGGTGCACAAAGTATGCAGATAAAAAACAGTGCCCACAGGAGCTTTTGTTATTTTTTCATTATGTCCGCTATGATGAAGTGTTAGCTTCAGGAAAAACACTGATTCAGCATATATACGACACGCATTTTGAGGGTGTTAATGAAGTGGAAGAAATGATTGCTGGTTGGAAGGCGTGGAAAGAGGAGATGGCAGAGGATGTCTACGAGAGAGTCCTTTCCCGCATGGAGAGACAGCTTTCTAATGCAATCGAATGGAGAGACCGCGTAAATACATATTTTTATCGGAAGAGTGGAGTAAAAGATGCACTTTCCCGAAAAATATATGAATAGGATGATTTAGACAAGGTCATTCGTAACATACTAAGAAAGTATAATAAAAAGAAAAGAGGTTATTGATTATGGACATGACATTAAGATGGTATGGAGAAGGAAACGACAGTGTGACACTGGATCAGATTCGCCAGATTCCCGGCGTGACCGGTGTGATTACAGCACTTCATGATATTCCTGCAGGAGAAGCATGGACGTATGAAGACGTCATGAAAAGAAAACAGGAAGTAGAAGCAAAAGGTTTGAAGTTAGTTGGTGTGGAAAGTATCAACGTACACGAGGACATTAAAATTGGTCTTCCGACAAGAGATGAATTGATTGAAAACTACTGCAAATCATTGGAAGCTATTGGAAAGGCAGATATTCATCTTGTATGTTACAACTTTATGCCGGTCTTTGACTGGACACGTACGGATTTGGCAATGCCTTTGGAAGATGGTTCTACAGCACTTGCTTATGATTCATCCATTATTGACGGTATCGATGCGAGCGAGATGTTTGACCGCATTGAAAAGGCAAGTGGCGGCTTTGTAATGCCTGGCTGGGAGCCGAACCGCCGCGATGAGATTATGGATTTGTTTGAGAAATACAAAGACGTTGATGCAGACAAACTGCGTGAGAACTATAAATATTTCTTGGATGGAATTATTCCTACCTGTGAAAAATACAAAATTAAAATGGCAGTTCACCCGGACGATCCGGCTTGGGATGTATTCGGACTTCCACGTATTGTAACATGCGAAGAGGATCTTTTGAAAATTGCCGATATGAATCCAAGTATTTATAATGGATTTACACTCTGTACCGGTTCGCTTGGAAGTAATTTGAACAACGATCTGCCAAAGATTATACGCAATCCGAAAATTGCAGAGAGAATTCATTTTGCGCACCTGAGAAACATTAAGTATGAAAACAAAGATTTGTTCCATGAAGTATCTCATTTGTCAAGCGATGGAAATCTTGATATGTATGAAATCGTAAAAGCATTGATTGACACCGGATTTGACGGATGCATTCGTCCGGATCATGGCCGTATGATTTGGGGCGAGCAGGCAAGACCGGGATACGGTTTGTATGACCGTGCTCTTGGTGTCGCTTATCTGAATGGTTTGTGGGAAGCAATTCATAAAAATAAATAAGAGGTGACTGGGCATGAAATTATTAGATTTACAAAATGGTGAGACAAAAGTCTGGGAGGAGAAAGGATATCTTCTTCCTAAGTACGACAGAGAAGAATTAAAGAAAAAAACAAAGGAAAACCCGACCTGGGTTCACTTTGGTGCCGGTAATATTTTCCGTGCATTTCCGGCTGCAAAATTACAGGATTTGCTGAATTTAGGAGAATATGACCGCGGTGTTGTTGTGGCAGAGAGCTTTGACCATGAGATTATTACAAAGGCATACAAACCATATGATGGGTTGAGTTTGTCGGTTGTGTTAAAAGCTGAGGGAACCATTGAGAAACACGTGGTTGGAAGCGTAACGGAATCGTTAGTTGCTGACCCGGTGGCACCAGAAGATTATGCACGTCTTACTGAGATTTTTGAAAATCCTTCTCTTCAGATGGTGACATTTACCATTACGGAAAAAGGATATTCATTAGTCAATGGTAAAGGAGAAAAACTGCCGGGTGTAGAGGATGGATTTTTAGCAGGTCCGGGAAATCAGAGTCACCTGATGGGACGCATTGCCTCTCTGTGCTATGCACGTTTTGTTAAAAATGGTACACCGCTTGCCCTTGTCAGCACCGATAACTGTTCTCATAATGGAGACAAGTTAAAGGCCGGCGTTATGGCATATGTAGATGCTTGGAAACAGGCAGGAAAAGTGGATGATGATTTTGTTTCCTATATGGAAGAAAAAGTATCTTTCCCATGGTCGATGATTGATAAAATCACACCAAGACCGGATGAGAAAGTAAAAGAAATGCTAGAAAAAGATGGTTTTGAAGATACCGACTTGATTATTACAAGCCGTAATACGTATACGGCACCGTTTGTTAACTCAGAGGAAACCGGTTATCTTGTTATTGAAGATAACTTCCCGAATGGACGTCCACCATTGGAAAAAGCGGGGATTGTATTTACAGACCGTGAAACGGTGGATAAAGTAGAAAAAATGAAAGTTTGTACCTGCTTGAACCCGCTGCATACAGCACTTGCTATTTATGGCTGTATGTTAGGACATACTTCCATTCATGATGAGATGGAAGATAAAGAACTTTCTCAGTTGATTCAGAAGATGTGTTATGAGGAAGCAATGTCGGTTGTTGTAAATCCGGGTGTTATTGATCCGAAAGAATTTGCAAACGCAGTATTGACAAAGCGTCTGCCAAATCCATTTATGCCGGATACGCCACAGAGAATTGCCTGTGATACGTCACAAAAACTCCCAATCCGCTTTGGCGAGACAATTAAGTTCTATGAGAACAGAGAAGACTTAGATACAAAGAGCCTTACGTTAATTCCACTTGTATTAGCAGGCTGGTGCCGCTATTTGATGGGAATTGATGACGAAGGAAACGCTTTTGAACAGAGTCCTGACCCACGTTTGGATGAAGTGAAAGCTCATGTCGCTGGAATTTCCTTTGGTGACACGGATGTACATGATAAATTGCAGCCGATTTTGAGCGATGCATCGATTTTTGCCGTAGACCTCTATTCGGTTTCTCTTGGTGAGAAAGTGGAGAAGATGTTTGTGGAATTGATTGCCGGAAAAGGTGCAATTCGCAGCACATTAAAGAAGTATGTAGACTAAAATAACATATTCTTTTAGGATATGAAAAAAGAAGTTCAATTTGTGAGAGATTTTAACATGAGGTGTTATCACATCTTAAATCAAATTGAACTTCTTTATTTTATGCTTCTAAGTGATTTTTCATGATTTTCAGGGCGTTTTTTTCCAGTCGTGAGACCTGTGCCTGAGAAATATGGATTTCGTTTGCCACTTCCATTTGTGTTTTCCCTTCCAGATAGCGGAGTTGTATAATGTGGTTTTCCCGTTCCGGCAGATGGCTCAATGCGTCTTTTAAGGAGAGATGTTCGACCCAGTTGGATTCCTTGTTTTTTTTGTCACTGATTTGATCCATGACATACAACGTATCCCCGCCTTCGGAGTAAACCGGTTCATACAGGGAGACCGGACTTTGGATGGCATCCAGTGCAAATACGATGTCTTTTGGTGGAACATCAATCATTTTTGAAATTTCTTCTAAGGTTGGTTCTGTTTCCTGCTTTTTCATCAGTGCCTCTTTGGCATAAATAGCTTTGTAGGCAGTGTCACGGAGAGAACGGCTCACACGAATCGCATTGTTGTCGCGAAGATAGCGCCGTACCTCGCCAATAATCATCGGTACTGCATAAGTTGAAAATTTTACATTCTGTGTAACGTCAAAATTATCAATTGCCTTCATTAAACCAATGCATCCAATCTGAAATAAATCGTCTACATTTTCGGTACTGTTATTAAACCTTTGGATGATGCTTAACACGAGACGGAGATTACCGTGGATGTAAGCTTCACGTGCCTTTTTATCACCCTTTTTTATTTTATCGAATAGTGTCTTTTTTTCTTCATTTGACAGAAGTGGGAGTTTGCTTGTATTAATGCCGCAGATTTCTACCTTGTAGTGTGCCATGGTATGTCCTCCATTTTGTCCATTGATGTCCTCTCTTTTATCATGAACAGATGAAACACAATTTATGCGTTTGTTACATATAATATTTTAGAAAGAGAAGGAGATTTTTATGCGGATTTGTGATTTGAGGGAGAAGGAAGTTATTAATATTTGTGATGGCGAGAGACTTGGTTTTGTAGAAGACGTCGAGTTTGATTTGTGCACCGGAAAAATTACACATATTATTGTTCCGGGCCCCTGCAAATTTTTTGGTGTGCTGGGTAGAGAAGAAGAATACGTCATTGAAATATGCCATATCTGTAAAATCGGAACAGATTTGATTCTTGTGGAGGTAAATAAGGAGCGCGTTACAAACAAATGTGGAAGCTAGTCTTTACTTCATGCGAAAAATTCGATATACTTACAGTAGTGAAAAGAAGGAGAGAAGACTATGAAATGTCCATTTTGTGCAGAAGATAATAC
>OGUP01001516.1_pt1 | contig 12854 bp, 13 predicted proteins | sample 1553661 | NCBI WGS metagenome assembly OGUP01 (sample SAMEA2580026, study PRJEB22360) | human gut metagenome | biome: human gut; feature: human-associated habitat; material: faeces | place: Denmark | collected 2008/2010
CCTTCTGAATGGCCTCCCACAACGCCAGATCCAGCAGCTCGTCAGAATATGCGGAAGCTTCTTTTCCTTCGATTTCCTTCGTTTTTTCCTTTTCCCTGGTCAATTTTCTGACCTCATCATCCAGATACCAGTCGATGGCAAACTGTCGGACCATATCTGACACCTTTGCATTTTCCAGGGTTTCCTGCCGCCGCCGCGTACAAGGCCTCTGGTCTTTGTGGCATGGGTGCCGAGGCGTTCGTTTGCCATCTGACGCACCACTGCCTGGTGAATAACAGCTTCGTTGTATTCTACACCGAATACGCTGTCATTCAGCTCTATCTCACCGGCTGCCGTGCCGGCAGTGTTATACAGTGTTACTTTCGGCATTGAGATGTTCCTCCTTACAATAAGAACAATTTTCTGTTGTTCCGGACAATATTATTTGGAAGACTTAACTGCAGTCTTCACCATGACGAGACTTCCCTTGGCGCCGGGAATCCCGCCTTTAACCAGCAGAATGCTGCGGTCCGTGTCAACTCTCACCACTTCCAGGTTCTGAACTGTCACGCGATCGCCACCCAGCTGTCCAGGCATTTTTTTGCCTTTGAACACCTTTCCGCCGCCGCCGGACATACGCGCACCCAGAGATGCGGTCTGGCGATGATTTTTGGAGCCGTGGCTTTCAGGTCCACGCTGGTGATTCCAACGTTTAATCGTACCGGCGAAGCCTTTACCTCTGCTGATGCCGATTACATCCACGAATTCGCCAGCAGCGAAGATATCAGCTTTGATTTCGTCTTTTACGTTGTACTCTTCGGAATTCTCAAAACGGAACTCTCTAACGAATCTCTTGTAAGATACGCCAGCCTTGTCAAAATGGCCTTTTACCGGTTTGTTCACAAGCTTCTCTCTCTTGTCAACAAAACCAACCTGTACAGCTTCGTAGCCGTCTGTTTCAACAGTCTTCTTCTGTGTAACTACGCATGGACCTGCCATAACAACAGTTACAGGAATAACTACTCCGCCTTCGCCAAAGATTTGAGTCATACCAATCTTTGTACCCAAAATTGCTTTTTCCATTGATTTTTCCTCCTTAACAGTTATTGGTTTCCACAAAAGCTATCGGAAACTTGACCTGCATCATAGCCGCATAGGCTACTGCACTTTATAGACGATCTTACTTCTGGATTACGTCGATATCCACTCCAGCAGGAAGATCAATTTTGATTAGTGATTCCATAGTCTTAGCACCCGGAACAACTATATCAATCAATCTTTTGTGAGTTCTTCTTTCGAACTGCTCACGAGAATCCTTATACTTATGAACCGCTCTTAGGATTGTGATAACTTCCTTATCTGTAGGAAGCGGAATAGGGCCTGAAACTTTAGCACCTGTTCTCTTTGCAATCTCAACAATCTTTTCAGCACTCTGATCAAGTACAACGTGGTCATAAGCCTTAAGCTTGATTCTGATTTTCTGGTTTGCTGCCATACTTTTCCCTCCTCGAATTGTTATTGTGTTGTAATCTGCACGACAGCGCTTAAAGAAAATGGCACACACCGCCGGGTGTTTCGCATCACCCTTATAAAAAAACCCGAACCTCATATTGTAGAGTTCGGGCAAAGTTAGCCAATTTCGCCGCATACTTATCCTGTCTCATGCCGTCAAAAGACCGCACTTCTCCTAAGTATACATTGACTGCCGCCCGGTTTCATGAATCGGACTCACTCCACAGAAAAACCGACGTTAAATCGCCGCAACCTCCCGCTTCATCGTTTGTCAGTACCTATATGCTTTCGCATACTTTAGTCACAACACTGTTATTATACACTATAACAGCCGTTTTGGCAAGCTTTTTTGTATAAAAAAATCATTAAATTTTATACAAATTTAATGATTTTGCAAATATTTTTTTGTATACTTTTACACGTATGATTTTTGGTATTATTACAAAACTTAATAATTTGTAATCAAATTTTAACGAAGTGAATCGTCAAAGTTCAAAGAATGTATAAATCCGCGGATACTTACGGTCATTATATCACCGCCGACAGGTTCGTTATTTATACAGATTACATTCGCCCTGACCTCTTCGCCGACATCTTTCGGATAATTTTCTACTATATATGTATATCTCACGCCTTTCATACCCATATACGGTCTTAAATCAAGTCCGGCCTTTAATTGAATATCATTATAATTTTCATACACACGGTCAAAAGGTTTCGGAATTATAATATCCTCCTTTTCGACAGATTTTGTCCTCACTTCCCAACCGTATCCTTTCAAAAACACAATATTGTTCGTATCGGTTTCACCGCTGGCAAAAAGCACAAACATCAATGTAGTTACTATTATTATAACAACAGAAATAAAATACATCATAGCTTTTCTCCCCATCTTCTCACCCCATATATGATATGAAGTTTTTTATGAAGTTATTACCACGTTTAAAATTTCATTTCTCTGTTTATACTAAAAATAACAATATAAACTAATTCAAAAGGAGTGTAAGTATTATGAACAATACTGCTTTAATCATAACAATTATCGGTGCGGTAAACTGGCTGCTTGTCGGACTTTTCAAATTTGACCTTGTCGCGTCAATCTTCGGCGGTCAAGCCGCAATCATAAGCAGAATTATTTATGTTATTGTAGGTCTTGCAGGTCTATGGTGCATAACTCTTTTATTCCGCAATCAAGGTACAGAGCATAGCAAAGCATAAAATATAACATTTAAAAAGCGGTGCTGTTATTTTAGCACCGCTTTTTTGGAGGATTTATCAAATCAATCTATTTTCGTTTTTATATAGTTTTTGATTATATCAATAATCTTTTCTTTTTTCAGTCCGGCTGTATTAAGACATATATCGTAATGCACAGCCTCGGACCAGTTCAAACCGGTATTATGCTGATAATAATCACCTCTTGTCTTGTTCATCGAATGAATAAGACTTTTTGCATCTTCGGGATTAAGCTCATACAATCTTATTACACGACGCATACAATCTCTGATTGGTGCGTAAAGATAAATCTTAACGACATTATCCATATCCCGAAGCACATAATCGGCACATCGTCCGACTATAACGCACGATTCTTTCTCGGCAATTTCGCGAATTGTTTTAGACTGTTGTTTAAACAATTCGTCAGCCTCTTCAAGAGATGCATTATGAATACTTTCATCATCGCCGGAATCCAAATCACTCTCAACCCCTTGTGACATTTCAAAAATCTCACGACCGTAATATTTTATTCCGAGTTCTTTCGCAAGCAATTTACCGATTTCCTTACCGCCGCTGCCGTAAGTTCTCGCAATCGTAACAACGTATTTCATAAATTCCACCCCTCTCTTTCGTGCTTATGTATTATATATACCACCAAATTAAGAGTTTAAACATTTTTCAGAAATTTTTAAAAACAAATTTTCCGCTTTCGGTAAGTTCGTCCTCACTTATTCCGTCATTCACATTCGCACCGTTCACCAGTGCGGCAGATGATTCATTTTTATCGCAAAGCGACCAATTCGCCCAGCTTATTCCGTGTTCATTCATAAAATCAATCCATCTTTGTGCCTCATCAAGATAAACACCGCCGTTTCCGTCAGCCGCACTTGTACCCCACTCGCTCACAAACACAGGTAAACCGCAGTCGGCTATACGTTGTCTTAGCCAATCGGTGTGAGTTCCCGCATAAAAATGACAGGTGTACATTATATTTTCGGCATTAATCGGATTTTTTGCAGCCTCATGCAAATCTTGACTCCATGTCGGACTTCCTACTAATATAATAGCGTTTGTATTTGCACGTATAACAGGTATCACCGTTTCGGCATACGGTTTTACATTATCGTTCCAAGTCACATTGCCGTTCGGCTCATTACATATTTCATAAAGCACAGCATTGCTGTCCTTATACCTCTCCGACATTTCGCCAAAGAAATCAACCGCATCATCAATATGTTGCATAGGGTTTCCGTCCGACAGTATATGCCAGTCGATTATTACATACATATCCTGACGTATCGCACTGTCAACCGCATTTATAAGCGTATCTTTTACAGACGGATTGCTTATATATCCACCCTCATCGGTATACATTGCACATCTGAACAAGTTTGCACCGTAATCAGCAGTTGCTTTAACAGCATTTTCGGTCGCGAAATTACCAAACCATTGCAAACCGTGTGACGACATACCGTGAAGCACGACAGGCTCGTTGTTTTCATTCATAAGTTGCGTACCGTCAACGTGCAACGCACCGTTTTCACTTACATCGCCTTTTCTTGTCGTTTGCGGTTTTGTTTGCTCCGTCACCGTCGGCTCATAAGGTTTTAAATCACCTTTCATACTCGCCGCACGCATAATTATAGCACAAGCCTCAGCTCTTGTAATTGATGACTTCGGGTTTAAATTGCCCTTGTCGTCACCGTATACAATGCCTTTGCAGTAAGCCGCAATCATACTGTCATAATATCGTCCGTCAAGCTGTGCAAAATCAGATACAGACGAACTCACTCTGTTGTAATCACCGCGTTCTTCTTTAAAAAATGCATTCATAACAATTTTAACCGCCAACTGTCTTGTTATCGGCTCGTCATATATTTGTGCCGTAGGCGGTATCTCGTCCCAATCGAACAAACCTTTTGTAAGTGCTGTTTGCACCATACCGTCTGCCCAATGATTGTTTTGCTTTGCACTCTCTTGAAGCCCCGCAATTCTGCCGACTATCGATACAAACTCCGCTTTTGTAACAGTTCCGTCAGGTCTGAACGTTCCGTCCTCATAACCGCTTAAATATCCTTGGTTTGTCATATCGGTTACATTGTCATAATACCAGCTTCCGCTCTGTACATCAGAAAACGCACACGCATTGACGCAAAATATCATCATAACAAGTGCCGTCAGTATAAAAATTTTTCTTTTCATAATCTCACCCCTTTTTGTTCAGTTTATCACATTTTCGTCATTTAGTCAAAAAAAAGAGCGGCACAGCCACTCTTTCATAATACAACTCCGTCTTTGAAAATTGAAATTTCCTTATAACCGTTTTTCTCATTATTCGTTTGTTTGCCGTTTGCAACTTCTATAACATATTCAAAAAGTTCATCGGTCAAATCCGCACCGCTTATAATCTCACCTGCATTAAAATCAATCCAATGTGGTTTTCTTTTTGCAAGGTTTGTATTCGTCGCAATTTTCACAGTCGGCACAGGCGCACCCACAGGTGTACCGCGTCCTGTTGAAAACAGTATCAAATGGCAGCCCGACGCGGTAAGATTTGTTACCGCAACAGTGTCATTACCCGGTCCGGTAAGCAGATTAAGTCCTTTTCTTGTAACACTTCCGCCGATTTCAATAACGTCCTCAACGTCTGCACTGCCCGACTTCTGCACGCAACCGAGCGACTTATCTTCAAGCGTGGTTATACCGCCTTTTTTATTACCCGGCGATGGGTTTTCATAAACGACTTGATTATGACTTGTGAAATAATCTTTGAAATCATTTATAAGCGAAACCGTCTTATCAAAAACTTCTTCATTAACACATCTGTTCATCAAAATCGTTTCTGCACCGAACATTTCAGGCACTTCCGTAAGCACCGTACTTCCGCCCTTGCTTATAAGCTTATCGGAAAATCTTCCTATAAGCGGATTTGCGGTAAGTCCGGAAAAGCCGTCACTGCCGCCGCACTTCAAACCGACAACAAGCTCCGACACATCACATTCTTCACGTTTTTGTTTTTTCGCATATTCGGCAAGCTCGCCTATAAGACGCACCCCCTCACCGATTTCATCATCAAAATCCTGCGTACTCATAAATTTAACTCTGTTTTCGTCAACTTCACCGAGAACTGTTTTAAATACGGAAATATTATTATTTTCGCAGCCTAATCCCAGCACAAGCACACCTGTCGCATTGGGGTGATTGACAAGACCTTTAAGCACGTTTTGAGTCATTTTCTGGTCATCGCCAAGCTGAGAACAGCCGAACGGATGCACATAATTAAACACACCGTCACACATATCGCCGTACAGCTTATCAGCCTCTCTTGCAAGTATTTCGGACGTCTTGTTCACGCAGCCGACAGTGTTCACAATCCAAATTTCATTTCTTATACCGACTTTGCCGTCTGCACGTCTGTAACCCATAAAAGTGCGTTTTTCCGTTTTCGGTATTTCGTTTCTTTGTGGTTCGTATTTGTATTCAAGCACACCGCTTAAATTCGTTTTAATGTTATGCGTATGTACATGGTCGTCTTTTTTTATGTCTTCTGTCGCATGACCGATAGGATAACCGTATTTAATTATATTTTCGCCTTTTTTTATATCGTTAAGGGCAATCTTATGACCGCTCAATTCGCCCTCAAGCATAACGGCTACGTTATCCTTTTCATTAATTTTTATCCGTTTCATTTTCAGTCAACTACCTTTTCCATAGCCTTTCTTATACCGTTCTTTTCGATTTCGTCAAGATGTTTTTGTACAGTCGGAAGTAAGAATGACAAATCTTCACCCCAATATTCCGTCTTTTTAAGAATATCTTCCGCACTTGCCGTTTTCATAAATTCCATTACCGTCTTATCATCATTCGCCGCGTCTGTTCTGTAAAATGCGATAAGTGCCGCAAGTGAAAATACAAGTCGTTTCGGCTCACAATTCTTTTCCTTAATATATTCAAGCACGCTCGGAAGTACACGAACTTTGTATTTTGAAACGGAATTAAGCGCAATACTCAAAAGATAATGCTTGATGAACGGATTTTTAAATCTTTCGATTACGTCATTTGCGAACTGTTCAAGTTCGTTTTTAGGCAAATCAAGTGTCGGAATAATTTCTTCAAAAATACCCTGTTTCATAAATGAAAATACAAGTTCATCGTCCATTGCGTCCTTGACTGTTTCAAGACCGGCAAGATGTGCCGCAAGCACTGTCATTGTATGCGCACCGTTCAAAATACGCACCTTACGTTTCTTGTATGGTGTAACATCGTCTGTCCAAAGCACATTAAGACCGATTTTGTGGAACGGTATTTCCTCCGCAAGTTTCTTATCGCCCTCTATTACCCACAAATGAAAAATCTCCGCAGTGTCAATCATATCATCAAGATAACCGTATGACTGCTCCATTTCCTTTGCGTTGTCTCGCGGATAACCTGTAACTATTCTGTCCACAAGTGTATTTGTAAAATGGTTTTCGGTTTCAATCCACTTCTCAAATTCATCGCCGTAACCCCAATCCACGCTGTACTTTAAAATACATTCCTTTAGATTGTCACCGTTTTTGTCAATCAGCTCACACGGAAGGAGTATAAAGCCTCCCAATCCCTCGTCAAATCTTTTCTTCATAAACAACGTAAGTCTGCCCGGAAAAGTAAGTCCGTTAAAATCATCGGGATTTTGATTAGGTTTGTACTCGATACCTGCCTCTGTAGTGTTTGAAACGATAAAACGTAAGTCGGGATTTTTTGCACAGTCAAAAAATTCATCTGTATTTGTATACGGATTGATACCTCTTGTCACACAATCAACAATTCTTGTTTCCTCAACCTTTTCGCCTTTTAAAAGTCCTCTTAAATACAAGCTGTATCGTCCGTCCTGCGCATTTAACTTATCAACAAGTCCGCCTGCAAGCGGCTGAACTATTGTCACACCGTAATCTCCGCCGTTTTCCTTGTTAAGTTTGTCTATCATCCAATCCACAAAGCCTCTCAGGAAATTGCCCTCACCGAATTGAAGTACACGTTCCGTAAGTGTGTTTTTTTCCGTTCTCTTTAATCTTTCCATTACAAAATTCCTCCGTAATATTAATTATGATAATATTATACATCAATTTAAGTACAGTTACCATCAGTTTTTTGCTATTATCAGAATTTTTTTATCATATTTTGCTCAAAAGCATTAAAAACAAAACTGATTTACAAAAAGGCAAAAAAAGTATTGCAAATTTTAGAATTTGTGATATAATAGATAAGTATTTAATGATTTACTTTAGAAGAAAAAGGAGGTTTATATAATGCAAACTCTATTTTTGGTATTACATTTGATAGTATCTGTTATACTTATATTTGTAGTTATGGCTCAGGAAGGTAAAGATCCGGGTATGAGAGGTATTCAAGGTGCATCTTCTGATATGGGCGATTCATTCTTTAAGAAGAACGGCGGAACTACTAAGGAAGCAATGTTCATTAAGCTTACAACAACTATTGCAATTCTTTTCCTTATAACAACAACAGTTCTTGTTATTTTAGGCGCATAATCAAGTAAATTCAAAGGGACATCAAATGATGTCCCTTTTGTTTTGTTTTATTTTATAAGTATTTCTTCAAGCGAACGTTTCGGAACATTTATAACTCCGTTTTCGTCCTCATAGTATTTAACGCCATTATCTTTCATATCAACAATTTTGCTTTCCTGTTTCGGATAGCCTACCGCAAGCAAATATACAACATTAAGATTTTCATCCAACTCCAAAAGTTTTTTTATTTCATCACGCTGTATAGCACCAAGCCAGCAAGTGCCAAGTCCCATTTCAACCGCCTCAAGCATCATTGTCGTTACTGCCGCGCCTGCCTCAACTTCATACATTTTATTTGATTTAATACTGCTGTCGCCAAGTACCGCTATATATGCCGCAGGGCGTTCATTCTCTTTCGGTGCACCGTCTGCAAGATAGCCTGCCCACTTTGTCATTGGGTATATTTTTTGAAGCGTTTCGCTGTTGTTTACAATCATAAATTTAAGCGGCTGAACATTCGCGCCGTATGCCGCAACTCTTGCACAGTCCACAAGTTTCACAAGATTATCTTCACTGACTGCCTTTTGTTCAAACTTTCTTATCGTTCTTCTTTTCATTATCGCATCATATACATTCATAATTTATCTGTCCTTTCCAAAAATAACTATTGTTATTAAACCTGTCACTATTATATCATATTCTTTTGCGTTTTTCAATTTTGTATTCCATATTACTTTACATATACGCAAAAATTTTATATAATAATAGGAAACAAATAAGGAGATGTGTCTATGTCAGCACCACTGTATGAGCATTTGCTTGCATACTCAAAACAAAACAGAATATCATTTGCAATGCCCGGTCACAAAAACGGCAGAGGATTAAAAAAAGATTTACTGTCCCTTGATGTAACGGAACTTTCCGCAACGGAAAATCTTATCCACCCCGGTGAGTATGTTTTAAAAGCACAAGAGCTTTTGTCAAACCTTTACGGCAGCGACAAAAGCTACATACTCACAGGCGGTTCAACATCTGCAATTCAGTCTATGATATGTGCAGGCGTAAAGCCCGGCGGCACACTGCTTTCGGCAGGCGACTGCCATATGAGCGTTATAAACACTTGCGCTTTACTCGGTATCAATTTAAAATTGTTTCCGAAAGAAATAGACAACAGTTTTAGTGTCCCCAAAGGTACAGGGACACTAAAAAAACATTTAACGGACGACGTTGACGCGGTTATAATTACATCACCGAATTACTACGGAATATGTTCCGACATTAAAAACACAGCCGAAGAATGTCACGCAAAAAATATTCCTTTACTTGTTGACGAGGCACACGGAGCGCACTTTATCGCAAGCAATTTATTTCCGCAAACCGCAGTAAAATATGCAGACGCAGTATGCCAAAGTGCTCATAAAACGCTTAATGCAATGAACGGAAGTTCGTATCTTCACATAAACAGCGATTTAATCGACAGAAAACGTCTTGAAAAATCGCTTTATATGTTTCAATCGTCAAGTCCGTCATACGTCATCGCATCATCGGCGGACATTGCAAGAGATGAATTAACCGACGGTGCAATGTGGGAGAAAACATATGATATGTGCAAATCATTTAAAGAAAAAATCACCGATACAGGTATCAAAGTTCTTGAAAATGACGATATGACAAGGCTTGTGCTGAATTTTTCAAATTTGGATATTACAGGCTTTGACGTTGATGACATACTTTCAAATAACGGCATAGACATTGAAATGGCTGATTTATTCAACATAGTTTTAATCGTTACGCCGTCAAACACGCAATCGGATATGGACGTGCTTTTTGATGAGCTTATCAAAATTACAAACAATACACCTAAAGCAAAAAGCACATTAAATCTAACGCCTCCACCGATTTGCAAAGAAAAACTGTTTCCGCAAAAAGCATTTTTCTCAAATCAAAGGGACACTAAATTACAGAATTCAATCGGACATATTTCTTGCAGTACGGTTGTACCTTATCCGCCCGGAGTACCGGTTATATACACAGGCGAAACTATCAGAAAAGAACAGATTGATTACATAGAATACCTTGAAACAAAAGGCGTAGAAATCACAGGAATTTCAAACGGCACAATAGCCGTATCGGAGCAAAATAATGAGTGAAATTATTACAGTAACAGGCACAGTTGAAGAAATTATATATTCCAATCCCGACAACGGTTATTCTGTTGTCGGAATCGACAGCGTTGAAGAAGGACAATTCACCGCAACGGGATATATGCCGTTTATAACGGAGGGTGAAAGCGTTGCCCTGTCGGGTAATTGGACAACTCACCCCGATTACGGCGAACAATTCAAAGCAGAATATTATGAAACAGTTATGCCGTCGGACGAGGAGTCTATTATTAAATATTTAAGTTCGGGAATAATAAGCGGTATACGCGAGGCTACCGCAAAAAAACTTGTCGACCATTTCGGACTGGACGTACTTCAAATAATGCTTACCCAGCCGTCAAAACTTGCCGAAATCAAAGGTATAAGTAAGGAAAAAGCGAAGAAAATAGGCGAACAATTTGCAGAAATACAGTCTATGCAAAATATCGTTATGTTCCTTCAACAGTACGGAATTTCCGCAACAACCGCAGTAAAAGTACACAATTCTCTCGGTGCAAATTCGGTTGAACTCATAAAGAAAAATCCGTATATCCTTTCTGATATGGTTGACGGCATTTCTTTTAAAACATCGGACACAATAGCCTTTAATATGGGATTGCCTAAAAACAGCATTATGCGTATACGTTCGGGAATTATACATATTTTACGCAGTGCCGCATATACAAGCGGTCATGTATATATGCCGAAAGATGTATTAATCGAGCATACCGTCTACACATTAAAAGTCACCGATGACGAAGTAATTGCGGCTGTTTCCGAATTGCTTTCTTCAAAAGAACTGTTCCAAGATAAAGTTGACGGAATTGACGCATACTATCTTTACAGCTATTATGAGTCTGAATATTACATTGCGCGCCGACTTATTGCAATGTCGCAAAACACGCAAAAATTCACAATGACCGAAGAAAAAGCAGAAAAAGCCATTGACGCGCTTGAAGCAAAAACAAATTTATACCTTGCCGCCGAGCAGCGCAATGCCGTTGTCACTGCACTTTCGGCAGGTTGTATGATTCTTACCGGCGGGCCGGGGACAGGTAAAACAACAACAATAAAAACAATAAAAAAACTTTTGGAAGATTTAAAGCTTTCAATCGCACTTGCCGCGCCGACAGGACGCGCCGCAAAGCGAATGAGCCAAGTTACGGGTTACGAGGCAAAGACAATACACCGTCTTTTATGCACTCAACGTTCTTCTGAGGGTTACAGTATTTTTACGCACAACGAAGATAATCTACTGCCGTATGACGTTATAATTCTTGACGAAGTCAGTATGATTGACGTAAATCTTATGTCGTCATTTTTAAAAGCTGTCAAAACAGGTGCAAGAATTATCCTTTCGGGTGACGCGGATCAACTGCCGTCAGTCGGACCGGGAAACATCATTCACGATATAATCGAAAGTAAAACAATACCGGTAATTCAGCTTAACAAAATTTTCAGGCAAGCCGAAGAAAGTCTTATAATCGTAAACGCACACAAAATCAATCACGGAGAACTTCCCGATTTATCGGTAAAATCAAGCGATTTCTTCTTTTTAAGAAGAAGAACACCGCAGGACAGTGCTTTTACGGTGATGGATTTATTCAAAAACAGACTGCCGAAAAGCTATAATGTAAACCCGATTTCATCAATACAAGTCCTATCGCCGACAAAAAAAGGACTTGCCGGAACGATTGCATTAAACAAACTGTTGCAGTCACACATCAATCCGTATGACGAAAGACGTCCGCAACACGTTTTCGGCAATATAACTTTCCGTGTCGGCGACAAAGTTATGCAGACAAAAAACAATTACGATATGGTCTATTCACGCGAAAACGGCGAGGACGGTATGGGGATTTTCAACGGTGATATGGGAATTATAGAGAGTATTTCCGTCCGCGACAAGTGTATGAATATCGTGTTTGATGAGGATAAGCTCGTTGAATATCCGTTTACCAATCTTGATGAGCTTGACCTTGCGTATGCGATAACGGTGCATAAATCGCAGGGCAGTGAGTTTAAAATTGTTATTATCCCCGTGTATGACGGACCGTATATGCTTCTTAACAGAAACCTTTTATACACCGCGGTGACAAGGGCAAAAAACGTTGCGGTGCTGGTGGGAAGCGAAAATATCATACGAAAAATGATTGACAACAACAAGGAAACAAGGCGCTATTCGGGGCTTTGCGATTTCCTTGCAAGAGGTGACACTAAAGTTGACATCGGAGCAAGTGACGAAAATTTTAAAGACAGTAAAGGAAGCCTTTCTTAATATATTCTTTCCCAAAAGATGCGTTTACTGCGGTAAAATTCTCGGTTATAAATCAAATTTGAGCATATGCGCGCAATGCGCCGAAAAGTGTATGACGCGCGAGAAACCTCTGCGCGATTTTGAAACGAAATATTTCGACTCGGTGCTGTGCGCGTCGTATTACGAAAGGCATATGAGAAACGCAATTCTCAATTTTAAATTTCACGGCGTGACGTA
>OGUP01001535.1_pt1 | contig 12758 bp, 20 predicted proteins | sample 1553661 | NCBI WGS metagenome assembly OGUP01 (sample SAMEA2580026, study PRJEB22360) | human gut metagenome | biome: human gut; feature: human-associated habitat; material: faeces | place: Denmark | collected 2008/2010
ATGCCGTCCACAAGGGCGGCTATGGGCGCCCCGCAAAAAAGGACGAGCTGGTACAGCGCCTCGGCCAGTACGAGGACACCGGCCTCACCCCGGAGGAGATCAAAGCGCTGGAAGATTTCAAAAACAGCAAGGATGACCGGTGCCAGACCTTTAGCCCGGATTAAACGAAAGGGGAGAGCACGATGCTGATTAAACCTTACATTGAGCTGAAGCAGCTGATGGAGCGCAAAGGATACAACCAGAAAGAGCTTGCGGCGGCAATATCCCGCAGGCTGAATGGGTATAGCCCGGCAACGTTAAGTAACCGGCTGAACGGGAAAGCGCCCTTTCCAGTGGATGAAATTGTTGTGATCGGCGAACTTTTGAGCATTTCGCCTGATGAAATATATGGCTATTTTATCAAACCGTGGGCCATTCGGGCCAAGAGAGCCAAAAAGAATCCGGCCAAGTCGAACAGGCTGGTAAGCTTTGGAGCATGAAAGGATGGTGCAGCATGAAGATTACGACCAGCGAGGAGGGCAGTCTGACCGGTAAGGTCAAGCCGTACCTGCGTGTGCAGTATGGTGACGATGGGAACCCGGAGGTTGAGACAACCTGCGTCGGAATAGACGCAACAAACCTTTGCACTGCGCTGGTGGCCGCTCTGGCTGCAAATAGCGCAGACCCCGAAGCATGGCTGATCCGTGTAATGACGAAGGCTGCCGATCTGGCAAGCCGAGTGGTAAACGAGGAGGACGAGGATAATGAGAAAGAATCTTAAAATCTGGGGTGCTGCCTTTTTGATGGGTGTTGGTGCCGCACGAATCTGTGTCTGGATCAACGCCGGCATTGTCCACCTGCTTGTGATGCACGGCGGCTGGGAGGTGGCTGAGGCCTTCAAGGCTGCACCGTGGGTGCTGCTCGCGCTGGGGTTCGGCCTGCTGCTGAGCGTGAGCGGGCTGTTTTCCACCGGTGAGCACTACAAGCGCAGCACAGAGAAGCAGTGCCACAGTCTGACTGTGGACGAGAGCCAGAAAGAAAATGCCCAGCGGGGTGCATGATATGGGCATGACGGCGATTGAATACGCGGAGAGCCTGAACAGGCGGTATAGGCGGCTGGCCCAGCGTAACACGAACAGCGCAAGCCTGTTGGACGCTTCCGCTGCCCCGGTAAAAGCCAGCTGCAAGGCGCGGGCCGAGGTTTACGACCTTGTGGCCGAGGAACTTGACGGCCTTATAGCACTGATGAAAGAAGAGCACAGCAATGGCTAAACCTTGCAGCTGGTACACGGTCTACTCGGCCAAGACAGACGAGATCATAGCCAGCGGGACGGCTGACATGATCGTCCAGCAAATGGGCTATGCCAGCAGAAACAGCTTTTTTTCGGCTGTCTGCCACGCCAAGCACAAAAAAGACACCCCCCGGCGGCGCTACATCTACCATGTGGAGAAGATCCCGCGGGAGGACATAAACGAAAAGGAAGGTACAGCATGAAAATTATCATTGAAGAACACGGCGGCATGGTTTCCGTTGATTTCAAGGGGCCCGACAAAAACGCCCTCCGTGCTCAGGGACTTCTCATGATGGCAACGATTGAGAGCATGGTGGTGAAACTTCGCACGAATCTGACGGACGCGGAGGTGGAAGATCTGATGGATAAGTTTGGTAAGTCCATGAAATCCTCTGCCATTGCCCGCTATAAGCTGGGCCCTACCACCAACATGACCGGCTTTTCCGACAAGGAGGCAGCTTTTCTCTCTAAGCTGTTCAACTTATGATCGGGCAAAAAGAAAGAGCCTGCCCGTGCGCCAACACGGACAAGCTCAAAGAGAGAATAGAAACACTTCTCACTCCAGAGTATAACACAGATCAGGAGTGGCTGCAATACGCAGGCGTGCTCTATTACGCGGTGGATGATCGCGGGCGCAAGTTTCAGGCATCCACGGTACTGCGGCTGTCTGATCCGCAGCTGGGGGAACTGATCCACTGGCTGCACTACCACCTGAAAGGCAGCAACCCGCCGCCTGCCCTGTATCACCTCGAAATGCTGCTGCAAAGCCTCGAATACCTGCGGGGCGGGCGGCACTACCTGTATAACTCGATCTATGAGATCACACGTCTGGAGGCGTACCCATGAAATGGCGTCCTAACCTGCCACGCTCTGACATTACTTCAACGCTGGCCGAATGATTTCAACCATGTGGAAGTGAGGAACCTATGATCTTTTTTATTTTTGGCATTCTGGCTCTGTTGGCAGCATTCTGCCTGTTCCGGTCTGAGTATAAGGCCGCTGCCGTGATCCCCGGCGCTCTGGCGGCCGTCCTGATCGTTATTTCTTGTGTCTCGTTCGTGCCGACCGGCTACACCGGCATTGTGACTACCTTTGGCAAGGTCGAAAATGGCACCAAGGACGCAGGCGTTGTGGTAAAGGCACCGTGGCAGTCCATTGTCAAGATGGATAACCGGGTGCAGGAGGTCAGCATCGACCTCTCGGCGTTCAGTTCCGACATTCAGGAAGTGGCCACCAGCGTGACGGTGGGCTACCGGATCAATCAGGCCAATGCCATGACCATCTACAAAGAGGTGGGCCGCAAGTACGAGGATGTTCTGATCCTGCCCCGTGTCCCGGAGGTGGTCAAGGCAGTTGTAGCACACTATGATGCCAGCAGTCTGATTTCCAACCGGGATGCCGTGGCAGAACAGATGGACGCGCAGCTGCGCAGTGTTTTGGCACAGTACAACATCGACCTCTCTTACATCAGCATCACGAATTTCGATTTCACGGATACCTTTACGGATGCCGTTGAAGCAAAGGTGAAGGCCCAGCAGGAAAAAGAAAAGGCCGAGACCGATGCCGAAAAGCGCCGCGTGGAAGCACAGGCAACGGCGGACGCGGATCTGATCGCCGCAAAGGCTGAGGCCGAAAAATCCAAGGTGGCTGCGGATGCTGAGTTGTATGCCGCTCAGAAAAAGGCCGAGGCCAACGATGCTCTGACCGACAGTCTGGACAGCAATCTGCTGGAATACTACCGCATCACCGGCGTAGATGCACTGTGGGATGGCAAGCTTCCCACTTATGTGGGCGGGGAAAGCAGCGTCCCCGTCCTGAACGGTCTGAGCTGACCGTGCCCTCCAATGGTGGCAGGAGGTAAAACAAGAGCCACTGCCAGCGCATAGCGCAAAGAAAGGAGCTGATCCCATGGGAAGGATGGTCACTGTTGAGGAGTGGGCTGAGATCCACGGAAAAACTCCCGCCACCGTCAGGCGTAAGATCCACGCCAACGCATGGCCCGACGCAAAGCAGGCCACACTGGACGGGAAACTGGTGTGGATGCTTGACGAGGATTGGCTGTGGCCCCGCGCCATGACCCCGACAAAGCAGGCAAAGCTGCTGTGCGAGATCCGCCGCCTGATGCCTCCCGTGGTCTACACTACCGCAGAGGACGGCACAGTGATCTGCATGGTGCCCTGCACCCATCACACCCACGTTGCCAGCGGTGTGACCGCTGACGAGATGAATGATCTGTGGAGAGCTGCCCCCCCCTCAGAGGGCCGCCGCACAGGCTGCCCTGCAATATGGCTGGCTGCACCCTCTCGCAGATCCGAGATCCTACAACGAGAGAGGAGAGCGTTTACATAATGCCTACAACCGCAAAAAGTAATGCGAAAAGCACCACCCGCAGAAAGCCCATTCAAAGCGCGCAGGAGCGCCCGGCGGCGCAGGTGGTACAGTTTCCCCTGTTTGCTCCAAAACCCCGCCAGACAGCCCCGCAGGAGGTGCAGGTGGTTATTTGCGAGTGCAGCGCGGATGCCGTGCGCGTCCGGCTGCTGCCTGACCCCGCTGCTGTCTGGTGCATGATGGATGAAACGTTTGGCACGCTGGGCTGGACGCGGCGCTACTACTTCGCAGATGGCCGCCTCTGGTGCGGCGTGGGCGTGTATCACCCGCTGATGAACAACTTCGCCATCAAGGATGCAGCTGCCCCGGCGGGCAAGCTGCAGATTTCAAACCCCGACAAGTGGAAGGAAAACGGCAGCTTTCTGGCTGCTGCGGCCCTTTGGGGTGCCGGTGCTGATGTGATGGCGCTGCCTTCCCTGATCTTTGCCGCCGATCAAGTTGCTATTGACCCGGTGCACAAGCGGGCAAAGAACCCCAACGACCCGCCCACGGTGGTGGGCTACCGCCTGCACGGCGCTCTGACCGTGGACAAGCTGTTGCGGGCTGAGGATGGGCACATCATCGGTGTGCAGCTGCTGCAGGGGGAGCGCAAAGTGGTATGGCAAGCAGAGTAATCGGCCGCCTGCCGGTGGTGTATTATCCGCAGACCGGTAAGCTGGAAGTGGAAAACACCGGGGAATTTGTGGAGAAACAGATCTACCAGCGTCTGGACGATCTGGCACACGGTCAGCCCCTGCACATCACCCTGACGGTGGAGCCGGTGAACAAAGCCCGCAGCACGGCACAGAACAGCCTTATGTGGGCGCTGCTTACCATCATGGCTGACGCCTACAACGCCGGGCGCACCGGCGGTGTGACCCCGGAGGACTGCTATCTGGAGATGCTGGAGAAGTACGGGGCCAAGGTGGATTATCTGGAAGTCCCGGCGGGCGCTCTGGATATCCTGCGCGGCTGCTATCGGCTTGTTCATGTGGTGGAGATACTGGACGGCAACCGCTGCACGGTCAAGTGCACACAGGGCAGCTCCACCTTTACCACCCAAGAAATGAAGAATCTGATAGACGGGATCTTTGACCGCCTTGCAGAGATGGGCGTGAATGATCCCATGGTAACTGCCTATTGGCAGGAGTGGAGTGAACCATGAAACGCAAACGTTTTGAAAAGCTGATGATCTCGCTCCGCCCGGGCATGACGATGGAGCGCGATTTTCTCTTAAAGCGGCTCATCGAAATTCGCTACGAGCGCAACGACGTCGCCTTTGAGCGCAACCGCTTCCGCGTGCGCGGCGACACGGTGGAGCTCTACCCTGCGTACTACCGCGACAAGGCCGTGCGCGTCGAATTCTTCGGCGACGAGATCGACCGGATCAGCGAATTCAACCCCGTCAACGGTCAGGTGACGCGCACGCTCCAGCACATCGCCATCTACCCCGCGTCGCACTATGTCACAACGAAGGACAAATTGGAGCGCGCCATTGTTGAGATCGACAAGGAGCTCGACGAGCGCGAGGCACAGTTTTTGGCTGAGGGCAAGGCCGTCGAGGCCCAGCGCATCCGCCAGCGCACGCGCTACGATATCGAGATGCTGCGCGAGCTGGGCTACTGCACGGGCATCGAGAACTATTCGCGCGTCATTTCCGCGCGGCCCGAGGGGTCTGCGCCCATGACGCTGCTCGACTACTTCCCCAAGGACTTTCTGCTCTTTGTGGACGAGAGCCATTTCTACAAGAACCGTGCGAAACGTTGTGCATAAGCCCTTGTTGACAGCAAGGACGAAAAGCACCATGTGATTGCACTTAGCAATAAGAAAATATCACAGAGAACTTTAATCTCGAAATCAGAGGTGAAATTCCTCTGCCGTACAGAACCAATGTCGAGGAACAAAGTTCAAGAGAATAGGTCAAAATTCAAGACAGTACGAGAGCTAATACTCCACTGTGCGTTGCCACCTGTAAGTGTGCATTGTACAGAGCGTGGTGAAGGCGTAACCTGAAAACCTAAACCTCTGCAAAGAGGCATGGATAATAATGGTGCGGGCTTCCGAAACCTATGGCTATCCGTTAGGGAAAGCTATGCAGCATCGTAAGAGCGAACGACATCCGAAAGGGTGACCCTTGGAAAAAGTGTGTGTGGCTGGTTTTTCTGCACACGCCCTGTGGGATGAAATCCCCATCAGGAATCATGCAGCAACTGTGGTTCAAAGCATGGTTAGATTTTCCCGGTGTAAGGTAGCGGCCTAAGGGTTTCAGAACAGGGATAGAGATTAAGGAACGTTTGAGAGCCTGTTGTTGGAGCGTTACAGCGCAGTGAAAGCAACAGGAAGTCAGCCGTATCATAGTAGTCTGGGCTGGGTAATGCCAGTCAAACGGAATTGAAATATTCCATGGCGAAGGATACGAGTCAAATCGATTTGTAAATTTCACAAAACGAAAATCCTATAACTCCCTGAAAGATGGGTGACGAACTGCGAGGTGAAAACCTTGTGCATTTGAACGTCAGATTTTCAACGGAAACGGAACTTAAAAAGATTCAGGATTTTCTTTATGAGAAGTCCGGTCAAGGAGTATCGTTCACCGGTCTGGTGGAAGCGATGGTAAATGAAGTGACCATTGTAACCGCCGTCCACAATATCAAGTCCAACAAAGGTAGCAAAACTGCTGGCGTGGATAAGATAAAAATGGACAAATACCTTCAAATGCCAAAAGATGAGCTTATTTTATTGATTCAATCGTGTTTTCGCAACTACCGACCCAAGCCAGCCCGCCGTGAATATATTGAAAAGAGTAACGGAAAGAAAAGACCGCTGGGTATCCCCACTGTATTGGACAGGATCATACAGGAGTGCGTGCGTATCATTATCGAGCCGATCTGTGAAGCGAGATTTTATCCGCAAAGCTACGGCTTTCGCCCCTATCGGGCACAGAAACATGCAATCCGGGGTATCATCAATGTCATAAATGCTGGATGCAAATCGCCTGACCAACCCGTGTGGGCAATTGAGGGCGACATCAAGGGATGCTTCGACAATATCAATCACCGCCTGCTGCTCCAAAAGCTCTGGAGAATCGGTATCCATGACAAGCGTGTGCTGAAAATCATCAGTCAGATGCTAAAAGCTGGATATATGGAAAATGACCTATTTCATGCAACAGAGCTTGGTACACCGCAGGGTGGAATCCTTTCACCGCTTTTATCCAATGCCTATCTGAATGATTTTGATTGGTATGTTGGTCGTATGTATATGGAACCGCACAGACAGTGCAAGCACAAAGGCAACGATACGAGACGACTAAAATGGGCTGGCGTAACACCAAAGTACAATTATCGCTACGCCGATGATTGGGTGATTCTGACATCAACGGAGAAGGAAGCACTCCGTTTGAAACGTGTCTTGACAAAATATTTTCGGAACAGAATGAAACTTGAACTGTCGCAGGAAAAGACCTATGTAACAGACCTGCGGACAAACGGTATACACTTTCTTGGCTTTGTGGTAAAGGCCGAACGAAAACGGAAAACTCCTGACCCGGCAACATGGACAAACCATTTGGTTGGAAAGCCGCTGCCGGATATGGAGCGGCTAGGAAAGAAGATTAAGAAACTGCTCGAAGAAGTGCACAGCATAGAACTTTGTCAAAAAGTCAATGTGCAGGCTGCGCAAATTCAGTACGTTAACTCTGTCATTATGGGTATGGCACAGTACTTGCAGACATCTATCTGTGCTCATGCCTACCATGCGATAGACCGCAGAGTAAATAACGCTGCACTGGCTGTATGGAAAAAGCTGTACCCCAAACGGTACAACTCCATGCAGGTGCCGCTGAAGGTGCTCTGCAATCTTCCTGACCGACACAAAGGCTACGACAGCAAGACATTTGCTGTATGGGTCGAAGGAAATTGGTTTGGTATAACTTATGCGTTCATCACGCATAGTCACTATGAATCCAAGCCATTTGACCAGAAAATGACACCGTATACAGTGGAAGGGCGCAGACGGTATGTGAACTATCGTGCTAAGCACAAGTCACTGCCATGTGACCGTCCATCCGTTAATTCCCCGAACGATATTGCAATGTCAGCATACGCAAAGGGAAGGATGAATTTTGAGTATTATATGAACCGGGAGTATGCTTACAGCAGGGACAAAGGAAAATGTAAATGCTGTGGAAATGCCTTCTCACCCATGCTTCAAAAGCATTGTCACCACGTTAAAAACAAGCTTCCACTTGATAGAATCAATAAAGTACCGAATCTGGTTTGGCTATGTGAACCATGCCACCGCATGGTTCACAACAGTCCAATACCGCCTGAGCTTGATGCAAAGACGGTAGGCAAAATCATGAAATACCGCGAAAAACTTAAACTGTGAAATTTACAACCACTCTGTGTCCGTGAGAACACAGCAGTGTTGAAATCTGAAGGAAGAAAGTAAATCGATTTGATGGTACGCCGGGTGCGCTGAAAGGTGCACGCCCGGCGTGAGGTGGGGGAAAACTTGGAGATTACTTCAAAAAGTTACCTATCACAACAAAGCAGACTACTCTGCGGACTGCTTCGCAGCCGCAGGGGTGCTGCACATTCTTTTTGACCACAAAAATGCGGAATGTCGCTGGATTATCCACCAGCGAAGCCCAGAAATCCAGCGATATGTTCGGCAAGTGCCGCTATCTGGACGAGATCACCGGCGGGCGTGGCGTGGTATTCGCTACCGGCACCCCGGTGAGCAACTCCATGACCGAGTTGTACACGGTCATGCGGTACCTCCAGTACAGCACCTTGCAGCAGAAAAAGCTGACGCACTTCGACTGCTGGGCATCCACCTTTGGTGAGACGACCACGGCCATTGAACTTGCCCCGGAGGGCTATACTTTAATAGGACGATAAACTTGATTGTCCTAAATTGAAAGATTCCATAAGAAAGGAGGTAGAACAAATGCCTAAAGAACCAAAAATCACCGCACTCTATGAGCGTTTGTCAAGAGATGATGATCTTGCTGGTGAATCGAATTCCATCACCAACCAAAAGAAATATCTGGAAGATTACGCCCAAAAGAACGGCTTCAAGAACATCCGCCATTTTACAGATGATGGCTTTTCAGGTGTGAATTTCAATCGTCCCGGCTTTCAATCTCTAATAAAAGAGGTAGAAGCAGGAAATGTCGAAACGCTGATTGTGAAGGATATGAGCCGCTTAGGACGAAATTATCTGCAAGTCGGTTTTTATACGGAAGTTCTGTTCCCACAGAAAAACATCCGATTCCTTGCAATCAACAACAGCATCGACAGCAACAATGCTTCAGACAATGATTTTGCTCCGGTTTTGAATATTATGAACGAATGGTATGCCAAAGACACGAGCAATAAAATCAAGGCTGTGTTCGATGCCCGGATGAAAGATGGAAAACGTTGCAGCGGCTCTATTCCGTATGGATATAACCGTTTGCCGAACGACAAGCAGACACTTGTTGTTGATCCGGCGGCATCCGAAGTCGTAAAACGCATTTTTCTTCTTGCGAACGAAGGAAAAAGCCCACGGACAATCGCAGAACTGTTGACAGAGGAAAAAGTCCTGATTCCTGCTGCATACGCAAAGAAATATCACCCGGAGCAGTACAATGGGACAAAGTTCTCTAATCCGTACCTGTGGGGCACCTCCTCCGTAAGAACAATTTTAGGTCGGCAGGAATATCTGGGACACACTGTTTTACGAAAATCTGTAAGCACAAATTTCAAACTTCACAAGAGAAAAGAAACAGATGAAGATGAACAGTACGTTTTCCAGAACACGCATGAACCGATTATATCGCAAGAACTTTGGGATAGTGTTCAGAAACGCAGATGCCGAGTGAATCGTGCTTCTGCTTGGGGAACGCACACCAACCGTTTAAGCGGGTATCTGTATTGTGCCGACTGCGGCAGAAGATTGACCTTGCAAACACACTACAGTAAAAAGGATGGGTCTACTCAATATTCTTATCGTTGTGGTGGATATGCAAGTCGGGTGAATGGCTGTACTGCCCATTCAATCAGTGCCGATAATGTTGAAGCCCTGATATTGGCATCGGTCAAACGCTTTTCGAGATTTGTTCTAAAAGATGAAGAAACCTTCGCTTTGGAACTGCAATCGCTTTGGGAAGAGAAACGTGAAGAAAAGCCGAAGCAGAACCAATCGGAATTGAAACGTTGTCAAAAACGCTATGATGAGCTTTCTGCCCTTATTCGTAGCCTGTACGAAAATCTTATGTCTGGACTGCTGCCCGAACGACAGTACAAGCAGCTGATGGCACAGTATGATAGCGAGCAGGCAGAATTGGAATCGCAGATGGAAACGATGAAATCCGAAATTGCCGAAGATAAATCAAGTTCCGCTGATATTCGACATTTCATTTCGCTGATTCGCAAGTGCAAAAATCCAACAGAAATCTCCGATTCAATGTTTAACGAACTTGTCGATAAAATCGTTGTTTATGAAGCCGAGGGTGCAGGCAATGCCCGCACACAAAAGGTTGACATTTATTTCAACTATGTCGGCCAAGTCGATATTGCTTACACCGAGGAAGAACTTGCCGAACTGAAAGCGCAGAAGGAGCAGGAAGAACGGCAGCGCATGGAAAAGCAGCGCAAACGTGAAAAAGCCTATCGAGAAAAGCGAAAAGCAAAGAAAATCGCTAAAAATGGTGGCGAAATCATTAAAACCAAAACGTGTCCGCACTGCGGGAAGGTGTTTACACCTACGAGCAACCGACAGCTTTTCTGCTCAAGGGAATGCTGGAATCAGGCAAGACAGGAGCAAAAGAAAGCGGATAGAGAAGCCGAGAGAGGAACTCACTACTACCGGCAACGCGCCTGTGCCGTATGCGGTCATTCCTACTGGCCTACACACAGCCAGCAGGAATTTTGTTCCGATGAGTGCAGAAGAATCAACCACAACAAGAAAACCTTGGAATTCTATCACAAGAAAAAAGGAAATCTAAAACCAGACCCAGAAGCAACCCCAACGCCGAAACCAAAGGAGGATAATGCAGCATGACTACCTTAAAGAACACGCTCCACGACAGCAACAACGGTCTGGACTACACCCTTGTCAATGACCACTATCTGCCGAACCTGACCGCAGCAGCCCCGGCAGAGCAGGACCCCACCGGGCGGTGGGGCCGCTTACATAAAATGTATCTGAAGGAGCAGCATCCCATCCGGTATAATCAACTGCTCCTGTCCGGTGAGTTGGGCGGCTATCTTGCCAAGCTGGACAAGCAAGCCGAGGAACAGCTTGCATTGACCGTCCAGCAGATGCAGGAAGCCGAGGGCGTGACCGAAGCCCTGAAAGCTGCCGATCAACTGGAGTGGGTGCGCAGGATGAACAGCATCCGCAATCGCGCCGAGGAGATCATCAAGTCTGAGCTGATTTTTGTATAAGGAGGTGCCCACGATGACTGTGCTGAAATGGATGCTGAAACTTGCCCTTTTTCCGCTGCTTCTGCTGCTGATTCTGGCGCAGTGGGTGGGCATCTTCCTCACGACCTTCTCTACGATCCTGACGAATCTGCTGGCGGAACTGTTCTTTTTCGTGGCGCTTGCAAGCTGGGTCATGAAGCTGGCAGACGGCGGCGAAGTCCTGAAAATGCTGATTACCGCATTTGTGGTTTTCGTCCTGCCTTACATAGCGATGTCGATCATCGCAAAAATCTCTATTTTCGCTGATGAACTCCGGGATTTTCTCCAATCCTGAGTTCAAGACCGCCCTGCATAACGCACGGCGGTCTTTTTGCTACATCGGGTCTGCACAGGGCAGGCCCTTTTTTAATACGGAGGAACAAGCCTATGAAACTGACGTTTGAAGAAAAGAAGCTGCTCTACACCTATGGCTGCGCCGATCTGGAGTTGACCCGCAAGCGGCTGTACGGAGTTGCCGGGCTGACGGTTGATCCCGACCAGAACAAGCTGGTGTATGACTTCTGCCGGAAGCTGGAGGACGAAACGCTGGCAGACTGGTACGACCAGATGTTCTATTTTGTTCGTGCCGAGATGGAGTGCTACGCCAATATGCTGCTCCTGATGCAGGACATCGAGGAGGACAAAGAATGGAGGAAGGAAGATTTTGTCGAGCCCGATGACGATGTTTAAGCTGAAAACCATGATCTATGCCAGCGAGGACGGGACAAGCAGCGTATTTACGCTGAATCCCGCCTTGCAGAAGCAGCTTGATGCCCTTGCAGCGCAGCACCCGGAGGTGTGCCAGAGGAAAGCAAGGGGCGAAACTGGCGGGGTGACGTATCAGGTCAGGGGTGCTGCGCTGGCTATCCAGCCCGTGCGGGCATCCTGAAAGCGATAACCGATCTGCTATGGTAGAATAAAGAGCAACGGGCAAAGCGTCAGGAGGGATGCTTTGCCCGTTTTACATAGAACGATGAAATTCACTTTTAGCAGAAAGGGGCGATTTATTGGGGAATTTATATGGCTATATCCGGGTCAGCACCCGTGACCAGAACGAGGACCGGCAGTTGATTGCACTGCGTGAATTGAAGATCCCGGAGAAAAACATCTTTATGGATAAGCAGTCCGGCAAGGACTTCAACCGCCCGCAGTACAAGCGGCTGGTGCGGAAATTAAAAAAAGACGATCTGCTCTACATCAAGAGCATCGACCGTCTTGGACGCAACTATGCTGAAATTTTAGAGCAGTGGCGGCTGCTCACCCAGACAAAGGGCGCAGACATTGTAGTGCTGGATATGCCGCTGCTGGATACTCGGCGTGGCAAAGACCTGATGGGAACTTTTCTGAGCGACATCGTGCTGCAGGTGCTCTCCTTTGTGGCTGAAAACGAGCGCACCAACATCCGGCAGCGGCAGGCGGAGGGCATTGCAGCGGCAAAAGCCCGTGGCGTGAAGTTTGGCAGGCCACCAAGACCACTTCCAGATAACTTCTATGAGGTTCACAAAGCATGGAGAGATAAGAAAATGACCCTTAAAGAAGCTGCCGAAGCCTGTGATTTGCCCATAGGCACGTTCTATGGGAAAGCTATCCAATTTGAAAAGTCCACCTAAACAAATACTTTGCAAAATTTTGAAATGTGTACTTTTCAAAATTTTGCAAAGCTCAC
>OGUP01001540.1_pt1 | contig 12726 bp, 8 predicted proteins | sample 1553661 | NCBI WGS metagenome assembly OGUP01 (sample SAMEA2580026, study PRJEB22360) | human gut metagenome | biome: human gut; feature: human-associated habitat; material: faeces | place: Denmark | collected 2008/2010
GTAATTGTGGCAAAATCTTCGTTTCCCTCTATGATACAGTTGTCTTCCGTCGCAGGCGGAAGTAAGGTCCAGTTTTCATCCGAGATACAGGCATTTCTGGTCGCTCTGGTTCGCAGACAGTTCCTGCCGTATGCTTCAATGACTACCAGTTCGTCTCTTCTCTGAAAGATCAATCGATTCTGTTCTAACACTATTTTTCCCATGCATACACCTCTCTTGAAATTCATCTTATTTGTAACAGCATTGGATTTCTGTTAATTTATTATAGCAATGATGACTTTTGATGGCTTGATTTTTCTTGATAAAAACTAACACAATCTTGATGTGTTAAAAAATTCGTGATATGGTTTTTGTAATATGAATTCCGGGGAGAAGATTTTATGAATTCTTATACCAATGACTCTTTTTATGAAAATATGTCACATCAGACAGACGCGGCTCCGTATTCGGTTCACTATACCGAGGCGGCCGTGGATCATGAACCGGTGTTATATCTCCATTGGCATCATGAAATGGAGTTTTTAGTGCTGGTACAGGGAGAAATCACCGTTCATATGGAAGATCGATCGTATGTCCTGCAGGCGGGAGATGGGATTTTTATTCCGCCTGGGCTGCTTCATTACGCCAATAGTCGGTCAGAAATCCCGCCGGCGTTTTATGCTTTTGTTTTATCGCCGATGTTCTTGTTCCCAGAGTCTGAAACGTACAGTTATAACACCTATGTACTGCCGGTGCTGCATAATAATCTGGCTTTCGCGACGGTTTTGACGGAGGGGATTGACTGGCAGAAAGAGATTCTTACATATTTAAACCAGATCATTCAAAACCAGGAGGCAGGAGAACTCTATATGAGGGGAACCTCTTTATTGATATGGGATAAGCTTTTTCATCACCACATATCCAAAATCGGAGGAAAGAAAGCATTTTATGTAAATGCCGATCAGTTATCGGATTCCCTTGTTTATATACACAAAAACTATCATCAGAATATCACTTTGGAAGAATTGGCAGAATATGCCCATTTGAGTGAAGGGCAGTTCTGTCGTTCCTTTAAGGAATTAACAGGAATGACACCGTTTCGTTATTTGATACGATATCGTATCCTGCAAAGCTGCAATCAATTGCTTTTGACAGACAAAAAAGTAACAGAAATCGCTCTTTCCTGTGGATTCAACAATATCAGTTACTACAACCGGGCATTTTTTAAGATCATGAGGATGACGCCCACAGAATATCGCAAAACGACAGAAAAAAATAGTACTTTCATCATTTAAGAACATTCAGCAACAAATGGGAGCAGGTTAGCAAGTGATAAGAAGAAAAAAAAGAAGAAAAAAGTTACACTTTAGATAAAATCATGTGGGAGATGCTAAAAGACAAGGGGGAAATGCGTTTGGGATGAAAACAGGAAAAAACAAAAAGTGGATGTTGATCATTTTGCCAGCGGCGGTTGCGATGCTCTTTGGCGTATTTGCGGAACAGATGACGAAAGGAGAGTCTGAAACATCACAAAAAGAATCGGAGACGGTAGAAAGGGTGGAAATCATGCAGGAAGAATCAGAAACCAACACAGGAAAATATGCAGATACCAGTTCTTATGAGGAACTGGATGAACTTTATAAAGAATATTTTATGCTGGGAACCGGCTGTGAAGCCATTGACCATTGGAACAATCAGCTTGCAGAAATCGGTAATCCGGAGAAAGAAGCATTAATCAGCAGAATGTATAACAGTATTACGTTTGGCAATGAATTCAAACCGGCTTACAATTTTGATGCCTCATCGGAAACGTTGTTTACCGTTGATTTTGCGGCGGAGGAATTATTGGATTGGGCCAAAGAAAATGGAGTAAAAGTCCGTGGACATGTACTTGTGTGGCATGCACAGGTCAATCCATCTATTTTTGCAAAAGATTTTAAAGCATATTCTGGTGGAAACCTGACGGTTAGCGATACAGATGTTCTGGATGAAGATTGTCTGGTGAGCCGTGAAGTTTTGCTGGAAAGGTTAAAAACTTATATATATGGAGTATTGGAGTACACTTATCGGAATGGGTATGCTGATATTATTTATGCATGGGATGTGGTAAACGAAGCATGCGATGAGAGTCAGCCGGATGGTTTGCGCAATAGTTACTGGTATCAGATTATAGGGCCGGACTATCTGTATTACTGCTTTTTATACGCAAGAGAAGCAGAAGTTCTGTATTCCAATCAGTATGCTTCCCTTTATGGATTGAATCCGGAAACGGATGATCTGTCTTCTATTCAGCCAAAACTGTTTTATAACGACTATAATGAATGGGTGGTTTCCCGTAGCGATGCAATTGTACATTTTCTGACGGAAGAACCATGGAATGAAAATCATGAAAAAGTTACCAGTCCGGTGATTCACCCGGATGGAGATGGAACCATATATGGAGATGGTCTAATCGATGGAATTGGAATGCAGGGTCATCTGGATGACACGCAGAATATTGAACAGTATATGACTGCGCTGGAAAAGTATGATGCAGCTGTGGATGAAATACATATCACGGAGCTGGATGTCGGTTGTACAGGAAGTGACGCAAATGCAGAATTCTACCAGGCAAAGTTCTACTATGATTTTTTTGCAAGGTTGATAGAGGAAGTAAAAGGTGGGGTAAATCTTACATCCGTCACAATATGGGGATTGACCGATGACGCATCCTGGAGAACTGATGTAAATCCGTTGCTTTTCAATGGTGACTTGTCAAAGAAACCCGCTTTTGAAGCGATGGTTATGGCCGGAAAAGGTGAGGAGTTCTCATTGACAGCGGTTAAGCTCGCTGTTAACGCAAAAGATATGCATGTTTCTTTTGAACCCTATGTGGAGGACGGTAAAACGAAAACAGTAACGCCGCAGAGCGTAGGGGTTTACAGCCGTGGAACAGGACATCAGTCGGTCATTACAATGGTAAATACAGAAAATCATACAGAAGATGCCGTAATAGGATATGCTCTTAAAATAAGCAGAAGCGAACAGGATGCATCCATGAAGATGGATCTGTCTTCTTATATTGGCAGAACTGTGAAAATAACAGCATTTGTTAAAACACAGGATAAAAAGATCCGAATGGGATTAGATACAACGGTATCCGAACAGCTCATAGAAAAAAATGCTTCGGATGATTGGGTGGAAGTATCGGCAGAGTGCACGATTCCGGAGGATTTAAATTCAGCAAATCTTTATCTGGAAACGGACGGAAGCGCTGATTTTTATGTGGATGATATTGATATTTCTGTTGTTTCTCAGAATGCGGCAGGTGCTGAGAACAACGTATAACTGGTACGGGATTCCTATGAAAGAATTATGCAGTATATAGAGAGGAGATAACTATGAATAATACAGGAAATCAGGAAATAAATCCTATCACCCGTTTGGATTATCCGGATCCGGATGTCATCAGGGTCGATAATACTTACTATATGGTCAGCACAACGATGCACTTTATGCCTGGATGTGAAATTCTGCGGTCTTACGATTTGGTAAACTGGGAGCATGCATCCTATGTCTATGATGTATTGGATTCCACTCCGGGACAGAAAATAGAAGGGGAGGAAAATATATACGGACAGGGAATGTGGGCGGCTTCCCTGCGTTATCATAAAGGAATCTTTTATGTGTGTTTTGTGGCAAATGATACCGGGAAAACATACATTTATTCAGCGCCTTCTATCGAAGGACCGTGGAAAAAGAGTTATATCAAGGGCTTTTATCATGACTGTTCCATTTTGTTTGATGATGATGACAGAGTCTACATAGCATCGGGAAACAAATACATTCGTCTGCAGGAATTGGATGCGGATTTGAGCGGTCCGAAAGAAGGCGGTATCGACAGAATTGTTGTCAAGGACGAAGGACATCCCGGCCTTGGTTATGAAGGTACTCATTTTTATAAAATAAACGGTAAATACTATCTGTTCTTTATTCACTCTCTGAGAAAAGAGTGGAAACGGGTGGAGGCATGTTTCGTGTCGGATTCTCTGGAAGGAGAATTCACAGGCGGCGATGTGCTGAATGATGATATGGGATATTGTAATCAGGGAGTTGCCCAGGGAGGAATTGTAGACACTCCGGATGGGAAATGGTATGCAGTGTTGTTTCAGGACAGAGGGGCAGTGGGGCGTATTCCGGTACTGGTTCCGATCCGATGGGAAGAGGATTATCCGGTGTTTGGTGTGGACGGAAAAGTACCGGCTGATTTTGAAACGGTAAGTACCAGACCGGGATATGAATATCTTCCTTTGGTACAGAGTGATGATTTTAAGGGCGGTTTCTCTGTGGATGGAGAGGTAAAGGCATCCGGAAGAATGACGAAACAGTATGATTATGACAGTTTTGGGTTGAAAAGCTGCTGGCAGATCAACCATGAACCGGATTTGTCTCTGATCAAAAGAGATTTCGAGACTGGAACAGTGGAAATTACCACGGATAAGCTCTGCAAAAATGTAACACAGGCGAAAAATACCCTGACGCAGAGAATGCGTTTTCCGGGCTGTGTTGGGGAGGTAACGGTAGATGCTTCTTTGCTGAAAGACGGTGATTATGCAGGACTTTGTGCATTACAGGGATGTTACGGTCTTGTGGCTGTCACAAAGAAGAACGGAAAATTGTTTGCAGTAATGAAGAACCGCCCGGCGGATAACGCATCTCTGCAGGGAATGGAGAAGGACACGCAGGCAGGCATTCTGCAGGAAGAAGTGGAAATCCATACAGATCACGTGAAATTCAGGGTGGAAGCAGAATTTGAAAACATGAAAGATGAAGCAAGATTCTATTATGATGCAGGAGAAGGTTGGAAACAGATAGGAATCAGCCAGAAGCTGTATTTCAAGATGGATCATTTTACCGGCTGTCGGTTTGGATTGTTCATATACGCTACAAAGGAAATTGGAGGCAGTGCGGGATTTTCTGAATTTATATACAGATAATACTTGTCGAATGGAAAACAAAAGATACACAGGAATGAATTTTTAAATGCACTGCGGTCGTAAAATAAAACACCCCCAAACATCTGCACAAGCGGCAGGGTTTGGGGGTGTTTTGCTTTATGGGTTATGAAAAGTATGTTCTTTGGAACGATACTCGCTGGGAGTGCAGCTTTTGTGCTGCTTGAAGAGCCGGTTAAAAGTGGAGATACTGGGAAATCCTGCCTGGATAGCAACCTCGGTAATGGAGAGGTCAGTGTTGGCCAGAAGTTCTTCAGCGGCTTTGATGCGTCTGTAACATAAGTAGTCTCCAAAAGTGAAATTAGTATATTGCTTAAACAGTCTGGAGAAATGATATTTACTAAAACCGACAGATTTGGCAACGGTCTCAAGATCTAAATTTTCCGTATAATGCGTGTCTATGTAGGTCATGAGAGCGTTGAATTTCTGTATATATTCTTTCTGTTTATCTAATTGAACCTTTGGAAACAAAGCTTCTGCGTTGATGCGATTGTAGGCAAATTTGACAAAGAAATTGATAAGCAGAGAGTAAATGATCAGTTCGCTGTATTCTTTTTGGCTGAAATATTCGTTGCACATCTGCGTAAGCAACTGGTATATGTCGTTGTAAATTTTAGGATAAGTTTCGGGAGTGACATAAAGCGGCTGCGCCAGGAGGGACTGAATGCCGGAGAAACTTTTCAGTTTGGTAATTAAAGTGATGTCAAACAGGAAAACGAATCGTTTCCCCTCGTTCGGAGCAATCAGTTCGTGGAGTTCGCCGGGAGGAATTACTAAAATTTCACCAGGCAGCAGGTGATAGCTGCTGTCGTTAACGATGACATCGTAGTAATTTTCAACCGGCATCAGAATTTCCATGGCGGTATGCCAGTGGGAAGGGAAGTCCGCCGATTGTTCATTGAACCAGATGCGTATAGTAGTAGCGTTATGGAATTCTACTTCTTCCTGATCTATTGTGAAATATCTGGAACCGGTAAAATCGCTGTTGATACTGTATAGATCTAAATGATTTCCGTTAAAAAGTTTCGTCATACTTCCTCCTATAATAGCAAAATAAGAATAATTAAATTTTGCGTTTTTTGGCGCTCGCCTAATTTGGTGAATATTATAAATAAAGCACAAAAAAGAAATGAAATACACAATGATTTTATAAGATAAGTGTAACATTTTGACGCAAATAAGGCAATAATAAATAGATAAAAAGTAAATTTGAACAAAAAGTGAGCAAAGGATGAAGAACGAATAGCAAAAACTAAGAAGCAATATGTTAAAAATCATAGTAAAATACAAATAAGAGACAAATATATTATTACTATTATTTTGGTAGAAGTCATGGAGGTATTTATGAAGGGGTCTGTAAAAAAAGCAATTATTATAATCGGTGTCCTGATAGTACTTGTTATTTGTGTATTATTGAACTTGAGACCGGTGGAAAATTTTCAACAGAAATATGAAGGGGTCGACTTGAGCGCTGATGTAGAAGGCGCCGTCAGAGAAGGTACATATACAAAGTATTTGAATGCCCATGAAGATGCAGCATGTCCTGCCGAAGATATAGAAGTGGATCTGTTTGCTTACATGGAAGGGGAAGGCGTAGAAGTATATGAAAATTATGAGGGGGAAGAGAAAGCTCTTTATACAGATACGGAATCCACGGTTACCTGGAAGGTAAATGTTCCTGAGGCAGGTTTCTACAACCTTTATCTGGAGTATATAACAGTAGAGTCCCGAGGGGTTGCGATCGAACGTTCTGTATACATCAATGGAGAACTTCCGTTTGATGATGCGGGAAACATTATTTTTACAAGAACCTGGACAGACGCCTCAGAACCTAAGGTAGACAATCAGGGAAATGAAATTCGTCCTTCGCAGGTGGAAGTTTACAAATGGCAGAGCACTTTCTGCAAAGATGATATGGGATATATCATAAATCCTTATCAGTTTTATTTTGAAGCCGGAGAGAATACGATCACCATGGAAGGTGTAAACGAACCCATGGTTTTGAAAAAACTCACACTGGCTGCAATCGATGATTCCGTTACATACGAAGAATATCTGGCAAACTGTCCGGGGGAAGGAAATTCAGAAACCAATATTAATTATGTGCAGGTGGTACAGGGAGAGGATTCGACGATACGATCAGAATCATCTCTGTATGCGAAATATGACAAATCGGCGCCGAACACTCAGCCATACAGTGTGACGAATACAATTCTGAATTATGTAGGCGGAGAAACATGGTGCAGTGCAGGCCAGTGGATCGAATGGGAGTTTTCGGTTCCGGAGGACGGTTATTACAATATTACTGTTAAGGGAAGACAGAATTATGCCCGCGGCAGTGTATCTTCCAGAACGGTATATATCGATGGAGAAATCCCATTTGAAGAAATGGAAGAGATTTCCTTCGAATATGAGAATGACTGGAACAATCTGACTCTCGCAGATGCAGATGGAAATCCGTATAAAATTTATCTTACAGAAGGAACACATACCATTCGTCTGGAAGCTACATTGGGCGGTTCCGGTATTCTGCTGGAAGAACTGGAAGATTCTATTTATCGTCTGAATCAGATTTACAGGAAACTTTTGGTATATACCGGAGCAACGCCGGATCAATACCGCGATTACAATATTGATCAGGTATATCCGGAAGTGATGGAAGCTATGGATCTGGAATCCAAACGCCTCTACAAGATTGTAGATGAAATGGTTGCTTATACGGGACAAAAAGCCGATAAGATTGCGACGGCGCAGACTCTTGCGCAGCAGCTGGAGCGATTTGTAGAAAAGCCGAACAAGATTACGGAAGAGTTTACAACATTTAAAGACAATATTACTTCTCTCGGTACTGCGGTTCTGAATATGGGTGAAACGAAACTGGATATCGATTATCTGGTAATTACCAGCACAGATACAGAACCGGAAAAAGACGAAGCGAACTTCTTCTCTAAAATGTGGCATGAGATCAAAGCATTTGCGGCAACTTTCTACGTTGACTATGATGCGGTTGGTGATGTCTATGAGGAGAATGATGAAGAAGTAGTTACGGTTTGGATCCTGAGCGGTCGTGACCAGGGCACTATTTTGAAATCCATGGTGGACGATACCTTTACTCCTGATACGGGAATTAAGGTCAATGTGGAAGTTGTAGCGGCTAATGCTTTGCTGAGTGCAGTTATGGCAGGAAGAGGACCGGATGTGGTTCTTTCCGTCGGAGCTGACCAGCCTGTGAACTATGCGCTTCGTGGAGCAGCTGAAGATCTTACTCAGTTTGAAGATTATCAAGAGGTTTTGAGTAGCTATACAGAAAGTTCATATCAACAGTATTGCCTCGACGGTGCAATTTATGCGATTCCTGAAACGCAGACATTTAATGTGATGTTCTATAGAACCGATGTTTTGGAACAATTGGAACTGGAAGTTCCCCAGACCTGGCAGGATTTGATTGAAATGCTTCCTACCATTCAGGGCAACAATATGTCCATCGGCATTCCATCGGCGGCAGGCAGCAGCGCCAGCACAACGATTGCATCCAACGCAGCAGACCTGTCCTTATATTTCAGTTTGCTATACCAGTACGGCGGAGATTTGTACAACGAAGCAGGAACCAAAGCTGAGATCAACGATGAAGCGGGTGTTGAAGCGTTTGATGTATATACCAGATTCTTTACGGATTATGGAATTCCTACCTATTTTGATTTTGTCAGCCGGTTCCGTTCTGGTGAAATGCCTATCGGTATTGCGAGCTATTCGACGTACAATACCTTGATGGTATCTGCGCCGGAGATTAAAGGCTTATGGGACTTTACATTAATTCCTGGTACTGAAAAAACAGATGAAAATGGTAATACTTACATCGATCGTTCCGACTTTATTACCGGCAGTGGGACAATGATGATTGCTTCTGATGATGAGGATACAAAACAGAGAGCGTGGGAATTCATGAAATGGTGGGCAAGTTCGGACACGCAGGTACGTTTTGGCCGTGAAATTGAAGCGTTGCTCGGATCTTCTGCAAGATATGCAACCGCAAATATAAATGCGTTCAGCCAGCTGGCATGGACTGCAGATGATATTGAAGTATTAACAGAGCAGTGGCGTCAAACGGTAGGAATTCGTGAAATCCCTGGCGGATACTATACGGGACGGCATATAACAAATGCGGTTCGAAAGGTTATTAATGACCAGGAAGATCCGAGAGAGACAATTATTGATTATACCATTACCATTAATGAAGAAATTGCCAAGAAACGTTCAGAGTTTGGTCTGCCGTTGGAATAGGAGGTAAGTAAGAAATGAAAGAATATATCCGCAGATATTTCATGTTGCGCAGGCATAATATGAAGGTTGCGATAAAAAAGGCCAAAATGAGTAAAATGTGTTATGCGTTTCTGGCGCCGTATGCAATAATATTTGCCTTGTTTTACATATTGCCGGTTATAACCTCTATTTTTTACAGTTTTACTTATTACAACATTCTGGAATCTCCCAAGTTTGTCGGGCTGCAGAATTATATCAACTTAATTTTACAGGATGATGTATTTCTGATCGGTGTAAAAAATACGTTTGTCATTGCTGTTATCACAGGACCGTTGGGCTATATCGCCTCTTTCCTGTTTGCATGGCTGATCAACGAATTGCCACGATGGGTTCGAACGATTGCTGTTGTTGTGTTCTATGCTCCTTCCATTGCGGGCAACGCGTACGTTATTTTTTCTATCTTCTTCAGAGGCGACGCATACGGATATGTAAATGCAGCTTTGATGAATATGGGTATTATTAATTCGCCGATCCTCTGGCTGACGGATCCGGATTACATGCTTCCGATTTGTATGCTGGTTATTTTATGGATGAGTTTGGGTACCGGCTTCCTTTCCTTTGTAGCAGGTCTGCAGGGGGTTGACCGTGCTCAGTATGAAGCAGGTTATGTGGACGGTATTCGAAATCGTTGGCAGGAATTATGGTACATCACACTGCCGAATATGAAACCGATGTTGTTATTTGGCGCGGTAATGTCCATTACTCAGTCCTTTGGTGTTTGCGATGTAACCATGGCGCTTTGCGGCTATCCGAGTACAGATTATGCAGCGCGAACAGTTGTCACCCATTTGTTTGACTACGGCTATTCCCGATTTGAAATGGGTTATGCATCTGCAATTGCAACTTTGTTGTTTTTGATTATGATTTTGTGTAATAAGGCGATTCAAGCCTTGCTTAGCAAAGTTGGAACTTGATAGGAGGTATAGCAAAGATGAAATTAATTAAATTAAAACGAAGAAAACCGAACCGCTCAGTCGGTGGTGATATCGGTATTTACATTTTGCTGATTTTGTTTGGTATCTTCTTTGTACTTCCGTTGGTATACTCCATCAGTAGTGCATTTAAACCGCTGGATGAGATTTATCTGTATCCACCGAGGTTTTTCGTGAAGAACCCAACATTTAATAACTTCCAGGATTTGCTTGTTGTTATGTCAAGCTCCTATGTACCATTTACCCGTTATGTCTTTAACACGGTATTAATTACATTGCTTGGTACGGTAGGTCATTTGATTATTGGTTCAATGGCTGCTTATGTTTTGGCAAAATATGAGTTCCCGGGAAGCAAAAAGATTTTCAAAATTATTCAGGCTGCAATCATGTTCAATGCTTATGTATTGCAGATTCCTACTTATATTATTATGAGTAAGCTTGGATGGATTGATACGTACTTAGCACTGATGGTGCCGGCGTTCGCACTGCCGATGGGATTGTTCCTTATGAAACAGTTTATGGAGCAGATTCCGGATGCATTGATTGAAGCGGCTAAGATTGATGGTGCGAAAGAGGGAAGAATCTTCCTTCAGATTGTCATGCCAAACGTAAAACCGGCATGGTTGACAGTAACAATTTTCTCTGTACAAAACCTTTGGAACATGAAAGGTCAGGTGTATATCTACTCGGAAGAATATAAGATGCTGCCATATGCATTGCAGCAGATTATGGCCGGTGGTGTTGCCCGTGCCGGTGTAGGTTCCGCTGCGACAATGGTCGTTATGATGGTGCCGATTTTAATCTTTGTTTTGGCAGAGAGTAACATTCTGGAAACAATGGCTAGTTCCGGAATTAAAGACTGATAAGGAGGAAAGAAAATGAGAAAAATGAAACGACTTACTTCGGTATTTGCGTTATTACTCGTTGCATCCCTCCTTGTAAGCAATGCGGAGGTCCTCGCGAATAGTTCTGATGGCAAGCATTATACATATACTTATGATTGCTGGGATGTTGACCGTGAGTCTCCGGATGCTTATTCGGTTGAGCGAGTAATTTCCGGTTCTGATTTTAAAGATTGTGGCAATTTTTCTGAGCCACAGGGTCTTTTCTCAACCGGAAATAAGATGTATGTTGCAGATACAGGCAATAATCGTATTTGTGAATTTACATATGAAAACAATGAGTTTACTTATGTAAAAGAGGTAACCGGTTACAAAGATGCTGAGGGAAAAGATGTAAAATTGAATGGTCCTCAGGATGTATTTGCGACAGACGATGGACAAATGTACATTGCCGATACCGGTAATAATAAAATTGTTCACTTGGATGCAGACGGCAATATGGTAAAAGTAATTGGCCGTCCAAATGACAAAACCTATACGGATGCAAAATTCCTTCCACAGAAGTTAGTTGTGGATGGTGCAAAACGTATTTTTGCTCAGGTTCAGAACGTAAACAAAGGTTTCCTTGAATTTGATGACACCGGAGACTTTACGGGATTTGTCGGAGCCAGTGAAGTAACTTATGATTTCCTTACTTATTTGTGGAAATTGGTTGCGACAAAAGAGCAGCGTGCACAGATGGATTTGTTCGTTCCAACAGAGTATTCGAACCTTTGTCTGGATTCCGAAGACTTCATTTATGCAACAATCAGTACATTTGATGGAGCTGTAGAGTCGGCTGAACCGATTCGTAAGCTGAATGCAAAGGGAACTGACATTTTGGTACGTAACGGTTACAATGATCCATATGGTGATTTGCGTTACACCGAAAAAGGCGAGATGAAAGGACCTTCCAAGTTTGTAGATATCTGCTGCTTGTCAAATGATGTTTATTATGCACTGGATAATACAAAAGGCCGTATCTTTGCTTATGATTTCCAGGGGAATATGCTGTATGCCTTTGGCGGACATGGTTATAAAGCCGGATTGTTTATGAATCCTTCGGCAATTGAAGACCTTGGTGATTCCCTCTTGGTTACAGATCAGAAGTTAGGAACGATTACCCAGTTCACTTTGACTGATTATGGTAAAATGATTAACGATGGTCTGGCTGAGTACAAGAAGGGTAATTATGATGAATCCGCTAATATCTGGCGTAAAGTTCTGAAGCATAATGGTAACTACGACCAGGCATATATTGGAATCGGCCGTGCACTTCTTCGTGAGAAGAACTATAAAGAGGCAATGGATTACTTTGAATTAAAACTTGATGCCAAGAATTATTCTAAAGCATTTAAGCTTTACCGAGAGGTTTGGTTTGAGGAGAACATTGGTACGATCTTGATTATTATTGCAATCCTCATTCTCCTTGGATTTGGTGTTGGATTTGTGAAGAAAGCCAGAAGGGAGGTTGAAAAAGGATGAAAATAAAAGAAAGACTGACCAATAAAGATGCATGGATTCGTTACCGCGATTCTCTGCGTTATGCCCTTCATTGTATCGTAAGACCTTTTGATGGTTTTTGGGATTTGACACATGAAAAGAGAGGGTCTATGGCGG
>OGUP01001548.1_pt1 | contig 12691 bp, 8 predicted proteins | sample 1553661 | NCBI WGS metagenome assembly OGUP01 (sample SAMEA2580026, study PRJEB22360) | human gut metagenome | biome: human gut; feature: human-associated habitat; material: faeces | place: Denmark | collected 2008/2010
TTCTTGCGAACGGCCGGGGTTTTCTGCGCTGAAACATTATAATACTTCATGTGACTTATGTATTTGATATCACATGATGAATTTGCAGCTCATAAAGCTTTTTGTAGATTCCGTTCTGTGCCAAAAGTTCCTGATGTGTTCCGCGCTCTCTGATCTTTCCCTTATGCATAACCATTATGCAGTCAGCATGCTGAATTGTTGAAAGACGATGCGCTACCATAATAGTAGTTCGTCCCTTCATCAGCTTTTCAAGCGCTTCCTGAATTAAAATTTCAGTCTCTGTGTCAATATTTGCTGTTGCCTCATCCATTACAAGAATTGCCGGCTTATGCGCAAGCGTTCTTGCAAATGAAAGAAGCTGTCTCTCTCCTGCTGAAAACGTTGCACCACGCTCTGTAACAGGCTCCTTATATTTTTGCGGAAGCTTTTCAATAAAATGTGATGCATTAACATACTCAGCAGCAGCTCTCACATCTTCAAACGGGATATCATCGTGCAGACGAATATTTGACTCAATATCTCCCTCGAATATAAATACATCCTGCTGCATCTGTCCAATCGCACTTCGAAGCTGCTTCTTGGAAAGCTTTCTAATATCCACACCGTCAATATAAATATTACCCTTCTGGATATCATAATAACGTCCGATTAGATTTAAAATAGACGATTTTCCAGCTCCTGTTGCACCAACAAATGCCACCTTCTCACCAGGCTCAATTACAAAGGAAACATCACGAAGTACATAATGTTCTCCATCATATGCAAACCATACATGGTCAAACTCAATGCGTCCGAGAACCTTTGGCAGTACAATAGGATTTTCATCCTCCTTAACCTGTGGCTCCTCAGCGAGAATTGTAAAGATCTTTTCTGCTGATGCTATTGATGACTGCAGTGTTGAAAACTGCTCGGCAAGCTCCTGAATCGGATCAAAAAACTGCTGAATGTACTGTGAGAAAATATAGAGAGTTCCGATGGAAATTGCTCCATCTAACACCTCGTTGCTTCCGATACCAAGCACTATCATTAAAGACAACACACTTAAAATATAGATTAGTGGGCGAAAAATCGCAAACACCATCATCTCACGGTAATGTGCGCGGTACAGCTTGTAATCCTTATCCTTAAACTCCTCGAACTTTCGCTCCTCTCGTCCAAAGATCTGAATTACACGCATTCCTGAAATATTCTCAGATAAAAATGTATTGATATCTGTAAGCTTTGTGCGTACAAGTCGATATATTTTTCTGGAAATAATACGAAAAACAACTGTAAGCACCATAACAATAGGCAGAAGCACAAATGAAACAAGTGCCAGTCCTCTGTCTAGCGCAATCATAACAACAGCCAGTCCTATTATCTTTACGATATTTCTAAATAAGCGCACCAAAATGCCTGAATACATCTCATTTAATGCTTCAACATCATTTGTCACTCTTGTTACAAGCTTTCCAACAGGCGTCAGATCAAAGAAACGACTGCTTAAGCTTTGAATATGAATATACAGCTCTCGTCTTACAGTCAGAATGATCTTTTGTCCAGTCTTCTGCAAAATCCAGGTCTGTGCCATATTGAAAATAAAGCTTACTACAAGCACAATACCGTATTTCCATGCTGTATTAATAATTACATTGTAATCGCCCTGCGTCTCGAAGTTGTCAATCGCATCCCCAATCAGTGTTGGTCTATACAAATCAAATCCCGTAAGTGCCAATACAAGCACCAGACAAAGCATAACCCATCCGGCATACGGCTTCATATAAGACAAAAGATGCAGCAGCGCATTTCCTTTATAATTACTTTCCAATTTGTCATCTGTCATTGAACTCATCTTGCTGCACCCCCTTACATCTCATTTAATTCCTGCTCAAGCTGCTGCTTCTCATAAATCTTTGCATAGAAGCCGCCCTCGCGGATTAACTCATCATGTGTACCATACTCAGTCATCTCACCCTCAGTCAATACTGCGATATGATCAGCCTTTTGGAGCGTAGAAACACGATGTGCGATAATAATCGTTGTTTTTCCCTTGCGCAGACGAATCAGATTCTCTAAAATCTGCTCCTCTGTATCTGTATCGACAGCAGACAGCGAGTCATCCATAATCAATACAGGGGCATTCTTAAGAAGCGCACGTGCAATAGAGCTTCGCTGCTTCTGACCGCCTGAAAGCGTTACACCGCGCTCTCCAACAAGTGTCTGATAGCCTTCTGGGAAATCAATAATATTGCTGTGAATGCAGGCTGCCTCAGCCGCCTCCTTAATATTATCGCGAAGCTTTGGATGATCGAAAATACGATCCTCAAGTCCAAATGCTATATTTTCCTCAAGTGTATCTGAAAACATAAAATTTTCCTGAGGCACATAAGCCACATCACGGTGAAGCACATGAAGCGGAATCTCATCAATCGGTCTTCCATCCATCAAAAGCATTCCTTTTTCGCAGTCATATACACGAAGAAGAAGATCTGCAAGCGTAGACTTTCCGCTTCCAGTTCGTCCAAGTACTGCTAACATCTCGCCTGGTTTAATGTGAACACTCACATTCTTTAAAACAGGTGTATCGCCATCTGGATACTGGAATGTCAGATTCTTCAGCTCTATATCACCAGTTAAATGCTCACCATCCTTCTCTTTTACCTTATCAATGATATCTGGCTTTTCATCGAAGATATCCTTGATACGCTTATAGCCTGCTGATGCCTGGCTAAATGTATTTATACAGTCACCACAGGCGATCATCGGCCATACGAGCATACCTATATAAGAGTTGAATGCAACAAACTGACCAACTGATACCGTTCCATTAATTACCATTTTTCCTCCAATGATCAATGTCAAAAGAAGACTGATTCCTGTAATAAAATCAAGCAGAGGTCCAAACAAACTTCTTAGCTTCACAACGGCAAGATTTTTTTCCATGTTATTTTCATTTGCCTTCTGAAATTCCTCAAGATCCTTCTTCTCCTGAACAAAGGCCTTTAAAACACGGATACCAGAAATACTCTCCTGAACCTTATCTGAAAGAAATGAAAAGGCTTCCTGTCTGGCAGTCTGTCGCTTTTTCATCTGAACACCAAAGAAATAACATCCGATTGCAACAAGAATCATTGGAACAAATGCAAGCACAGTCAAACGCAGATCAACATATATAATCATTTTAATGATAACCATAATAGACATGACTGCTGCATCAAAGGTTGTAATGACAGCCATACCTACTGCCACTCGCACAGCCTCCAAATCATTTGTAAAATGTGCCATCAGATCACCAGTTTTGTGTTCATTAAAATAACGCGCTGACAATGTTTCCAAATGACCAAACATATCATTTCTAAGACGATATTCAATCTTTCTGGATGCACCAAAAATGCAGTAGCGCCATCCAAAACGGCCAAACATCATAATCAGTCCTGCAATCAATATCTTCATGAGCATCATTGGAATGCCGGCTTTTGTCAACGTTTCATTTGTCAGTCCGTCAATTATATCTCCGATAAACTGCGGAATATAAATATTTGCCAGATCGACACAAAGCAAAATTGCTATGCCAAACACATACCACCATTTATACTCATACAGATAGTTTTTCAGTGAAAACTTCTTCTGCTTTTCCATTATGCTTCCTCTCTATTGTTCTATTTCTATAAATTTTTCAGTCTACTTCTAATCTGCTTATTTCCTATATGTATCCACAGATCCAAAAATACGCTTTACAGTCTCATAGGACAGCTTCGGTCTTCTGTACTCGTCCACAATTCCCTTGTTGTTCATTGTTCTCGGACGCGTATTCCACCAATCGTTTGTTACGCGCACATCGCAAAACTGCCAGATATACACACCAGAACAATCCTTATAAGAAAGAATCGCACCAAGCTGCTCCTCAAGCGCCAAAACCTGATATTCCTCAGACCACTTCACCTTTGCCGGTGTGCGATAGCCGTAGATCGCTCCTGCTCCAACCTCAGTAATCAAAAATGGCTTTCCAGCACCGCCAGTTGTCTGAACCCATTTATACAAATCATCCAGATACATTGCTACTGGTGTATTATGATACCATTTCGGATAAATATTATAGGAAACTACATCAACAAGATCAAAGCATATGTCAGTCTTAAAGCGGCAGCTTGAGAATGAGCGCGGGCGCGTCACATCAAGACTTTTAATCAGTTCAAGCTGTGTCTTATAGCATTCTCTGCCATACTCTGTGTCACTTGCGCACTCATTTAAAATACCCCAGATATAAATAGACGGATGATTATAGTGAGCTGCTATCATCTCACGAATACAAGTCTCACACTGGCGCTCGAAGTTTGGATTTCTCATCTGCTCTTCACTTAAGCCTCTTGCATGGTTTTCCTCCCATACAAGAATACCAAGCTCATCACACAAATCAAGAAACAGCTCATCATTTGGATAATGAGATGTTCTAATTGAATTTGCTCCCATATCTCGTGCAAGCTGCAGGTCCTGCATAATTGCAGAAAGCGGCAGCGCACAGCCAAATTGTGGATGATCCTCATGGCGGCAGAAGCCCTTAATTTGAAGCTTCTTTCCATTTAAGAGAATGTCCTTACCCTGTGTCCTGACTTCACGAAAGCCCACACGGTCAGTCAAATCATCAATCACTTTGCCATCTTCATCTTCTAACTGTGCACTAAGCATATAAAGAGTTGGATGCTCTGGTGCCCAAGGCTTTGCATTCTCGCACGCGATCAGATCACTCTTTAGAACAAGCTCACCTGCACCTGTGCTGCAGCTTTGTGTATACAGAACATTTTCATTTACATCATCACATCCCTTTAAGGAAACACTCACCTTGCCCTTCCACGGCTTACCATCAAGAGATGCAATCACAAGCTCAAGCTGTGCATACCACGTGTCATCCTTACATACAGGTGTAAAGTGAAGCTGCTTTATATAATGCTTTGGCAGCTGTTCAAGCATTACTCCCCTTGAAATACCGCCATAGCTTTGGTAATCATTTTCCACATGAAGAGCTGATGCCTCAGAAAAAGAGTTATCCACTAAGACACTTAACTTATGAACACCTGACGGCAAATTTTTGACCACTGCCTCAAACTGAGTAAATGCATTGTAATGCTCACAAACAAATTTGTCATCCACAAAAACCTTTGCCGTATGGCTGACACCCTTAAAGACAATGCGCATATCACCGCCCGCCTCAAAGCTACGCTCATACAAGCCTTGTCCTCTGTAAGCTTCAAAGCCAGGATAGCTTTCCCAACAGGACGGCACCGTTACTTTTCCAACCGGCGTATTTTTTCCATCTGTCACCTGACTAAAATCCCACAAAGTTGAAGAAAGCTCAGTTGTCCTTCGAACCTGATGTTCTTCAAATAAACGTATCATTTTCCAACTCCTCCTTTTTCATTTTGCATCTGACCTAATATGCATATTTTCTATTGTAAACCATGTCGAATCTAATAACAATGGAGATTTCACTTCTTTTGAAAAAACATTTAGACACAGAAAAAGCCATGGGGACAGATTCGTCCCCGTGGCTTTCCCGTGAAGTTTCTTGTTATCGTTATTGCTGTGACTCTTTTCGGTATTGTCCCGGTGTCTTTCCAGTATATTTTTTAAAGCGTCTTATAAATACATGATCATCCTCATATCCTACCGCCTCGCTCACCTGCTTTACAAGCTGATCTGTTGTGCGAAGCAGCTCCTTAGCACGCTCTAACCGCACAACTGCCAGATAATCAGATGGGCTAATTCCAGTTTCATTCTTAAACTCAACTGCTAGTGTTACTGGAGAGATGCCAAGCTGATCGGCTAGTGATGCCATATTTAAATCTGGATCAGAATACGTCTTTTGCATGATCTCCATTGCCTTTACAACCAGCTCTGACTGATGGCTCTTTACATCGGTCTTTGTGTCCAAAATCATATGGCAGGCCTCTGTCAAAAGTGAAGTGAAATCTTCCATTGTTAAGCATCTTGACAGTGTAAATACATTATAGACCTGATTCCAGTCCTTCTCGTCTCCATTCCACTGATCCATAAGAAAACGCAACACTTCGTCATACAGAAGACGAAATGTCAGAAGCGTCGCATGCTCTTCCTCCAACTTTTTACAAAGATCATGAATTGCCTTTTCAACCTCCTGCTCGTTTCCCACACGAATCGTATTTTCTAGCTGTACCATGTAGCGGCTTCTCATATTCTGATAGTTGCTGACAGATGAGTTCTGACCAATCTCTGTAAAGCGAATGACCTGACTGCTATCCACTAAGAATCGGCTGTCATAAGCTGTATTTGCCTCTAAATAGGCCAATGAGCCATTGAGTAGGGAACGATGCGCCCAACTAACCGCTACAACAAACTCGTCACAGTGTACTCGGCCAATCCGAAGAATCTTATCAAAGGCTTGATACAAATTTTCCTCCGATTCTCCAAAAAGTACCATCACTCGTTGATTGGTATTGACTAGATGAATTCCATATCCTTCTAGATTTTCCTGTTTTTGAATAAATTCAAGAATCTGTTCAAATATTTTTTCTTCATTGCCAGATGCACTACTTCCAATTACACCAACCATCTGTAATCCATACGAAATATTGATTTCTGCATCAGCTGCATCGCGCCTTAAAATTTCAAGTGCCGTATATTTGCTCTGAAGAAAGCTTCGAATAAAACGACTCTTTCGAAGTGACATCTGATCCTGCTTCATATCCTCAGAACTATTTACTAGCTGTCGGATGCCAACCTCAATTTTACCCAAATCGTAGGTTTCCTCTCCCTCACTAGATAGCATACGGTTTATATTTTTCACACCGCCTAGTACACGGCTTGAGAGGATTCCAATCAGCAAAAAAGTTGGAACACAGCACAGAATAATTAAAACACCAATTCCCCAAAGATGGATTCTAAGTCGATCGGTAAACACATTCATCGGCTGCACTGCAACATAAGAAAAGCCAACGTCATCAGTCTCTTTTGTGAGCAAATAGTTCTTTCCCTCGATTTTCACTTGTTTTTGCTCATTCTCATCACCAATCTGGCTTAATAGCAATTCATCATCAATTTCTTCTGATTCACTTTCTGCTACCACTTTTCCATTATAAATTAGCCATGTATTTCTCTGGTTTCCCTGTTCATCTGCAAACAGATCATCATAGTGGTCGGCACCAATAAAGAAAATCAAAATCGTATCATACTTTGGTGCCACTGGATAAATATAAATTACATTCCTTGCCTGTACATCATAAAAGTAGACAAGCTCACCCTCTACTGTCTCCTCTGATAGCACCATCAACTTTTTTTGTGTTGTACAAAGAAGCTCCTTCAGCTCTTCTGGATTATAATTTTCCAGTCTATAAGCCGTATCGCAAAATAAATCAATTGACATTGAAGTCATATGGTTAAAAAGATACTGATCCTTCTGGTAAAAGCAGTACATTACATCAAAAAACTGATTCACAGAACGATATTGGTTCAGCTGTTTTTTCAATGCAGCACTTTTTGTCGGTTGCTCATCTAGAAGGAATCTTGCCGAGTCGGAAAGCGCAATCTGCATTGAAATATCCTGTAAAATTTGCAGCTCATTTCCGTGCGTTTTTGCAATATTTCCAATATAGACAGAATTCTCCTTATAAAAATCCTCCTGCATTTTTTTGTAGTAAAATCGAAACAGATAGCCGCCCAATATGGCAATGATAAAAACAATCACAACATTTGATGCAATCACATAATGAAGTATGTTTTGCCCCGTCTTTTTTCTGCCCTTCATGCCTCATTTCTCCTTTGCCCTTTTGCCCCATTATACCCAGTCACAATCATTTCGTCAAAGGGGTCACAAAAGATGGCAGCTTTTTTTCTGCCATCTTTTGCATATATCCTCTTATCTTTTTGCCTTATACAGATGAATCATAGATCAATTCATTTTAAAATTATTCCAGATCCATGCCATCAATTGCTTCCTGATAGGTGCTGACATACTGATCAATATTCATTCCGTCAAACTTTGATACGAAGGAATCCCAGCTGTCATCGGTCACACCATGAGCCACAAAGTCAGCAACTGCTTCACTAACCGCATTATCAATATCTGTCTCAATTAAACTGAAATCGGCAAGTACATCCGCAGTTAGACCTGACATTGCAAAATACTGGCTAGAATAGGTGTTGATGACACCGGCCTCATCATACATCTGGCAATAATCGATCTTTTCCAGACGCTGCTCGGACAGATTGTAGTTTTCAGAAATGTAATCACCTGGTGCAAAGAACTGAGTGTTGCAGTCAATCTGATTTTTCACAGTCACATCGCTTACTGTCACTGTGTTAATCTTTCCGTTTTCCTCATCGTATACCCAACCGGTTCCCTCTGTCGGATTCTGAGGACCGTAGTACAGATCTGCCTGCATCTCAGTATCCATCATCGCATCCAGAAGGCGAATTGACTCCTCTACATGCTCATTGGTTGCTGTGATAAATGCACACGGACGAGCCAGCTCCAGATAGCGATCCATATAGGCTCCCTTTCCATCTACTGACGGTGGAAGAATACACTCGCTGTTTGCTGCAACTCCATCATCCCATCCCATGGCCTTTAATCTCCATGCTGTAAAAAAGCCAACATTTCCTTCGGATAGCTTTGTCTGAAGTGTATTGCCATCCTGTGACAGACACTCTGGATCTAACAATCCTTCCGCATAGCACTCTGACAACCACTCGACACAATCGCGGAATCCCTGCTGTACTGGTGCAAACTGCACCTTCTTATCCTCATCAATATACAGCCATTTATCAGAATTTGGAATACCAAACATTGGAAGTACATACTTTAAATCATAATATGCGCCAGCATCCAATCCCATCTCATACGGCACATAGTCTGGATACGCTTCCTTAAACTTGCGAAGCACCTCTGTTAGCTCCTCTATCGTTGTCGGATCTTCCAGTCCCAGCTCATTCATCCAATCACGGTTAATGAAGTAATGACCTTCCTCACAAATATACTGACCAACCAGATATCCAATTGAATAGGTCTTTCCATCGGATGCAACGAGGCTAATTGTTGGATCGCTTTCCTCTGCCTGAATACGAGAGTAATAATTTGGCATCAATTCCTCAGTGATATAATCATCTAACGGAATTACCAGTTCCTGAGACACACCATACTCCTCATAGTCAATCTGTCCCTGTCCGTTTACAGCGATGATGATATCTGGCATTTCACCTGATGCAAACATCAGATTTGTCTTCATGGACCAGTCAGAAGCTTTAATTACTTCCCATTCTATGTTGACGCCTGTCAATGCCTCCAAATCCTGAACAGCTGCAAGTTCTTCCGGTGTTTTACCAGAAGGCGTGTATTCTTTCATTTAATTTCACTCCATTCGATTCCGTATGCTTCCTGTGCATCCTGTAATGCACGCTGGAACGCATTGATCGCACCCATATTATAAGGCGGTGCCATGTAAATGTCAACTTTCTTGTCGATGACACTCACAGCAAATGGTCGTGCATTGCGTGTACTATTTGTTGATGCCGCCGCCCGCCGCACGGTACTAGCCAAGCTGCTGTATGATGGCTTTCTCTCGGTCCGAAAGTTCCCATCTGACTGCCGCTGCGCGCTCGCACAAAAGCAGACCGGACCCCAAAATACCTTTTCCTGCCTGCTTTTGTGCGTCCAGGCTTCCAACCTGGATGCAGCCATCTGCCCGAATTTTCAGGTCTACCCCCGTATCTTGCATACCTCTGCATCATGGCCGCGGTGATAACATTCATGGGGTAGTCATATTTCGGCAGTTCTTTTGTATTTGCTTTAATTAGCCTGTCATTTTCCCGGTTGATTGCCTTTGTCAAATCCGGTGAGGTCTGCGCCACAATCCCGCCGCTGTAGCTCGTCACAAATGATGTTTTTACCCTTGCGCCGTTTTCGTAGGTGATCTGGCAGTCCACGATAATACGGCGGGTTGTCAATCACAACCGCACCGTCAGGGTAGGGAAATGCTTTGTAATCGCCCGCATCCATGAGGCAGAAAAGTATATCCCGCTCGACCGTCTTTGCCTGAGTCCGCAGTACGGCTTTGCCTCCTGTGAGATCGGCAACAAGCTGACCGGGCTGCAACAGTGGAACAAGCTCAAGCTGGTTAAAGAGATTGCGAAAACTGTCTGGGCAAATAAAATCAAGTAAAACGACATGACAATACGCCGGTGGCTGCCCAAAAAACGGAGCCGCCGGCCTTTGCTGTTTGCTGCATGTGAGGATACTTCACAAAAGCTGACGCAATCCAGCGTGAACACAGCAAAAATGCCGGACATTTGTTGCCTGCCGCGAGAAACAAATAGCAGATGCACCCAAGGAATCTGTGACAAAAAAGTGTAAATTTGGAAGCTTTGCAGGTTGAAAGCCACACAAGGATATGATAAAATAAACTACATAGTTAAAGGAACAAGATAAAACGAGCAGACGCTATAAAATGATAAAATACATTGCAGCGTCTGTAAAAAAGCAAGGATGTCAGGTGATTGAGGTTGAAAACGTTGAACCAGAAGATGGAATACTTACGGAACGGCGTGCGGTACTGCCTGTTGCTGATTTTGTTGGTGCTTGCCTTTGCAACAGGTGCCCATGCAGCACAGGATGATTACTATTATCCCAATTATGATGCATCGGCCAATGGATGTGTGGACTTGATGAATTACGTCAAGCGTGTTACCGTTACGGTCAATGGTGTGGACTATACCCTGAACCAGCTGGACCAGATGCGCCAGCAGGGAACCCCGCTGACCATGCAGGTTGGCGATACCATCTCCTTCAACGTGCTGTTCGGTTTGCAGGGCCGCGCTTATGACCCGAACGATGCCACACTGGTGGATGAGTCCAATTCGACCTATGTGACCTATACCCATGATACAACCATGCTGGATGGCACAACGGTGGCAGCGGGCAGCCAGGCAATCCTGGATGACTCCAGCCTGATGAAAGAAAACACCACCAAGGGCAACAGCTACCTGCGTATGGATATCGGCTGGTTGCTGGATGCCTGCCCCGGCAACTATAATATCGAGTATACGGATGGCAACGTCAGCTTCTATCAGGGCGGCGAAAACAACCGCTATCTGTATGTTTACTTCCCGCACGGCATCGGCAATGATACCTATGCTGAGAACGGCTACTTTACCATTACCACAACCCTTTCCCGCACGATGGACAGCATTACCATCCCGGTACCCAACTGTTTTTTTGGTTCTCGTACCAGCTGGATCGTGTACATTATGGTCAAGGAACATGTGGAAAACAGTTACTCCGGCAACATCAGCAGCTATGGCCGCATCACGGTCAAGAAAAAGTGGATTACCGATGACAGCAACCACGGCCCGGCCAGAATTGTGCTGACCTATACCCAGGATGGCCAGCAGCGCAGCGCCACCCGTACCATCACGGGGGATGGCACCGCTTACTTTGATATCCGCCAGGGCATGACCAACTGCAACATCAGCGAGGATATGACCGGCCTGGATGGCTATATTTCCACCATGACCACCAGCGATGACGGCAAAACCTTTACCTTTACCAACGCCAAGCGGCAAAAGCTGATCGTGAGCAAAAAGTCCGCCACCGGCAGCGATGAACTGCCCGGCGCAAAACTGGTGGTTTACAGCGTAGGCTCCGATGGCACCCAGAGCGAGATCGACAGCTGGAAGACCGAAAGCACTTCGCACGAGATGCAGCTTTCGCCCGGCAACTACCTGCTGCGCGAAACTTACGCTCCGGCAGGCTATGCCATGACCAGCGATATTACTTTTACCATCAATTCGGATTTTACCGTTGCCGTAACTTCCAAATCCGGCAAGCTAGATGGCCAGACATTGACTGTTATTGACCAGCCACTGGAAGTCAAGCTTTCCAAGGTGAACCCCAACGGCAACTCTCTGGCAGGGGCTTCCATGACGCTGACGGATAAGAACACCGGCAAGCTGGTTCACAGCTGGGTTTCCGGTACAGAACCGGAAAAGCTGGTGATGACCGGCAACACCGGCGAGGTGCTGGTGGCAGGCCATACTTACATCATGCACGAGGAAAGCGCCCCGGAGGGCTATGCTCAGGCTGCGGATGTAGAGTTCTACTTTAACGGTGACGGCACCATCCCCAACTGTGGCTACCACCTGGTCAAGATGGTGGATCAGCCGAGCGCAACGCCGACACCGAGCAATCCTTCGGAGAACCCGGACAAAACGCCCAACCCGGATGGTGATCCGACCCCGGGTAACCCCGGCGACGACCTGAATATGCCGGGTAACGCAATACCCAATGGCGATGGTGATACCCCCAAGATTAGCCCCACGGCCCCGCCGAATGTTCCGGCTTTTGCAAACGGTCAGTACGGCCTGCCCACCGGTGACAGCCCGGTGATGTGGATCTTCCTGGCGCTGGCAGTTGTATGTATTGGCGCGGCTGTTGGTGTGACCGTGGTGCGCAAAAAGAAAGAAAACGGCGATGATGCCTCGCATTCCGACAGGGGGTAAGCATGAACAGACAAAATCCCTCTTATAGCGGGCAGCCCCGCCACTCCACAGGCAGCAGTACCCACCACAAATCCAGCAGAAAGCAGTACACCATGTACCGTGAGCCGCCGGAGAAAGACCCCAAGCCGCGCCGTCGGCGCAGTACGGATGGGGGAACGGGCGGGGCGCGCTTCCCACCTGCACCACC
>OGUP01001553.1_pt1 | contig 12660 bp, 12 predicted proteins | sample 1553661 | NCBI WGS metagenome assembly OGUP01 (sample SAMEA2580026, study PRJEB22360) | human gut metagenome | biome: human gut; feature: human-associated habitat; material: faeces | place: Denmark | collected 2008/2010
ACTTATCGGCATATAGTTCGCAAAATGCCGGAAATATATTAAGATTATCCTAGCCGAAAGTGACGGAAGAGTCAAGATGCAAACATCGTGAACAGAGATTTCGCTTTAAAAAATAAAAGCCCCTGAAAGCATGTCGAAAAGACTGAAAAACTGTATCAGTGGAAGGATTCCAAAAGTTGATGCAGTCCGCGACCTTCTCTCCAGAATAAACCCGGATGAAATACGCAGCATACATGAAGAAATGATTGATATCATAAAACGTAACCGGGTATTCCGGGAAGGAGCGATAGGCGGATAGAAAATCAGCAGAAAAAATATATAGATGGTGTGGAATTATTCAGCAGTACAAAAAAATCCTGTCCGAACTGTCTGAGCCGAAAAAAACACACAGGGGAAACCGAATACTTTTACCGGAGTGTGGTGTGCATGATTATAGGTAAATCGCCACACGTAATTCTGGGGCAGGAAATGTTAAAACCAAGGGATGGTTCTGGGAAAGACGAAGGAGAACTGACAGGCGGAAAAAGGTTGATTGAGCGGCTGAAGAAACGGCATGGACATTTTGCGGATGTGATTGTGGCGGATGCGTTATATCTGAATGCTCCATTTATCAACACTCTGAAGGAAAATGGTCTGGAAGGGGTGATACGCCTGAAAGACGAAAGAAGAATGATTTTTCAGGATGCAGAGCGTCTGTTCAAACAGGATGAGGGAAAAAAGGCATCTTTCTGGAAAGGGAAAAAGAAGATTGAAGTATGGGATCTTTCTGGTTTTAAGATGGAAGGGTGTCCATCTCATCACGTGCCAGCAAGTCCGTATCATCGGTATACCCGAAACGGCGCAGCAATCCACCCGGGAAATGGAAACGGTTCATATGCATGTTGTACTGCCACGGATAAATGGAGCTTTCCTCCACCGCCATATTGAAGAAGCGTCTCTGCATCTCTTCTTCGGAGATATTGCGGCATACAATCGCCATTCCCGTCATCTTTTCATTGGCAAAGATAGGTACTACCTCGCCGGAAACGGGGAAATACGTTCCCTGATGGTTTTCCTGCATGAAGGCTTTCTCCGGAATAGAAATAGGTCTCTTTCCGGTACGTACTTTCTTCAACAAGTCCTGCAGGATGTTTTCTCCATTCATGTAAATCCTGAAAATGGAGCCGGCCATCTGCCCTTCATAGAAACGGGACGTATAGGTTTCGGAAGAAAGTCCCAACATCTGTAACAACGGACGGTTGACAAAATGGATGCGCAGGTCGGTATCATACGTAATCAAGCCGTCGCGAATGGAACAGAAGATATTGTCGAACTCGTCGCGCTGCTCCACCAGGCGGTGCTGTATCAACAAGCGGGTCTGGGCATGTATGCGCTTACGCGACTCCCTGCGGTTGGCACGGAAAAGCCAGGCAACCAGCAGCACCAATGCCCCGACAATCAGCGAATAGAACAGAATGAACCAGACACGGTAACGCTCCATCAACGGTATATTCAAAATGATGCCCTTGCTCTCCGCACGGTTCGTGTCCACACGGAAAAACTGCAACTGTTTGTAATCGAACAGCAACTTGCCCCCAAAGTCCTTTACTTCCAATGAGGCGGGTGACTTGCCCTTCAAAATACTTGCAGCCTGCCGGCCGGCAGCAAAAGCATCCTCTCCGGGAACGGCATCATACACACACAGAACACCGTTCGTCATAGCCAGGTTCTGGCTGGTAAACACGGGGGCCTTCAACTTCAAGGAAAGAAAGGGAATCCATTTGGGAGCAATGACAATATGCTTGTAGGCATTGTAGTCATAGCAAATGGAAGTGATGATAGAGTTCAAGGACTTGGCCTGCACATTCAGCACTTTCAACTCATGCTCCGGATAGTTGCTCTTTATGCGTTCCCAGGATTCCTCCACAGCCTTAACCCCTTTAAGGCTCAGGAAACTGCTGTCGGACAGACAGACCAACTCCCTGCGGGAAGGAAACATGCGGACAGCCGCATCCAGCAAGACATCGAAATCCGTTTTCGAAACATAGCCGGAGACGTTGGGCATTCTTTCAAAGACTCTCTCATCCGGGTATTTGATACCCGAAACCACTACCGGTATCTGATAAGGCAGGGAATCACCGCAATGGGTCAATGTGAAGAAAGCCTCATCGCTGGAGGTCACAATCAAGTCCGTTTTCCGTTGCCTGGCACGCTCGCAGATGCGGCGCATGATGAAGCACTCGGAAGCGAAAGACCAGTAATCGGCATTCAGATATTCAGTAGTGATATTGGCTTTAACTCCCCCCTTGTCCAGTCCGTTCTCCAAATTTTCTGTCAGAAGGCTGTGCCAAGGAGTATTTTTTGTATAGGACTGTATGAAAAGTACATTGTACGTACGTTCCGTAGCCGAAAGTGTTCCCGACATCAACCACAACAAGCCTGCAAACAATGGAAAGAAAAGGCGTTTCATCATAATATAGATTTTGTATACTCAACGCAAAACTCTTATTCGTCACGCAAATATACAAGTTATATTGAGAATGAGCACAGATTATTCAAAAAAAACTCACTCATCGTGCAATGCTTCGGCAGGCTGTACCTTCATGGCCCGTGAAGCCGGATACCAGATTCCTGCAATCACCATCAATGCCATCAATATCCAGACAATAGAAACGCATATGACAAATCTCCCCCAAGTGGCATCCGTGGCTTCCGTAAAAGTGACATCTGCCATAACCATATTGATACATATCATCAAAGCGGGGATGGAAGCAAGTGCCAACAGCAGCAACCCTTCACCCAGCAATTGCCAGCGTATTCTTCCGCGGCTGCTGCCCATGGCCATGCGCAAAGCAATCTCGCTGCGGCGATGGCGGGTACGGAACCAAAAAGTTCCCATCAGCCCGATGAATACATTGAAAACAAAGAATATCACAATGAGCCTTGCGCTGCGGATATACGGGGTGATTCCTTCGGCAGCATCCCGCTCTATCTTCTGGTCCTTATAGCTCTGTATGTCGAAAAGATAGAATGGAGCGACCTGCAGCTGCGACATCATATCCTGATAAAAACGAGCTGCAAAATTATCCGTATCCGCCTCCGGACGTATCCGTAGGGAGATGAACGGGAGGTACTGGTCCTCATAGAACCAACCGGGGAAAGGAGTCAGGACAAAAGGTCCGTAACGGGCATAGTCATCCGTCTTCTGCAAGGCACAGACTGCAGAGACACGGTAACGGAGACCTCCGCTGTAATAATCCAGAAACTCGCGGCCCACCGCCCCGGCACTTGTCTGAAAAAGACTGTCTGCCAAATCACGGGTCACCACGGCAGGCAGAGGACTGGCAGTGGAATTCCAATCCGAGACATTCCCCTGCAACAGCGGAATGCGCATGACGTCGAAATATTCGGGAGACACATAGCGCACTGTAGTCTCGACAACATGCACGCTGTCCGTCGTATACCCCTGGTAAACACGCCCGCGGGTATAAGTATCGGTACCCAGCCACGTGGCAGCACTTTCCACTGCAGGATATTGCCTGATACGCCGGAGCACTTCCTCCATCGGCTTGAACCAGAAGGTCTGCAGGCTGTCTTCCGACGTGCACGGCACTATCTGTGTGGGATTGCAGGAAATCCTTATCTTATAGACATGCTCCAAATCATACCCCTTAGGCTGCCGTTCTGCATGGGCAAAGCCATAGAGTACATCCACACAATACCACATCAATGTAAATACAATCAACAGCTCGGCAAACAGCCAGCCGTTACTGCGGCGCTGGTTCCATATCTGGTGTAAAATAGAATGTATCATACTCGTTACTGTTTTAATTGGGATTCGTTTATCCGCTCATTCTCCGCCAAGAACCTCGGCTATAGGGCGACGGGTGGCATGCCAGGCAGGAATAAACACAGAAAGCAGGTTGAACAACAGACACACCACCAATACAGCCACGAAAACCGCAGGACGGAGGAAGAGCCAGACGCTTACATCAAAATTCGTTCCGGGAGCACCATCGCCAAGCATCCAGTCCTTACCCAGCCATAGGAATATGCACGAAAAGAGAAAACCGAGCAATGCGCCGGCAAATGCCAAGGCCAGGTTCTCGCGGAGCAACTGCACCATCAAGGTAGAACGGCTGGCGCCGTATGCTTTCCTTACCGCAAGCTCAGCCATGCGACGGGACATTTGCGAAGATATAAGTCCGCTGACATTGATAGCGGGCACAATAAGCAATATCAAACCCAGGATGATGCAGGTTACGGCAGGACTCATCGTGTCATTACGGAAGAACTGCCGTTCCGTATAGGTGCTGAGGTCGGGAAGCTCCAGTTCATATTCGACCAGTATCTCGTTGAAGCGGGCAAGCGACTGCTCTATCTGCCGCTTGAGTTCCTCTCTGCCGACACCGGGCTTGACAAGGGCCACAGCCTCGAAATCTCCCCGTAGCCCTTCACTGCCCAGACCGGAATCCCGGGTGGAATAAGGCATCCACAACTCTCCATAGGCAAATGTGAACAGAGAGCTCACATCCTTGGTGACCCCGACAATGCGCTTAGGGCGAAAGTTGACAAAATAATTTTTGCCAATGGCTGCTTCGGCAGACCCGAAAGCTTCGCGGGCAAGCTGTTCGCCTATAACCACGACATCCCGGCAAGCATCGAACTCTTCGGTACTGAAAAGACGGCCCGCCACAAGAGGGATATCGTAGACACGCCAATAGTTCAAATCCACCTGACGAACCGTACGGCGCATTCCCCGCACGGGCGAATCCCCACAGTATCTAAGATAGGTAGGTCCCAGATAGGTGACAAGTTCCGCACCCGGAAGTTCTGCAAAAATAGCGTTGACAGCCCGATAAGACATGCCCGTATTGGAATTGCTGTGGTCGGACTTGCGGTAAGAGTATCCATAAGAAGAATATACCATGCTACTGCGGTGCGACTCGGGAGCTAAGTCAGCCGTCTGGATGTCATACACCATGTAAATGACCATGACAAAGGTGATGCTCACTGCCGTACCGATGACGGAAACAGCACTGAAAAAGGGATTCTGGCGGATAAGAGCTAAAATTTGTTTCATAGCTTTCTATTCATCGTGCAATGCTTCGGCAGGCTGCACCTTCATCGCCTTGCGGGCGGGAATACCTATACCGATGACAATCATTAGGGCAATCAGCACAAAGCTGATGGCGGCACATAGCAGCAGGCGGTCCCACTCCAACGTCGTACCGTTCCTCCAGGAGTTCAACTCCAGGTGTGCAAGATTATAATCGATGAGCAATGCAACGGGGGTGACAATTGCCAACAACAATATCCCTTCACTAAGCAGCCGGCTGAAGATGGCACGGTCTGTCGCTCCATGCGCTTTGTGCAGTGCTATCTCCGAACGGCGTTGCTGCGTACGGAACCAGAATGTTCCGAGCAAGCCGAGGAAAATGTTCAGCAGCAGGAATCCCATACCCATCACATAGTTACGGATGTCATTGGTCCATGCCTGCTGGTAGTTGCGACGAATATCCTTGAAAGAACGTATCTCCGAAATGAAGATATTGCCTATGCGGAACTGGCTCTCACTGTCTGCCTTCAGCCTCTCAATGAAGTCATTGTCCTGCCCTTCACGGACGCGGACACAAAGTTCGAGACCGATATAGTAGAAACTCTGCTTCACCATCATGGAATATGAGCTTCGCGCCTGGTCATAATCGTGATAGCGTACATTTTGCAGTGCAGCACCCAGCCGGTAGGTCTTCGTAGTATCACCAAAAAGATAGAACCGCTGGCCTACGAGATCTGTCATCCGGCAGTCGTATTTCCGGTAGAGGTTATCCGAAGCCATAAACTCCCCGCGCTCCAACATTTCAGCCAATTGTTCGGGTGTCTCGCCACGCGTGCCCCGATAGCGGAATACACGGGGAAAGTCCGGTGTCACTAACCTGCGGATGGTCCAACCGGGAGAACGCAAAGTGTCATAGCTTACTTCAGCGCCTGAATTGCTTCCGTTGTAAGGATATGAATTCTGCGAAAGGCTGACCGCTTCTATCTCCGGCCGACGACGCAGACGCTCCAACAACTCGGCTATGTCATCGTGGGTCTGCTGAGAGGTATGCCCGGCTATGTAGTCGGGACTTTTGGGTGTCAGTTCCCCCAACTCTATAAGGTAGCAGTGCTCTATATTAAAGCCTCTCGGCTCCAGATAGGTGGCGGCGCGCGTGTAGAGATAGTCTACCACGTACCACATCACTACACTCACTACCAATAACTCCAACACCAACCATAGGTTTGAGAGCCATTCATTCTTTATCTGTGTAAGAAGTTTCTTAGTCATTTTCTTCAATGATTAATGTTTTGTGATGGAGTTATTTATGCAAACGTCCGCCCAATGCATTTACAATCCCTATTCTTGATGCACGCCATGCGGGAATACCGGAACTTAGTAAGTTTAGCACAAAGCAGAACAACAACGCCCAGCCAAAGGTGGAGCCATGCAGCAATATGCTCGCATCCACTGCCGGAGGACTCAGCGTCTGGCTGAATTCCTGCGCAAACAGCAGTGTATTTCCCAAATAAGCGAATGCTACACTCAGCAACAATCCCATCACCCCTGCCAGCAATGTCACCACCAGATTTTCTGCAATGATTTGCCCCATCAGTTCCAGTCTCGTTGAACCGAATGCCCGGCGCACACCAATCTCTGCCACACGCTGGCGCAGACGGCTCTGCGTCATCGAGCTGAGGTTGATGGCAGGAACAATCAGTAGAATGATGAAGATAATGAGACGCTGCCTGCGTGCCTGGTCCACGTCCGGTTCGATGTTGGCAGCCATTCCTGCGGCATTTTTCTCCTGGTCATAAGGACGGTTACGGTAAATCAACGAATAACCATTCTCGCCAATTACAGTGTCGTACTCCTGACGGCGGCGTTCCGTCTCCTCACGAATAGCGGGAAAATCATCACGGCTTTTCGCCAGAATGGTAACGCTCATCATCCCCATATGCTCATCACTCCATGTGCTTTTCGTTATCTCAGTAGAAGTATAGGGCACCCATACCTGCGCATAGGCAGTGTTGGCCAAAGTAGAAACATCCTTCACTACACCGGACACTGTATAAGGAGCATGGTTCAAAAGGAATTCGCGACCAACAGCCTCCGTTGTCTGGAATAACCTGCGCGCTACACTTTCCGTAATTACCGCTACAGGTAGTCCGGCATCGAATGTAGCCTGGTCATAAGGTTTCCCGGCAACAAAAGAGAAATCAAACACACGCCAGAAAGTATCATCTGTCTGCAACAGGTCGATACCCGTTGCAGGTTGTCCCGGCAGATTCACGGGGGTAGAAATGACCATACAGGTATAAATCGTTACTGCTTCGGGGGTCTTCAGCGATTTGAAGCACTCAAGCGCAGTCTTTATCCCCATCGGTCCGTTGGAACTGTTTCCCTCTCCCCAGCTTTTGTTGGTGATGCTCATATAATGCACATGTAGAAAGCGGTCGCGGTTGCTCTCCGGAGCAAACGGAGCTACCTTCACCTGCTGCATCATCACCACCAGCATGATGAGGAAGATGGCAAGTGCCGTACCGGCTATGCTGACGGCACTAATCATCGGTTGCTGCCGCAACTGTGCCCAGGCTTGTGTGAAGTATTGCTTTATCATATTGATATTTACGATTAGACGATTTACTATTTACGATTGGTGTTACCGCTACTCAACGGCCCACCTTCAGGTTACATGTATTCACTCCGCCTATGCCTCCTTTAGAAATGTCAGCATGCCCGGCAGTTCCGCTCAAAGTGACGTCACCCACACCACTCATTCTGGCAGTCAAATAATCGCAGACTACATGAATATCGGCGCTACCTACTCCGCGCAAAGCAACTTTCAGCTCGTCACACGTCAAATCGGATACATTCACTTCACCCACTCCCTTTACTTCAAATGACACCTCATCCAGTTTCAAGGGCTTCTCACAATTGAACTCCCCTACACCGGTAAACTCCACCTTCTTCAAATCAGGAGCCGAAATCCAAATGGTCACGCCATCTTTCTGATTTCTCATGCTCTTGTTTTTCCTATCCTTGAAGCCTATCAGCAGACAGCCGTCCTTCACTGTGGTTTCTGTATTCTTCACGTGCTTCTCCTTACCTTCAATCTTGAAAGAATAAGTGTCACTCTGTGTAAAATAAATTGTTCCCACAGACGTTATCTCAATGGACGAAAAGGCATCCACTTTGCGCACTTCACTCACTTTGGTATCTTGTGCATAAACACTCAGCATACCTACAAATGTCAATATCAATGCAATGATAATACCTACTATATTAGTTTTCATTTTTCTTCTTTTTTATTGTTAATCCTCTATTGTTTTTCATACTACTCTTCATGCAACGCCTCTGCCGGCTCAATCTTCATAGCCTGCCGTGCCGGAAACCATATTCCAATCACTACCATCAGAGCTATCAGTAACCAAGCCCCTAGAGAACCTGCAAGGAAGCGTATCACACTCCACTCTATCGGCCAAGTGGATATGAGAGAGGTACGTCCTATAGTAAATTCCGCCATCCCCACATTGTAGCATACAACCATGGCAGGCAATGTCACTAACGCCAATAACAGTAACCCCTCACCTATCAGTAAACGAAACACACCGCCACGCGTACTGCCCATCGCCATCCGTAGAGCTATCTCCGAACGGCGGCGGCGAGTACGGAACCAAAAGGTGCCTATTAACCCCAAAAATACATTCACCAGCAGGAAGAGCACCACCACAGCCTGACTGTTCACCTTATCCGTATCGCCATTCATCACCTCGAACTGCAACTGTTGTTCAGTATAGGGAGCGGCATCTGCCACAAACGCATTGTCCGTGTCCAGTTTAGGCGCTATTTCGCGCAGAAACTTCTCCCGATAATCCGGTCCGTCGGCAGCAGGCTTCACGCGGAAAACAATCTGCGACCAATTGTCGGCAAACTCTGCCTTAATCATATTCTCTCCCAAATGATAAAAGAACCAAGGTTCCTCAACTCCATAACGATAGGAACGGAAAGCACCGGTCTTCCCCATCTGCTTGATGATTGTAACAGAATCACCATTACCTAACGGCGTAGTCTGCGAAAACTCCGGCATTTTCTTACGAAAACGTTCAAAAGCGGCATTACTCAGTGTCACATTGTTCCATCCTGCGGGAGTGTCCCGGAACGGGTGACGCGGGTCCTCACTTATCCGGAAAACATCCATATATCCTCCAGTCGTATAAATACAGCGTCCTTGCACCCAGGAAGTATCTTGCACAACCAACGCATTGTAACTATTACTGCCACTCATCGGAAGGCTCCAATAACAAAGGGCAGCTGCCTCTACGGAAGGCTCTTGTTCCAATTTCGCCAATATACCCAGATATTTATCGGCATCAGTCAGACTCGTATCCCGACTTTCTCCACCTACAACGGTGGATAATTTATAGACATGTTCAATATTATAACCCAGCGGACGGTAGAAAGTATATTTCATGCATCCCAGTGAGTCACAGAGGAACCACATCACGATGAATACCAAGAACAATTCAGCCAATACCCAGCCGTTACTGCTGAAGCGTGCCTTTATCATACGTAAGTTATGTATCGTAAATTTCATATCAAGTACCTCCTTCTATTTATCATTCAAAGAATCTACAATAGTGTGCCGTGCCGCTATCCATGCAGGCAGTGCCGCACTCAACAGATTGATGACCACACAGAAAACAAATGCCAGCAGGAATACCCACGGACTAAACAGTGCCTCCATGTTCAAGCTGAACTCGCCCGACGTACCCACATTCTGATTATTGGTGAACAGCCACATACGCATGGCATATACTGCCAAATAACTGAAAAGCAGTCCCACTACTCCACCCAGTAATGTCAACATCAGATTTTCGTTCAGTATCTGCCGCACAAGCACACTTTTCGTTCCTCCAAAAGCCTTACGTACACCTAATTCGGTAATACGTTGCTGCATGCGGCTGTTACTCAAGCCACACAGATTGAGTGACGGTACCAACAAAATGATAAATAAAGCTACAGCATATTGAAGATAAAGCATTGTCAAGTCTGGCCCTACATTAGCCCATACGTGGTTGACGTGCGCCACGATATTGTCCGGCTGTTCCATGATGTCTATCTGTTTATTACCCAATCCGGCATTAACACGTTCCACCTGCTTGGCAATGCCCTCCCGGATGGCAGGAAAGTCATCGGATGTACGTGCCAATACAGCAATCTGCATGCCTCCCAAATAACTGTGGACTCCGGTAATTTTCAGTTCGTCGGCACTGTACATACCCCATACTTGTGCATATGCATCCTTAGCAGTGACGGAAACATCTTTCACCACTCCCACGATACGCGCAAGTTCCCGGTTCAGCAGGAATTCCTGTCCCACTACATCTGTACTTCCATACAGTTTCCGCGCTACAGACGCACAAACTACTACAGCCTTGCTTTCTCCAGCACGGTCGGCTTCGCTGAAGCCGCGTCCGGCAAGAAACTGCATGCTGAACACTTTCCAGAAGTCGGGATCTGTCCGCATAGCATCCACTTTCACCCGATTGTTACCGTCAGTCAACGAAGCCAACGACAAACCGGCTGGGGAAAATGCCGTACAGTATTCCACTTCGGGCACCGGCTGCACGCATTCTTTCATAAATGCCGCCGAAGGATTACTCCAATTATTATTGCCGTCCTTTTCCTTGTCGTATACGTGCATAGCGGAAAAGTAAAGACACCGACTGCGGTTCACTTCCGGTTCCAAGTCAGCATATTTTGTCTGCCAAGTAATCACAATAGCCATAATCATGGTGATAGCAAAGGCCGTACCCAATATGGAAATCGTACTTAGCAGCGGATTCTGCTTCAAGATTGTAAAAGCTTGTCTTACGGTTTGCATTTCATTTATTGATAGTTGATAATTAATAGTTGACAGTTGGCTGTTAAGCAGTAATTATTCCACCTGACGTCCGTCGAAGAAGCGGACGGTACGTGAGGTCTGTTTGGCCTGCTCTTCATTGTGGGTCACCATCACGATGGTACGTCCGTCTTCCTTGTTCAGTTGATGCAACAGTTCCATGACTTCGGCACCCATCTTGGAGTCCAGGTTACCGGTGGGCTCATCGGCGAGGATTATCTCCGGGTTGCCGATAATGGCACGGGCAATGGCTACACGCTGGCACTGACCGCCGGAAAGCTGTGTAGGCATGTGACGCATGCGGTGGCTCAAACCGACCTTCTTCAATACCTCTTCCGCCAGATGACGGCGTTCCTTGGCAGACACCTTTCTATACAGCAAAGGCAGCTCCACATTATCCAGCACATTCAGCGAATTAATCAGATGGAAAGACTGGAACACAAAACCCAGCTTCTGGTTACGGAAAGCAGCCAGCTCCTTGTCCTTCATGCCGTCCACTTTTGTACCGGCTATTTCGATGGTGCCGCTGGTAGGTGCATCCAGTAAACCCATAATGTTCAGCAACGTAGATTTTCCACAACCGGAAGGCCCCATGATACTCAGGAATTCTCCCTTATTGACCGTCAGGTTCACGTTCTCCAGGGCAACCGTCTCGATTTCTTTCGTCCGGTAGATCTTCTCAAGATTTGTAAGTGTTATCATAATCGTTATTGTTTGTTGTGGACAGGGTTGAAGCTGCCCGTTGTTATTATATTCTTTGTATGTGCTTCCAATCGGCAAATTGCGTACCAAAGAAGTAAATATCTATTAATCAATTATCAGACAAAACACAATGTGTCCAATATTGAACACATTGTCCGTTTTTGCATCACTCGTAACGTAACGCCTCCGCCGGAGCCAATCGTACCGCCTTGCGCACTGGGAACCAAACACCTATACAGATCATGACACCCATCAGAAGATAGGTAAAACCGAAAGTCATGAGAAAACGCATAAATGTAAGCGGTTGGCGGTAAGAATCGAGCTGGTCCATATAAACCATATTAAAGGCAAAGATGATCAACAAGGGCAATGTAAAGGCAAGCAAACAAAGTCCCTCGGTATACATATAGCGTTCCAACGTGATACGGTGAGCCCCCAAAGCCATCCGGAGCCCGATCTCTCCTTTGCGGTTCTGCATACGAAGCCAGAAAGTGCCGATGATGCCAAAGAAGACATTTACCAACATAAAGACCATCAAGGAGATTTTGTTATTCGCCTCCCGTTCTTTCTGACTCAATTGCTGTTCACGGAAAGAGGAGATCGGGGTAATGCCGTAGACATAAAGATTGTTGACCTTCAGCCTCTCTCCCATTCCGTCCAGGAACAGGTTCATCTCGTTCTGCGTATAAGGACGTTTCATCCGAACACAGAACTCTGCGCTGCTGGCACCGAAGCTACTGACAGTTGAATTGTAAGTTTCACCTTCCAAGCACTGGAAATAAGAGGCTTCCGGACGTTCGTATTCGTTCGTGCGGAAGTGGAAACCGCAGCGATCTCGGATGACAGATCATGACCGCCATGATACACGCGACGACCGACAATATTCGGGGCACCGTGATAGAAACCTTCCGCCATTTCCGGTGTGATCACAATCACGTTATGCCGTCCGGCAACCTTGTCGTAGACCGGTTCTCCGTCGACCGTCCGGATACGGAAAAGGCGGAAATATTCCGGTGTGACATTGCGCATTTGGAAC
>OGUP01001557.1_pt1 | contig 12651 bp, 13 predicted proteins | sample 1553661 | NCBI WGS metagenome assembly OGUP01 (sample SAMEA2580026, study PRJEB22360) | human gut metagenome | biome: human gut; feature: human-associated habitat; material: faeces | place: Denmark | collected 2008/2010
GGTCCGTCTTTCCCGGCAATCCGAAAAACCGCCCGCCGCCAGCGCTGACAGGAGCAGAAGTGCCAGCAGGACTTCCATAAAAATGAACCCTTTCCGCTTCATGGCGCCTCCAAAAGCATGACAGCAGAAAAGGACGTGCCTGTCTTATCGGTGACAGTGCAGGAGACCTCCCGCATTTCCACGCCCTCTATCATTCGATGATTTTCTTCTATTGAAATATGGTACTGCCGTCCGTTCCGCGCCACATCTCCGGAAGGAACAGGGAGCGCGCCCTGCAGGCGGCTGTTATACTTGATCGGTTCCATGACTTCCTGTACCAGAAAGGCTTCATCCGCCTCAATCTCCATGGCCTGTTCAGAGCGCAGCGCTGCCCGGAGCATAAAAAAAGCGGTCCCTCCGAGAAGAAATACGATGCTTACCGCCGATACCGCCCAAAGCAAGGTGAACCCCTGACGTTTCCGCATACATCCTCCCCGTCTGCAAACCGCAACCACTCTTGCTCAATCTTATTATCCGCTTCCGCGGCGCTTATCCTCTCACTCTTTCATAAGTGACAAAGCGATGGACCGGATCTCCCTTCCCCATGACAGATTCCGTCTCTTTCCATTCTTCTTTGCAAAAAGAAGGAAATACCGCGTCGCCGTTATACTCTTTTTCTATTTCCGTGATATACATTTTATCCGCATAGGGAAACATGGCTTCGTACATCTTTTCCCCGCCGATGATAAAGTTCTCCCCTTCAGGAAGAGCAGAGAGCAATTCTTTTACAGTGTGGAACACATAAACCCCTTCCGGCACGCTGTATGCCTTGTTTCCTGTCAGCACATAAGGGACGCGGCCGGGAAGCACTTTCGGCAGACTCTCAAAGGTCTTTCTTCCCATGATGATGGGGCGTCCCATCGTGCGGGATTTAAACATTTTCAAATCGTCCGGCAAATGCCAGATGAGTTTATTATCATTACCGATGACACCGTTCGCCGCGCGGGCAACGATGATGGACAGGCTCATACGGAAACCTCCATGGCAATCTTTTCATGGTGCTTATAATTTTCCAGCACGATATCCTCCGGCTTCACGCGGCTTTGCCAATCCGCGCAAATCCGCTCAAAATGCCGCTCCCAATGCGCGCCGAAAACATCCATCGGCTTTTTGTCGCCGCCCGGCAGATGCAAATCGCCGATTGCAAAAATGCTCACCGTTCACCTCTTGTATCCGAGCTCAGGAATCCTCTTCGTCGTCCTCGTCGTCCTCGTCTTCCTCTTCCGTATCCTCTACGGTTCCTTCACAGGCTTCCCTGTTCTCATCAGCTACATTTTCAGGTTCGTCGCCATTTTGTACATCCTCACCGGGCTTCACTTCCCTGAAATCATTCGCTTCCGTTATTTTGCCTTCTTTTCCATCACAGGCAGGTGGATCCTGCTTTATCTTTTCATCAGTAACGGAAATCTCTTCTGAATCATCAAAATCCTCATCCGCCGTATCTGTCACGTCAAAATCTTCGGAAAATTCATCTTCTTCTGCTTCCGTTGTATTCCGGTATACCGCTTTTTTTCTGTCTTCTCCCTGGAAATCTTCATCAAAATCATCTTCTGAAATAATTTCCTTTTCTATCTTTTCTTTTTCGTCTTCTTCATCAAAGAAAACATCTTCATCATAATCAGACATTGTTTCTCTCCTTTATCATTTACTGATTTCCATCAAGCGTAACCTCTAAAATACGCTCCTGATAACCGCCGTCCACAGACATCATCACACCGATCTGTACGGATGTCCCCGCTTCCATGCTGTCAAGCAGCGCGGAAAGCCCCTCCATTGTTTCTACGGTTTCTCCGTCACAGCTTATGATGATATCCCCCTTCTTCAGTCCTGCCTTCTGTGCTGCGGTTCCTTCATATACTCTTGAAATATAAACGCCAACCGGAATTCCGTACATTTCCTGTACCTGGCTGTCTACATTCAGCCCGGAAATGCCCAGATAGCCCCGTTTATTCTGCTCTACCGGTGTTCTTGTCTGTTTATTCATCAGTTCGGCAATGATCGGCTTTGCCGTAGAGATCGGAATGGCATATCCCATGCCCTCCACCTTTGTTCCGGCAATCTTATTGGAATTGATCCCAATTACCTCACCGCTGACATTTAAAAGCGCACCGCCTGAATTACCCGGATTGATCGCTGCATCTGTCTGGATCAGTGCCTGCGTATTTCCATCTTCATCTACAGAATAATCTCTGTTCAAAGCACTGATCACACCCGTGGTCACGCTTTGCCCGTAACCGAGTGCATTCCCGATCGCGATCGCAGGCTCTCCGACCTTTAAGTTATCGGAATCTCCCAGTGTTGCAATCCTGATCGCACTCTTCGTTGCTGCGGACAGATCCGAAAGCTTTATGGCGATCACTGCCAGATCCGCATCTGCGTCTGTTCCCTTTACCACTGCATCATAGATGCTCTCATCAATAAATTGTACAGAAAGCGAAGTAGAATCCGCTACGACATGATTATTCGTCACAAGCAGAAGCTCATCCTCGTTTTCTCCAACGATAAAACCGGATCCGCTTCCTGTTTCTTCCTGCCTGATCGCATAGCCCCAAAAATTTTCTGTCACGGAATACGTTCCGAAAATAGAGACTACCGACGGCATTACGGTATCAACAACAGCAGTCACATCCGTCACAACAGCCTTTGTCATGCCTTCTGACTGTGCCACAGCAATGTCAGATTCCTCTTGCAGATCTGACATTGGCACATCCGTTGCCTGATCTGTTTCTACCGTATTTGCTGCGGCAGAAGCGTCCGGTTTGGCAGCTGCAAAATCACCGGGCTGTTCTGTTGCAGCCGCTTTTCCCTGTATATCTGCTGCCACTACTCCTGAAATCTGCGGCATAAACTGTCCCACTCCCCAGATCATAAGTCCTGCGCAGAGTCCAAACAAAAGTCCGCTTCCAACCGTTGCCCAGAAACGACCCTTCTTTTTCTTTTTTGGTTTATCGGATAAATCAGGCTGATAGATATCATCCTGTCTTACGTTCCATTCATCTTGTCCATACATAACACATTACCTCACTTTATGGGATAGATTTCTTCCAGTGTGTATAGTGTATCTCTGAAATGTGTTTATTTTGTGGAAACAGACTTCTAATACAGATTTTTCCAGTAATTTCGGTCAGCAGTAAAGTGCAGGATCCACTTTTCTGGCAGCTTTCTGTAATGCCTGCCCAGAAGATAGCCCAGATATTTACAACCGCTGATATAGATCAGCTTAAAGATCTGCAAGCCTTGTTTCTGCCCAATCAGATAACGGGCTGTTTTCTTTACCATTGAAATGCCTTCTCCCTCTGCGGGAACAGAGGCAAAAACCTCGGGGTGATCCGCCTGTGATACACCCATATCGAAATTCCGGTGGAACTGCTGCACGCCTGTATAATTGTGTGAATGGTATACGCAGGCATCTGCCGCATAGGCAATGCTGTAGCCTGCCATGATCGCCTTGTGCGCATAGATCATATCCTCATTGAATATCGCATGATCCGGATAACCGCCAAGCCTGTCAAAGATATCTCTCTTATAGGCCGCACAGACATCCGAGCAGAAGAAGGTCTTGATCCCCAGCTTTTCGATATCCTCTTTTGATTTCATACAGGATGTATCCGGATAATTGTAATTTCTGGTAAACTGCTCTATCATACCGGCATCCGGATTGGCAAGCTGTCTGGCATAGCTGACTGCCACATTATCAGGAACAAGTGCTTTGACCAGATTTTCGATCAGATGCGTATCTTTCGGATACGCATCCATCGTCATCATCACAAAGATGTCTGCATCGGAATGCGCAACCGCGTGCGACCTGGTTGCCGCATGGTCAAATTCCCGTCTGGAAATATGTGTCACACATAAATTACGATATTCCTCCTCATAACGTCTGCCATATATGATCTTTTCGAAGTACTTTTCTTCCGTATTGATGATCCGGATATGTGAAATTGGAAACGTCTGTTTATCCAAAAGTGCGATCAGCTCAAAAAAACGCTGATCCGGCTTATAAGTCGGTATAATTACGTCTACCGTCATATTTCTTTCCTTCTTTACGATAATTTTAAAAAAAGGAGCTTTTTGCAAAGCTCCTTTTTTATTTACTTATTTTCCTGTATCACTGTGTACTTTTGCTGCGATCGACTGTACCTCGCTCGACGGCTGGTAATCACCGACATCTCCAAATAAGAACTGGTGCAGACTTAGAACATCAGCTGTCAGATCTGTACTCATAACACAGCTTGCGCCATGTACATCTCCCGTTGCACGGTACTGCTCTGCCGGGAAACCGTCGGTCTCGCCGATCGAATAGCTTGCCACATCTGTCAGAAGCTCTGTAATTTCTGTAAATGTCATGGAAGTAGAAATCTCTTCAAAGATCGTATTTGCTGCCTTATTCAGTGTTGCAATATTTGCTTTTTTCGCTTTATCCAGAATTGCCTGGATGACTTCTCTCTGACGCTCTGTACGCTTGAAGTCATCACCAGCGGTATAACGAATACGGCAGTAGGAAACAGCCTGAATACCGTCCAGTGTCTGCAAGCCTGTGGAAGTAACTTTGTTATACGATTTTCCAAGTGACTTGGAAGTTTCCACCTGATAGTTATTCAGATGGTTGATCTCACTTTCATCGACGTCGATCTCAACTCCGCCTAACGCATCGATCGTATCTGCAACACCTGCCCAGCCGACTGTCACATAATCCGTAATATTCAGATCAAGATTCATGTTCAGCATATTGATCGCCTGCAGAGGACCACCCTTTGCATAAGCGGAATTTGCTTTGTTATAGCTGTCATTACCGATATTCAGATACGTATCACGGTAGACGGAAACAAGCTTGACTTCCTTTGTTGTCTCATTAATGGAAGCAACAATGATCGTATCGGTTCTGTTGCCCTTGCCGAGTGACTTATCACGGGCATCCACACCAAACAGTGCTACATTACGATAACCGCTCATATGACCGCCCAGTCCTTCATTGGTGGCTATGTCACTGGCATTGATGTCATTTTCTCCGTCAATACCGTCATTGATCACGATATCTTCGTCCTTGATATCCTCATGATGGATCTTTCCATACAATACAACTACATATAATGCGATCAACATCAAAAGCAGTACAAAAACTTCAACAGCGATCAGGATGATCCTGTTGCGCTTTTTTTTCGCACGCTCCTCCTTTGTCATTCTCTTCTTTCCTGTCTTCTTTTTCGGATCTGTACTTCCCATTTCATTACTCCTTACTGTCACTTGTATTAGTATGCGTTTTTATTGACAAAACCTTTGAAAATGGTCAGGAATAAAATCTTGATATCCAGTCCCATTGTCCAGTTTTCAATATAGTATAAATCACAGTCAATACGTTTGCGGATCGAGGTATCTCCCCTGTATCCGTTTACCTGCGCCCAGCCTGTCATGCCCGGTCTTACCTGATGCTTGATCATATAACGCGGTATCTCTTCTTTAAATTTTTCCACAAAAAACGGTCTTTCCGGTCTTGGTCCTACCAGACTCATATCACCAAGCAGCACATTGAAGAGCTGTGGCAGTTCATCTATGCTTGTCCTGCGGAGCACCCTTCCGACCTTCGTCACACGCGGATCGTCTCTGGTTGTCCACTCTTTCTTTTCCTCACTCGGCTTTTGCAGCTCCATCGTACGGAATTTGTACATCTGGAACGGCTTATTATGCAGTCCCACACGCTCCTGCTTAAAGATCACAGGACCTTCGCTCGTGCACTTGATAAGAAGCGCGGTAACAAGCAGTACCGGTGAAAAGATCACCAGTGCAATGGCACCGAATACAATATCAAAAGCCCTCTTTGCCACCATGTTTAACGTATTTGTCAATGGCACATGCCTGATATTGATCACAGGCAGTCCGTTCAGATCTTCCGTATACGGCTTACTCGGAATAACGCTGTTATAATCCGGAATGAACTTTGTATGCACACCGGATTTTTCGCACAGGTTAACAATTTCTTCCAATCGTCCGTAATTTTCCAATGCCAGCGTAACGGCAATTTCATCCAGCTTGTTCTCCGGCAGAATATAAAACAGATTATCAATCTGCCCGATCACCTTGATGCCTCTGTATTCCGTACCACGCGGGATCTTGTCATCCAGAATACCTCTGACAACATAGCCCCACTGCGGATTCTGTTTGATCCTGTCAATATAAAGCTCTGCCGCTCTTGAATAACCGACCAGCAGGATGTACTTCACATTATATCCCTTTTTACGCAGAATACGGAGCCATTTGTGGATCATGACACGAATCAGTGAATCCAGAGATATATTCAACACGTAGAAATAAAATAACATACTACGGGAGAAATCCGGCTGATTGATAATATACAATCCTGCGATCAGGAACAGAAGCCCCACCGTATTGGCTCGCATGACATTGTAAATGCCACGGCGCATGCTTGTCGCGCGCTTAGCGGTATAAAGCGATGTAATATAATATAAAAAGATATAAACCGGAACGATCAATATAAGTGCGCTGAAATATGTCTCCGGCGGCAACGCTTCATTCCCGGAATACAAAACCGGCAGATGACTGCGGAATTTCAAAAACCATGCCAGAGCATATGCAATTACGATAATGATTGCGTCCAGCACGACATGCATCCGGTTAAACATTTTCTGATTATCCTTTATCATGGTTCTACCACCCAATCCATATACAATACGATATTTTACAATATTTACAACAAAAGGGCAACATTTTTATTCTTAAGAATCAATGAATCAACCGTCTGACAACGCCCGCATACAGCATTCCCTGTATTTTGCAGTACTGCCACAATCTACGCGCGGAAAACGGAATCTTATGCTTTCTGCCCTCTTTGGAGCAGGACAGCCGGATGCCCTTCCACAGTCCCCGCAGATAAAGAAGCCCAAATCCCTTTTTTATAAAGAAAAGAGTCTTGACAAGAAATCCCAAAAGTAAAAACGGCAGATTTAAAATCAGCTGCAAAAGCGGCATATTTTTATAGATCAGATAAATACTGTTGCGAGAGGAGAGATCCACCTTGAACGCGTTGTATCTCGATCCGCTTGCGCCGCTTCCCGCATGGTAAACGATCGCATCCGGGCAATAGCCGGTCTGATGGAAAATACCAATTCTCATAGCCATTGATCCTGGCCCTGTATCCCACATCCATATCCTCCAGATACGCAAAATGATTTTCATCAAAATAGCCGATCTTTGCAAACACATCCCGCCGGTAGATCGCTGCACCGCCGCAGGCGGCAAAAATCTTTGACGGCTCTGTATACCGCCCGCTGTCCATGCCTTTTCCTCTGGCAAATGCCCAGCCGAGTGCACAATAAAAATCACCTGCATCATCAATGATCTCCGGCTCTTTCATGGAAAGCATCTTGGCACCGATGCTGAAATTACCCGGCCGCGCGTCCATGCTTTTTTCCAGATTTGCCACAAAACGGTCATCCACCACGGTATCGTTATTAAGCAGAAGCACATAAGGCGTTCTGCTGGCTCTGATCCCCTGATTGACCGCCTTGCAGAACCCAAGATTCTCTTCATTGGCGATCAGCTCCACCCACGGGAATTTCTCCGCCACAAGCTCTCTGCTCCCGTCCGAAGATCCATTATCCACGACGATCGTTGCAAACTCCGTCTCCTTGCAGCGAGAAAGAAAGGTCAGACAATCTTCCATATACTTTATACCGTTGTAATTTGGAATCACTACCGTTGTTTTGATCATATTATTGTTTACTCCCCGGCAGATACACGATCCTGCCCTTTTTCTGCTCAGCATCTTTGCGATATATGGTCTGCTGCAGCGGAGGATCCGTCACATCCACAGTCATGGATGCACGGTGCAGATAGCCGCTGTAACGCTTTTTCAGCCCCGCAAATACATGTTCTCCGTACTTTGCACCGGGCAATGTGCCACTTTCCGCCACCCTGCCTCTTCTACACTCATTTGAGCAGACTGCCACAACATCCGGGCGCTGCGCAAAAATATCCTTCCAGTCGATCCGGTAAAAGCCCAGATGATTTGTATGACAGATCTCCGTCTGCCATCCGTTCTGCCTTGCAAAGTCCTCCAGTGCACGCTTTCCCGCCTCATAAGCATAGAGCTTACTCTGCGGATTGTCTGCGGTAGAACCGAGATGCGCCCGCCAGTGATAACAGATCTGCGGAATATGTGCGATTTTACGATCCATATACGCCTGCGGATAAAGAAGACGTCCTTCTGTATCCTTTGGTCCTTCCTTTCCAATCTCATATACAGTGCGGAGAAACAGATCATAATCCTGTGCACCGTCATAGTTGCTGCGAAACTGCAGCTTTTTCATAAGATCTGCACGGATCGCAGAAAAATGACAGATGTAATTATTGGAGAGCAGATAGTCCAGATTAAAATCCGGCTTCCAGTTCGGCTCAAACACGGTCGTTCCAGTCTGGTCGATCTTATCCTCATCAGTATATAAAAACAGATAGTCCTGCTCCTCAAGCCGCTGCATCATATAGGCAAGTGCATCCTTGCACAAAAGATCATCATGATCCAGAAGCCCGATATACTCTCCCGTTGCATGGGCAAGTGCTTCGTTTGTATTATGGGATATTCCGGCATTTTCCTGCAGTCTGAAATAAGTCAGCCTGTCATCCTGGTACGTCTTTGCCACACGCTCCACCCGGTCTGATGCGGAAGCATCCGCCAGCACAAGCTGCAGCTTTTTGTAGCTCTGTCCCAGAACAGAGTCGATCATTTCGCGCAGATATGTTTCATCGGTCTCATACGCCGGTACTAAAATACTGAACGTATACGCTTTTTCCCATGTTCTGTTTTCTGCTCCCGAAAGTGCATCCATTTCCCAACGTTCCTTCGTTGTCACCTGCCGCATATAAGAAGCTGCCTGTCTGCCTGCCTGATCCATTCCTTTTTTATCTATTCTTTCAAGCACAGCCGTTATTGTATTTGCAATGCCATTTCGTTTCAGATAAGAAACGGTTCTTCGGATCTTACTCATAAGCCGCCTCCTGTCTTACTCCCTTTCGCCTTCTTTTGGGTCAGCAGGAAGGCGGAATAAAATAACACCGCATATCCGATCAGATAAACAGAATAATAGTACATAAACAGTCTGGACGGTGCTGTCAGAAATACAAGCGGCACTTTCACAAGTGCGGTAAAAAGCAGAAACAGCGAAAGCCATTTCTTACGGATCAATAAAATAACAGATGCTACAAGTAGTATCAGAACTGCCGGCAATGCAGAATATACCAGATCCGTCACTGCCAGCTTCTGTGTATAGTCTTTTTGTGTCCTTAATTCCAGTCCTTTAATAACAGCCGTTCTTGTTTTGTCAGAGATCGGGCTGCTCAGCGGATACTGCCGGAACGTGATATAATTCGGTACAGACTCTGTAAAGAGTTCCGTCGTATTTTCCAGAAGTCCTGTAGATGACACAAATGTCTCAAACCGTTCTTTCAGAAAAACAGCCGGATAACGCAGGATCAGTTTATAATATGCCTGCTTAAAAGAAGCGAACTCTTTGTCGGTATAGGATCTCTGGAAGTCTGGGCGGCTCCAAAACAGATTGATCCCTGTCTTTCCTTCTCTTGCGCCTTCCAGTGTCACCTCCACACTGACAACCTTGTCAATTTCAGCAAGCAGTTGTCTGTCGACTGCAGTGTCTGTTTCATGCGCTGCCTCAACCAGTGGTACAAGCGGTAGTACAACGCTTGTCAGTTCATATTGGCTGCCGCTTGTTATTTTTTCGCCCAGTTTTTGCGGCACAAATAAAATAACAGTACACATCAAATATAGTAATATCTGTTTCCGGTATTTCTTTCCTCTGCCCATCCAAAGAAGCAGCAGCGGGAAACAAACCACATAATAAATCGCTTCTGTCCGCCACACAGTCACAACTGCAGCAAGCACCGACAGATACCATGCAGGCATCGTATTCTTTTTCCAGTTAAAATACAGCTCTGCCAAAAGCCAGAGTTCCAAAAACGCATGCATACTGACACGCATCGGATACAGGTTCGAATCCAGTACCGGTAACAGTAAGAACGGAACAAGCATCAATAAATAACAGGGGCTTTTTTCCCTTTTCCCTATCTGCTCCGACTCTGCAGACAGGCAGAGTGTCACCAGTCTTGCAATGATCAGGGAAATACAGATGATCTGCACCAGGATCACGCCCGCCGGAAACGGAAACAGCATCAGAGCATATATATAAAATACGCTTGTTATATAATTCTGCCAAAAATGCGGAAAGAGCTGCACAGCACTCGTTAGGATCCCAAACTCATCCATACGCCAGATGCCCGGCCACGTCAGAAGCAAAAGAACAAGCATCAACAGGAAATACCCAAATGCCACTCTTTTGAATGTCTTATCAGCCTTTTTGCAAACATAAAAAATTCCCTGCCATACTGCGATCAGCAGGAAAAGGAACACAAGTTTTACACCACAGGTTTCAATCGATTTTACGATATTTTTCGCAGAGCTGAAGTCAAACACCACATACCGGAAGATAAAGTTGTCTGTCCAAAAGCTCAGGAGAAAATGAACGCAGGAAATCACCAGTGCTGTTTTATAAAGTTGTAAGCCCTTCTTTTCCTGCTTCATGGTCTCTCCTTTCTCATTCTTCTATCTCTCAGCCTTTATAGTGTTCGAGGAAGTAATTCAGTTCCTCCGGCGTTCCGAGTACATGCACCTTCTCAAAATCCACGATGGAAATGCGGACATCTCCGCCCTTGGAGATCAGGTAATTGTAAAGCGGTGCGACATATTTTTCACCCTTTTCCAGCTTTTCTTCGCTGGTATAGTATTCGTTATAAAGCTGTTCGTACAGTGCACAGGTCTTGAAATAATAAGCACCGAGTGTACAGTTGTCGGAAATACGTTCTTTTTCACGTACCTCTACGACTTTGCCGTTTGCATCCAGCTTTGCGAAGCTCCAGTGGTCGCCCGGTGCATGGAAACACGGAATGAAACCGTCTCCGGCGATCTGCTCCGTCTTCATTTCATAGGCTTCCACATACGTATCGATATTATAAATCATCAGGGCAGATTCCTTATCCCACACATCCTTCGCCAGCATGGCTGTGGTCGCCTGTCCGTCTGTCAGATAATCGATCCCGATCACCGTTACATTGGTGATACCGATCTTTTCACAGGAGCTGCGGATGAATTCCTCCGCATCGTCTTCTTTACGAACAACAAAGATATAGTCATTTTCCGGGTCTGCAAAGCCCTTCAGACTTTCCATTGACCAGTCAAATAAAGTTCTGCCGTGCGCCTCGATCTGGTATTTGGGCATCTTGTAGCCCGCTTTGCGGAAACGGGAACCAAGTCCTGCCATTGTGATCACAACTGTCATTTTCATGTCATATCCTCCTACATTATCTCGCCGTCATGTGCCATCAGGGAAGCACCGTATACGTTCTGTGCTGCCAGAAGCTCTGCAAGCAGCTTGTTTTCCTGTGCTGTTTTGATCTCAATGATCAGATCCATGCCATCCTTACTGAGATTCCGTGATTTTACAGCCGGGCGTTTTGCATACTGCCCTACGATCTGCATGATCCCAGCTTCCGCCTGTGCATCTTTGGCATTGACAACAAGCAGTACACTTGCTTTTCCCACCGGTGTCAGTTCCAGCAAAAACAATCCGATCGTCAGGACAAGTGACATGATCATACCGATCTTATACATTTCTGCGCCACAGATAATACCGATACTGATCGACCAGAATAAAAAGATCAGATCCATCGGATCTTTGATCGCCGTCCGGAATCTGACAATAGAAAGTGCACCGACCATACCGAGGGAAATCACAAGGTTGGATTGCATTGCCAGAATGATACTCGATGTGATGACCGCGATCATAAACAGCGCAATATTAAATGTCTTGGAATAAAAGGTCTTCTTTGTTGCCACATAATATACAATAAAAATATACAATGCCAGCGCACACGTTACCGCCAGTGTGACAAGGATCCTCACGGTTGTGATATCGCTTCCGCCAAAGCCCTCCAGAAAAGATTTTTTAAAGATGTTCGAAAAAGTGTTCATTGCCTGCCCTCTTTCTGCAAAGATAATATTTGGAAAAGGTCTCCTGTCTGAGCTTTCCCAGATCCAGCTGCTGTTTCAAAACTGCCGGAAGGTACTCATCGTACTTTACCTCCAGTAAATGCTCTCCCGGTGGGAGCAGCGGTATTTTCTGCATTTCTTTCTCAAAAAAGTGGGGAAAATCCACGGAAGCTGCAATATTTCTATCAAATGTGATCCGTACATTTCCCCTTCTGTCCACATAAGGAATGCGATCATATGCCACGATCACCTTGGGCTGCATCCGTCTTGTGCGCATCAGGAGCAAAAACTGTGCAAGGAGCGGTGGATAGCTTTCCAGATCCTTCTGATCGATCGGTAGCAGCTGCCCCCGGATCAGCATATCCGCCTGCTGACGGGATAGCGGAGCCGCATATTTCCGCGTCATACCGTTTTCTTTGATTTTTTTCTCCAGCTTGATCGAAGCATCACCGGCATTGTAAATGCGGATCCTGTATTTTACACGCGGATCCACGCCGGCTTCATTGCTGTAAAAGCTGCTATTGTGATAATCATCAAAATAA
>OGUP01001565.1_pt1 | contig 12618 bp, 9 predicted proteins | sample 1553661 | NCBI WGS metagenome assembly OGUP01 (sample SAMEA2580026, study PRJEB22360) | human gut metagenome | biome: human gut; feature: human-associated habitat; material: faeces | place: Denmark | collected 2008/2010
AGAAATCCTCATAATACTTTGATTTAATAGTTAATAAAAAAACAACGTGATTTTAAATATTGGGTATACCCAATTTTACCATCTTGGAATTTCCAAACCGTCCTTGCTCGGCAAAGCCGGGAATTTGGCATGCGGCTCGGCCTGGTACCAGAAAGTGGTCGACGAGATATCCGACTTCTGGTTGTTGTAGCGTCCGTCATGACGCCATCCCAAATCCTGTATCGTGACCTTCAGGTCCTTGTCGAAGCGTACCGGGTCAAGGATATGCCAGCGGTACAGTCCGAAAGCGGTCACCGCACGGTACAGCCCGTCGGGACGGATTACCTGGTGCATGCCGGCATAAGGGGTGGTGAACTCCTGGTACTGGCGCGTCTTCTGGTTCTCGAAATTGTACGAACCGCAGATGTAGTCCTCAACCCCGGTCCCGCAGATAGTCGGGTATTCCCTGTCACCGTCCATGTAGAACTTGATTTCCCCTTCACCCCACCAGCAGTTGTCGTTTACACGCCATGCCAGGTAGGTACCCACGTACTGTCCCTTGCCCTTCACACCGTCAATCAGCGTGTGCAGCGACCCCTGGGTCGGGTTGGAGCGGCGGAACTGCGCGTGGAAGTAGGCCTCGTCCTCAGGAACTTCTGTCAAGGTGTAGTTGATTTGGTAGTACAGGCGCATCTCCTCGGCGGTGTTGATGTTCTCCAGCGTGATACGGGCTTTCTTGCGGAAAGGCATCTTCCAGTAGCAGTTGAAGGCGCTGCCCGGATTCACGCAAACGGCCAGTGAGGAGAGCTGTGCATATTCATTGTATGCGCTGCAGAAGAAGTCACCCACCGGACATTCGACGGAAGGCTCCTTCTCGTCGTCCCAGTACATTCTCAGGATGGAGAAGCGCCAGTTCCCGGTCGGTGTCATCCAGATCTGCTGGATGGCTCCCGGACCCTCGATTTCCGCAATCGTGATTGTCTCTCCCGGTTTCACGATGATGAAGGGGTTTACCTTCCAACCCTTGCCCAGGTCCTTGGCCGCATGATGAGCGTTGGCCACATTGCGCTGATCCTTGTCCCTGACCGGATCGGCCATGCCGCCCTTGCCCTTCTCGCCCGTGAAGTTCTCAGGGCTGATGGAACGTGTCTTCGCATCGGACAGTCTTGACAGGTTACCCATGTTCATGTCCAGACCGTTGAACGGGTAGTTGCTTTGGGCGTAAACACCCACGGTGGCCATGCATAAGGCCGCCAAAATTAATGATTTGATTCTCATGTTTTAAATAGATTAATGGTTTGTATATTTAGTTAATGGTTTCAGCAAGTTTTGCCAGTTCAAGATATTTCTTGTATAGTTTTTCGTAGATGAGGGCTCTTTTCTCATCCGGCCGGTATTCAGCCTCGATGTCCGACCCCATGTGCCTTGTCGCCTCGTTGATATCCTTGTACACCCCTGCGGCAACTGCCGCGAACATTGCCGCTCCCAAGGCACAGGTCTGTTCCGAGCGTACCACACGGATAGGCATGTCCAGCACGTCCGCCAGCGTCTGCATCACGAAGGGCGCCTTCTTGCTGATACCTCCGATGGCATTGACCGAATCAATGCGCAGCCCCTGGCCCTTCATATGCTCCACAATACGGCGGGAACCGAAGGCGGTGGCTTCCACCAGCGCACGGAATATTTCCGGGGCGCTGGTACCCAGCGTGAGTCCCGCAACGGCACCCTTCACGTTCTGGTCCGCATCGGGGGTACGGCGGCCGTTCATCCAGTCCAGGGCGACAACACCGTCCTCGGAGGGTTCCATGTCCTGGGCCTCACGGGTGAGTTCCACCAGCATGCCGTCCAGAACTTTCTGCCTGGCCTCCCCTCCGGGGATATCTTTCAGTGTCCATGCCAGCATCTTCCTGAACCAGGCGTAGATGTCTCCGAAAGCCGACTGCCCGGCTTCGAAACCGACGAATCCCGGAAGCACCGAACCGTCCACCTGGCCGCAGATTCCCTTGATACAGCGTCCGCCTACCTCGTCTTTGCCGGCAACCATGATGTCGCAGGTGGATGTTCCCATGATACGTGTCAGTATCCCCGGGGCGACGGATGCGCCTACGGCTCCCATATGGGCGTCCAGCGCCCCCACGGCCACGGCGATCCCTGGGGAAGGCCAAAGCCTGTCTGCCCACTCGGGTGTCAGTTCCCCTGCCTTGGTGTCGCTGGTGTGGGTTTCTGTGAACAGATGGGGGAGCATTTCCTTCAAGGCCGGATTAAGTTCTTCGAGAACTTCGCCGGAAGGAAGACCCCAACTGGCATGCCACATTGCTTTATGTCCAGCAGCACAACGGCTACGAAAAATCTGTTCCGGAATAGTGTTACCAGTTACTAATCCAGTCATCCAATCACAGTGTTCTACCCAAGCATAAGCAGCATCCTTTATAGCGACGTTTGTGTTGATAATATGTAAAACCTTTGACCATACCCATTCTGATGAATAAGTACCACCTTCATAAAGTAAATAATCAAGGTTACGTTTATTAATCAGTGCGTTGATTTGCTCAGCTTCTCGAACAGCTGTATGATCTTTCCAAAGAATAAACATAGCATCCGGTTCTTCTGCAAACTCGGGACATAAAGCTAATGGCATTCCTGCCCTATCAGTTAAAGCAGGAGTACTACCAGTTGTGTCAAAACATAATCCACAAATAGAAGCAATCTCTTCTTCCTTCAAATCAGATAAGGCTATATGTACAGCCTCTGTCATGGATTCAATATAATCCAATGGATGTTGGCGATAGCGATTGTTGTGTGCATCGCAGTAAAGCCCCGCTTTCCAACGGGGGTAAAAACTTACCCCCGTAGCCATTTCACGGCCAGTATATTTATCCACTACCAGTGCACGACAAGAATCCGTACCAAAATCAAGACCAATAACGTATTTCTTGTTTGATTCCATAGTTTAAAGCATTATTTGGTTGTTAACTCTTGTTTTCTTGCAATGAAGAACCCATAATAGGCAATCACTGCAAAAGCAACGGCCGGTACAGCATATGCAGCCATAATACTACCTGTCTGGTCGGAGACAATACCCTGAATTTGGGTCAGAACGGCAGCACCGGCAATAGCCATTACCATGAATGAACCGCCGATTTTAGTATCATCCCCCAAACCTGTAAGACCAAAACCATAAATGGTCGGGAACATCAATGACATACATCCGGAAATACCCATCAGGCAATAGACGCCGAAACTGCCCTTGCCGAACATGGCACCCAAACAACACATTACAGCAAGAAGCGCAAGTCCTATCAAGAGTTTATAAGCTTTCACATATTTCATCATGGCAGTACATACGAATCTCATTACTACAAAGAGAATAAGTGACATGATATAGTAAGTAGCTGCAGCCTGTTCTGCTGTACGTGGCAGCAAATCATTCAATCCAAGCCATTCACAACAATTATAGAATGCGGCAGCTACCGGTTCCACTCCCCGTAATGCATTTACAACAGCATCTGCAGAAGCAGAATCTCCTAAAGAAGCCAATACACCGTCAAAATTCAGCTGTACCATAGCATAACGGATCACGAATGACCATACGGCTATCTGTGCACCAATATTGAAAAATTGTGCTATTACACCCCATACATAATTCTTATTCTTTATAAGACGACGAAGAGTGGCACCAAACTCTATTTTTTCACCTTTTTCACTAAGATTAGGCATTTTGGTAAGCCGGATGGCAAGCAAGAGCACCAACATCACCAGACCAAGTACCACATAAGCAGTAGTAACAGCATTCAATTCCTGCCCCTGGATGGCGGCCAGTTCCTCAGCCGGAAGTTGGGCACGCTCTGTCGCCGTCATTCCATTCAGTTGTGAGAGGATGAAAATCTGACTGATCACCACTCCCGTAATCGCTCCGAACGGATTGAAGGCCTGAGACAGATTCAAACGGCGTGTCGCGGTACTTTCAGGACCGATTGCCAATACATAAGAATTAGTAGACGTCTCCAGAACTGAAAGTCCGGCAAAGAGAACAAAGATTGCCAGCAGATACATAAAGAAGCTGAAATCAACATTCACTCCCGAGCTAAGCATGGCAGGATAGAACAGTAAAGCCCCAAATGCATATAGACCAAGCCCCAGCATCACGCCTGATTTATAAGTGTATTTCTTGATAAACAAGGCACCGGGAACAGCACAACATCCATATCCCAACAAATAGCACACTACCTGTATCCAGGCTGTTTTTGAATCACTCATACTCATGATGCGCTTGAAAGCTGCAAGCATGGTATCTGTCAGATTATTCGGCACAGCCCAGGCAAAGAAAAGAGTAGTGAGCAGAATGAATGGGAAGAGGATTCCTTTCGGTATTATTTTATTTGATTCCATACGAATTCTCCATTATATAGTTACCCTATTGAAACTTTGTTTTTATTACATTCAAATCTGCTCCAAATAAATCTTGCACGATAGGAACCAATTGTTCATCCTTACCCTGTATATGAATCACCTTTTGCGTATGGACCAATGAGGCACCGGGAGCCAGCTCCGCACCAGGAGAAGACGTTTCAATTTCATAGAAAGGTCCCATTATAGAACCGTCTTCTACCGGACCGTCATTATAAGAGTTGATTACATCGCCGGCAAACGGATCTTCCTGAGGTCCCCATTGGCCATTTACGTAGACTGAAGGAGTTTCGGGAAGACTACACCACAGGATTGTGAGTACGCCTTTCGATGAATCATAACTTCCGCAAATATCCGTTGCCCGTGAAGCCGGCAATCCCAGCTTGGAACGATAGAGCCCGTCAATCTTGAAATAGATAATACCATTTTCCTTTATCAGCCTATCCGCCGGTATCTTACCGAAATATTCATCATTCACAATTGTTCCTTCCGCATCTTGCTTATAAGGAATGAATACAGTAGTGGTCGGTGTAGGATTAAAACAGCCGAGCATCCACACAGATACAAGACCACCCTCTTTTGTCCATGCCTTGTCACCTGTATTGGTAATCTTATTCTCGCTCTTGTAAGCTACAATTTTCATATCATTTGTAAGCTGGATATTAAAATCGGCAGCCACTTCACCGGCATCCATCAACGATACAGTACGGTCAATATTCATATCAAAAGTAGTACCGGAAGCATTTGTCAAACGGGTATCTTTCACAAAACGGATACTACCGCTGTCCTGTGACTTTATGTCAAAAGCTTCAGTATCAAGTACCGGAGGAACTATCCAATTATCATAAACCTGCTCTTGTCCTCCCTTAAAATAAAGTGAGAACGGACCACCTTCCGGACCAAGCCAGAAGCGTTCCTCACCTCCTACCGGATTAAACTGGGAACTGACTTTGCCTTCATTTATGAAACGATAATTAATCCAGCCGTAACTATCACCCTCATCGCCGGAAGCGGAAGTAGTCATTACACGGCCTTGCCATGCGGGAATAACCATCACTTTAGAATTCCCATCAGCAGATACCAATTCAGTATATTCAATGCCGTGGTCCTTTAAGAACTGGGCATCATAAGCATAACTTCCCATCTTGATTTCTTTTTGTCCGCCGCATGATACAAGTATTGCAGTTGCACCTACCAGCAGAGTGTTTTTCAGTTTGGTTGATTTCAACATAACGCCTGTTTCCTTTATTTATAGAGAGGTCCATAATTCTTGCAAGCTCTATAGTCACTGCCTTCCATATCCTCGCCAAAAGCAGTCCATGCACTGGGACGGAAAATATTTTCCTCAGAAACATTGTGCATGCATACCGGGATACGAAGCATGGAAGCCAGAGTAATCAAGTCAGCACCGATATGGCCATAACTGATAGCGCCATGGTTAGCCCCCCAGTTATTCATAACGGTATATACATCACGGAAATATCCCTTACCTGTCAGACGTGGAGCGAAGAAAGTGGAAGGCCATGTACGGTCAGTACGTTCATTGATGGCCTTGAAGACATCCTTATCCAAGTTTACTGTCCAGCCTTCGGCAATCTGTAATACCGGACCTTGACCTTTTACGAGATTCAGACGGCACATTGTTACCGGCATTTCACCACGGGTCAGGAACTGGGAAGAATAACCACCGCCACGCATATATTCGCGACTGGCCGGATGCCACTTGGTCGCAGAAAGACAAGCTTCCACTTCCTCTTCCGTAATTTCCCAGAAAGGCTTCATTACCGGTTTATTGTCACGTGTCTGGCAGCCTGTCCCATCAAGCGTACAGGAGCCTGAGTTGATCAGGTGAATGAAACCGTTTGCCGCCTTACCTTCCAATTTCTTACCCGTTACCCGTTCTATGGCATTCGGACTCCAATAAGTACGCACATCCGCAAATATCTGTGCAGTATTGGTCAATAGATGATTGAAGAGCATTGAAGTACAATTCAGCGTATCATTTTCCGTAGCGAAAGTAAACGCTTCACGGATACCGTTCCAATCGAAAGAAGTATTCAGTATAGCTTCTGAAAAATCACCGTCAGGCTTATAATCCGTCCACTGGCGCTGTCCCTGGAAACCCGCGGCAATCGCATTGTGTCCCATTGACTCTTCCTTGAACCCCATTTCAGCCAATTTCGGATTGCCAATCATCATATCACGGAAAATAAGGGTCATTTTTACCACATATTCCCAACGGGCATCTTTCTCTTCACGGGAATATACTAGATGTTCCGGATTAAAGTCTGTCCCTTCATTACTCTTGCAATACTTTTCTGTCCATGCCATGGCACGTGCGAACTCTTCATGGTCATAAATGCCCAGCTGAACACGACGTTCTATCTCACTGGCATCCACATACTCATTACGCATGCCCAAATACTCCTGGAAGAAATCAGGATTGGGAATAGAGCCTGCAATGCCCATGGATACACTGCCGATTGAAAGATAGGATTTCCCCTTCATTGTAGCCACAGCTATACCTGCACGGGCAAAGCGCAACAATTTCTCCTGTACATCTTCCGGTATCTCCATATCGGTCACCTCCTGTACATCACGTCCGTAAATGCCAAAAGTAGGCAATCCCTTCTGTGTATGGCTTGCCAATGCCGAAGCCAGGTAAACCGCACCCGGACGTTCCGTACCGTTAAAGCCCCAGATGGCTTTCGGCATCTCTCCGTCCATATCAATAGTTTCGAATCCATAACACCAGCAAGGAGTTACAGAAAGTACGACACCCACTCCACTATTACGGAATTTTTCAGCCGCCATGGCAGCTTCAGCCACTCCACCAATAGTTGTATCTGCAATGACGCACTCTACGGAAGTGCCGTCACTATGACGTAAGACAGAAGAATAAAGCTCGGCCACTTTATGGGCCATGGCCATAGTCATATCCTCCAATGACTCACGGATACCTCCACGACGACCGTCAATAATAGGTCTGATACCAATTTTCGGCTTTCCACCGATTAATCTTGAATTTCTCATGGTTCAACTGATTTTATTGAGATTAATATAAAAATTAACTAAATCGATTAAGCTATCATGTAAAAAAACAGCTCTCCTAAGGAGCCATTTCAATAAATTCTCCTTCGGCAAGCACAGACTGCACTGTATTACCGTTAATAATGATATCTATCAGTATTTCAAGTGCTTTCTGTACTAAAACATCTATAGGTTGCTGAATATAGGATATAGGGGCGTCAAAAAAGTCAAATACCGGATTACCGTCAAAACCCACTAAACCTATTTTACCAATAATTCCCTCTCCCATGTCCTTTATTGTATATAAACAAGCCAATGAAATCATGTTGGTGGCAAAAAGAAAAGCGTCTACACCGCCATCAATCATTTTAGGCAACAAACGGTCTGCGGACTTTCTGGGAGCATCCTGCCTCAAAAAGACCACGTTAGCCAAGTTTCTCTTACCGGCTTCATCCATAGCCTTTTTATAACCACGGATACGCTCTTTCATATGGATAAGGTTGACATCATAAGCCACCATACAAGGAGCGTTATAGCCTGCATTCAAAAGATGTTTGGTTGATATATAGGAAGCATTGAAGTTATTCAACGCCACATAGCTGACATTGATTTCCGGAAAATAGCGGTCGAACAAAACAATAGGGATATTATTGTTCACAAGTGAAGCGATGGATTTCTCAGAATTGTCACAAGGAACAATGATGAGTCCATCTACCCCTTTATTAATAAGGTTACTAACAACACGGGTCATCTTATCCTTATCCTCATCTGAACTTCCAAAAAGTACGGTATATCCCCGTTTGGTTGCCTCATCTTCCAATACACGCGCTAATTGAGAAAAAAATGGGTTGGAAATATCAGAAACCACTAATCCTATTGTTTTTGTTTTGCCACTACGAAGACTTTTGGCCGCAAGATTAGGCTGGTAGTTCATTTCATTGGCAATTTTCAATATGCGTTGGGCAGTTTCTTCTCCCACGCGATACTCTTTCTTTTTCCCATTCAAAACGAACGAAACCAATGCTGTTGAAACGCCTGCAGCTTCAGCAATATCCTTCAGCGATATTTTTTTTAGTGACGACATATATTTGTGTAACGTTTTTGCTATATAATAGTATTATACTTTTAGGTTACCTCTTGAATCAGTAGCACTTATCGTATTCTCACGATGCAAATATAAACATAAAAATTAAATCTGCAAATTATTTTGCTAATTCGTTATAACATTTTTATATTTGCAGTACCAAATCATGCTAAAAACGATATGAACTACCATAAACGACACATAAAAATTAATTTTAAACTTTTAAAATCATGAAAACCAAGATTCTATTTACACTTTTATTCTTTGCATGCAGAATACACTACCTTTATGGACAGACTAACCTACAAATAGCTCCGGAAACTTTAGCAACTCCGGAAAAAAATGGAATATGGTTACAACCTGCTCAAAATACAAAAGCACAACCCATTTGGGGATTTGCAAATGGTATCCGAATAGGAATTGCTCCATTAGGAGGTCCACGTGGGCTAATTCGTATCTATACACCTTATTTAGAACATGATGAATTTGTTGTTACCAATTTCATTGCTTTTGAACCAATTGATAAAGCAAAAAATAATAGGGGGCTCTCAGAATTGGAATGGAGTCAACTTGATAATGTTCGTGGAAAACGTTTTTGGAGTGGGAATACTCCTGAAGCTCCCTCATTCCCAAATCAATATTATCCAGCTCACGGAGTAATAGCAAAGGAAAATGGAGTTGAAACACTTACTGTGTATTTCTTTTGTGAAACTTTTGATAATGGTGCGGATATCTATGTCCGGACTAAATTCACAGAAGGAAAGCCTTATGAGTTTGAATTAACTACGTATACCACGGAAGAGTCAGATGAGCTAAATCGTTTTATACTCACAGCTACTATGGGAAACAAAGCAAGACTTAGGACATTACATCTCGCAGATGGTAAAACGAAAGAAGCCGGCCAATTATGGCCGAGCTATAAAGATTCTAATTTCACAGAACATAACCATACTCCAGTGGCAGAAATGATAAAAGATAAAAATGGAGGTGTATGGTTTATAGCGTCACCTGATGAGAAAGACCCTACAAAAGCTGTATATGCTGAAGATACACATACACATTGGAAATATACTGGTAAAAAAGCAACGCAATATTGGTATTGTTCCAATCCAAGTAATGAGTTAGAAGGAGTTGTGAATGGTCGTTATACTTATTGGGCAAGTAAATCTCCGATACCTGGTGGTATCGCTTATGAGAACTTTGAACTGACTGAACCATTTCAGTCTGGTCAAAGCTATATTTTTGGTATCACACCTCTTTCACCGGAAGAATTAATAAACCACATTATGAAATAAGAACGGACTACTTTTTGGGTAGAACTTCTTTTCCTCCTTATTTATCCCCTCTTTTGTTCTTAATTTATAGAACAGAAAAGGATAAAAGGTGGATAAAAATAAGAAAAGGATAAATTACAAAACTTACTAAATAGCTTATTACTCTAATGAGAGCAGCAGAAAATAGATACTCTATTTCTACTGTTCTCATTTTATATATATATACAACTTGTCATAGTATAAAATCTCAAAACAATCTTTTAAAGTCAACTTAAGAGATACTTCTTAACTATTGTTGGGGTCTTCCTTCCGGCGAAGTTCTCGAAGCATTTCACTTGCTGGAACCAGTTGCTATCTTTGATGTTTGGCCAACTCTCGAATCGTGAGAGTCTGAGAGATTTGATTGTCGCTCTTGATGCTCATCATTCTAAATGTTATCATCTGGGGATGGGCAGAAATGTTTCAAGATCATCCTTGGCTAGAGCCAACGGGGACAGGGACTATCACATCTTTGAGGCGTATGCTTACTACTTGGTAAACGAAGCAAGACAAAAGCGTGTTACCGACATCTTCAAACTCGGTGGAAACGTTTACGCCTTTGATTCAACAACCATTGATTTATGCCTCTCCGTATTCTGGTGGGCTAAATTCCGTAAGAAGAAGGGTGGTATCAAAGTGCATACATTATATGATGTGGAAACGCAGATACCTGCATCCTTTCACATTATCGAAGCTTCTGTGCATGATTCAAAGGCGATGAATGAAATTCCCTATGAATCTGGCTCCTATTATATCTTTGACCGTGCTTACAACAACTTCAAGATGTTGTATCGGATTCATCAGATAGGTGCTTACTTCGTTGTCAGAGCCAAGAAAAATCTTCAATACATGCCTATCAAGTGGAAGCACAGGTTACCTAAAAACGTATTTTCAGATATGACTATTGGATTGACGGGCTTTTATCCCAAACAATACTATCCCGAACCTCTTCGCTTGGTTAGATATTGGGATGAAGAACAAAAACGTGAGTTTGTTTTTTTAACGAATGCAAGACACATTTCTGCCCTTCAAGTTGCTGAACTTTACAAAAAACGATGACAAGTGGAACTGTTTTTCAAATGGCTGAAGCAGCACCTCAAAATCAAAAAGTTTTGAGGTACTACCGAGAATGCCGTTCGGATACAAATCTACGCTGCTATATGCACCTACTGCCTGGTCGCAATTGTTCAACACGACATGCAACTGGATAGGATCACGTACGAAATTCTTCAAATATTGAGCATCTAGTTGACAGATAAAACGCCTCTTCGAGACCTCTTTGACAAAACTAAATTGCAAAATGACAAAGAACGATTTGGACCAAATGGACCAAGTTTATTTAATGTTTAATTTGTCCCAATCTTAATGAGGCACTAATGATATGTTACAAATAATGAGATAATCATAGATATCCACATTGAATAAATTCATTTCCAATAAACCAAATAGAAATCAGGAGCAAGAAACCAATAATATAATATAAAATAAAACGACTTTTTATGTAAGCATTAACTTGCTTGTTTTTTAAAACAATCTATGCCTATTGGAAATAATGAGAAAATAATAATTCTTGCCAATCCCAAATCAAATGAAAAATTATCATTCATAATACAAACGCTTTACTTAACTAACATTTGTTGATATGAAATAAATATAATATATTGTTAATTAGGAATATAACATCAAAAAAAATAATTTTGTAGTAATTGATTATAGCATTTAAGCGATTGCCACTATATTCTCAGAACCTAAAGTTGCAAAACTTATTGTATAATAGATAATTTTTACAAAGAATTTATATTGTAACAGGAAATTGGGGAATACAGGACTGTTTTTACAGTTACTTCCAAACAACTAAAACGAGATGACGCACAATTAATTATTAAGGCTTTAACACGTATGCCGAGTTACCTTAACGAAACATTATTGCTGAAAGCCGATAATATGTTTGTTAGCTATACGTTCAAGGCCTTAAAGTCACTATTAAACTGTATAACAAAGAGTTACAAAAACAATAAATGAAAGATTTACTCGACATATCGGAACAATCGGAAGGCTGCGGCACTGAAAAGAAGTACCGTTTGGCGGACTATTTCAACCGTTGGTGGGACGAGTACGCCCAGCATCCGGCAGAGTATATCACCCCCGAACAATACAAGGCGGCAAACGCCATCCGTGTATGCCATACCGCCGCTTTGGGGATAGATACTTATGCCTGTCCCGAAGGTGGCGAAATCCGGGAAGTCTATCATAGCTGCAAGAACCGTTTCTGCCCACATGCGGCTGACGTGACACGCTCAAATGGGCGGTACGCATGAAAGACAAGCTGTTGCGTGTCCCTCACCGCCACGTGGTGATGACCCTGCCCCATGTGTTGCTTGACTTGGTGAAGCGCAACAAGAAAGAAATACTCAACATCATGATGCGCACGTCGGCGGAAGCGTTGAAAATCTGGATGATGAAGGCTTTCGGGTTGAAAATGGGCGTGATAGCCGTACTGCATACCTATGGAGAAACCAAGCAGTACCATGTCCACACGCACATGATCCTGTCATGGGGCGGCATTGACGGGAACGGGAGGATTGTCGTTCCGGAAAGGTCAAAGGTGAATGACGCTTTCATCAGAAGCATATTCAAACACACGTTCGATAAGGCTCTGATAGAGTTGTTCGACAACGGAAAGCTCAAACATGACTTCCGCAACCGCATGGAGTTCATGAGCTTTATCAAACATGTGGTAAACAAGAAGCAGTGGATTGTCCATCTGGAGCCACCTCTGGAAATGCCCGAACAAGTGATACAATA
>OGUP01001569.1_pt1 | contig 12597 bp, 4 predicted proteins | sample 1553661 | NCBI WGS metagenome assembly OGUP01 (sample SAMEA2580026, study PRJEB22360) | human gut metagenome | biome: human gut; feature: human-associated habitat; material: faeces | place: Denmark | collected 2008/2010
GTTCCACCATTTTGGCGGAAATCTCCTCGTCGGTAAAGGGAGCGTATATCTCCTTCACGTAATTCACCATCTGCTCTTTGGGCAGGCCTACCTGCTCTTTGGACTTGCGGTAGGCGGCGGCAATCACATCGCGCATCTCGCGCTCCTTCAGCAGTTCCACAGCAGCCTTGAAGGCGATGAATTCGCTCATCTTAGCCATATCGATGCCGTAGTAGTCGGGATAGCGTACCTGCGGTGAAGAGCTTACAATGACTATCTTCTTTGGCTCCAGACGGTCAAGGATGCCGATGATGCTCTGCTTCAGGGTGGTTCCACGCACTATCGAGTCGTCGATGATGACCAGATTATCCACTCCCGGGACAAGGCTTCCGTAAGTGATGTCGTACACATGGGCGGCAAGGTCGTTCCGGCTGTTTCCTTCGGCAATGAAGGTACGCAGCTTGATGTCCTTGATGGCCACTTTCTCGCTCCGTATGCGCCGCGACAAGATATGCTCCAGTTCGTCGTGGCTGGGACTATGCCCCAAGGCGGCAATCTGCTGCACCTTCTCCTCGTTGAGGTAGTCGTCCAATCCCTGCAACATACCGTAGAAGGCGACTTCCGCCGTATTGGGGATGAAGGAGAAGACGGTATGGTCCACATCGTTGTCGATGGCTTTCAATATGTTGGGTACAAGTTTCTCACCCAGCAGTTTACGTTCCCGGTAAATGTCCACATCACTGCCCCGGCTGAAGTAGATGCGCTCGAAGGAACAAGGTTTCACCTCGCGCGGCTTGTTGATTTGCACGGTGCGCACCTTGCCGGCCTTGTTGATAAACATGGCTTGTCCGGGTTGCAGCTCCTTGATGGATTCGACAGGAACATTAAGGGCTGTCTGTATCACGGGACGTTCGCTGGCAAGCACCGCTATCTCGTCGTCCTGATACCAGAAGGCTGTACGGATGCCCCATGGGTCGCGTACGGCAAAAGTCTCTCCGCTTCCGGTAAGTCCGCACATCACGTATCCCCCGTCCCACTCCTTGCTCGAAGTGCGCAGTACGTTGGCAAGGTCGATGTGGTTTTCTATATAACGGGTGATGTCCATGCCTGCCAGCCCTTCCGCTTCGGCAAGGTTGAAGAGGCGCTCCACTTCGCGGTCGAGGCGATGTCCCAACTGCTCCAGCATGATGTAGGTATCGGCATATTTGCGCGGATGCTGGCCGATGGCGGTAATGCGTGCGAAGATTTCATCCACATTCGTCATGTTGAAGTTGCCGCAGAGGGCAAGATTCTTGGCACGCCAGTTGTTTCTCCGGAGGAACGGGTGCACGTACGAGATGCCGGACTTTCCGGTAGTGGAGTAACGCAGGTGTCCCATATAGACCTCCCCTGCAAAGGGCAGCACACGCTTGGCATAGTCCGCATCATGCAGCTGTTCCTTGGTCAAGTCCTTGAAGTGACCCTGCACCGTACCGAAAATTTCGGTAATGGCGCCCGAGCCGAGAGCACGCTCACGGAACATATATTCCTCGCCGGGACTGGCTTCCAGTTTCACGCAGGCCAGTCCGGCACCTTCCTGCCCACGGTTGTGTTGTTTCTCCATCAGGAGATAGAGCTTGTTGAGTCCGTACATCCATGTTCCGTACTTCTCTTCATAGTACTCCAGCGGTTTCAGCAGGCGTATCATGGCGACGCCGCATTCATGCTTCAGTTGTTCCATCTATCTATTTACAATTTACCATTTACAATGTACAATTTTAAGTGTACAATTTTCTTTTCCTTATTATAGCATACAATTACCATTTACATTTACCCCTCCCAAGCGCAGCCCCATTGTACATTGTAAATGGTAAATTGTACATGTCCTCATTCTACAGTCACCGACTTCGCAAGATTCCTCGGCTGGTCCACATCCATTCCCTTGCACACGGCAATGTGATAGGCAAGTAATTGCAGAGGTACCGTAGTTATTAACGGATCAAGGCACTCCATTGTTTCGGGAAGCTCGATGCAAGTGTCGGCTATTTTACTGATGACCGTATCTCCCTTTGTCACAATGGCGATAACCCTGCCTTTACGCGCCTTTATTTCCTGGATATTGCTCAGCACCTTTTCGTAAAGCCCATTCCGGGTGGCAATGACCACTACCGGCATTTCGGCATCCACCAGAGCAATGGGGCCGTGCTTCATTTCGGCGGCAGGATAGCCCTCGGCATGGATATACGAAATCTCCTTCAACTTCAAGGCGCCTTCCAAGGCTACGGGATAACTGTATCCGCGTCCCAGATAGATAAAGTTGTGTGCATAGGTGAATATCTTGGAAAGTTCCGCTATACGGTCGTTCAGTTTCAAGACCTCCTTCATCTTGTCGGGGATATGTCCCAATTCCTTGACAACTGCCAGGTATAACCCTTCGTCCATCGTCTTTTTCTCTTTGGCAAGTGTCAGGGCCAGCATGGTAAGCACCGTTACCTGCCCGGTGAAGGCTTTGGTGGATGCCACCCCTATTTCCGGTCCCACGTGGATATAGGAACCCGTATGCGTGGCACGGGGAATGCTGGAACCGACGGCATTGCAGATGCCGTATATAAATGCCCCACGGTTTCTGGCAAGCTCCACGGCAGCCAGCGTATCGGCCGTTTCACCGCTTTGCGAGATGGCAATCACCACATCGTTGCTGTCAATCACCGGGTCGCGGTAACGGAACTCACTGGCATACTCCACCTCCACCGGAATACGGCAGAAGCTTTCAATCAAATGCTTGCCGATGAGGGCGGCATGCCATGACGTACCGCATGCCACGATGACGAAGCGTTTGGCCGCCAGCAGACGTTCCTTATAATCAATCACTGCAGAAAGAACCACGTTCGTACCCTCCACATTGATACGCCCGCGCATGCAGTCGTGAATGCAGCCGGGCTGTTCGAAGATTTCCTTCAGCATGAAGTGCGGATAACCGCCCTTCTCCAGCTGGCCGAGATTGAGCGCTACCGTCTTTACCTCGTGCGGACATTCCACATTCTTCAGGTTAACAACCTTCAGCTTCTCTCCCCGACGGATGAGGGCAATCTCTTCGTCTTCCAGATACACCACCTTATCCGTGTATTCCACAATCGGCGTGGCATCCGAAGCCAGGAAAAACTCTCCTTCACCGATGCCCACCACCAGCGGACTGCTCTTGCGTGCAGCGATTATCCCATCCGGATTGTCCTTGTCGAGCACCGCAATGGCATACGCCCCAATCACTTCCTGCAAGGCAAGTTGCACCGCCGTCAGCAGGTCAATATGGTTTGTCACCTGAATGTATTCAATGAGCTGTACCAGCACCTCGGTATCAGTGCTGCTTTTAAATACATAACCTTTGGCTTGAAGTTTTTCTTTAAGGACGGCGTAGTTTTCAATAATGCCGTTATGGATGAGGGCGAGGCGTTCGGAAGAGGAATAATGGGGATGGGCATTGACGGAACAAGGTTCTCCATGAGTGGCCCAACGTGTATGTGCAATACCAATGCTACCGGAAATATCTTTTTGAGCAACGAAAGTTTCAAGTTCCGAAACCTTACCTTTCGCTTTGTACACGTTCAACTGTCGGTTATCACTGATTAATGCTACCCCCGCACTATCATATCCACGGTACTCCAACCGCTTCAGACCCTTGATAAGAATGGGGTAGGCTTTCCTTTGACCTATATAGCCTACTATTCCACACATAATGTATCAGTATTTGATTTTGCGTTGCAAATATACATATTCTTAAGAACATAAAGTTAATCTTTCCACTATTTATTTATCAAAAGAATAGAAAAAAGTTGTTTTTACATCAAAAAGTTAAAGAAAGTATTATTTTAAAAGCAAAAGGCTTAATTTATAAATCCAAATCAAACCGTCTGATTTTGATTTAGGATTAAAAGAAAACAGAGGGTGTTTTCTATCAATTCATAACTTCATCTTCTATCGCAGGAATTTTGCAAGAAAGAAGGCAGGAATACATATTAACATTTTGCAATTAATACCATATATTTGCCGAACATTTTGAAACCACAAACAATGTTATACAGCAATAAAGAAAGCTTATAATCATGAAACAAGAACTTTTTAACAACAAAACAAAAGCAGAGGATTACCAGCGACAGCCCAAACAGTTGGGCTTGTATGAGGCATCCCATGAGCACGATGCCTGCGGAGTAGGCATGCTGGTCAATATCCAGGGAGGAAAATCACATGAACTGGTAGAATCGGCATTGAAGGTACTGGAAAACATGCGCCACCGTGGAGCGGAAGGGGCGGACAACAAAACCGGAGACGGTGCCGGCATCATGCTGCAGATACCGCACGAATTCATTCTGTTGCAGGGCATTCCCGTTCCCGAGAAGGGGAAATACGGCACCGGCCTGCTTTTCCTTCCCAAAGACGGAAAAGACCAGGCTGTCATCTTGAGCGTCATTATCGAAGAGATTGAAAAGGAGGGATTGACCCTGATGCATCTGCGCAACGTGCCCACTTGCCCCGAAATATTGGGAGAAGCGGCTCTTGCCAACGAACCGGACATCAAGCAAATTTTCATCACCGGATTTACGGAAAGCGAAACCGCCGACCGCAAACTCTATATAATAAGGAAAAGGATAGAGAACAGAATACGCAAGTCGGACATCCCCACCCGCGAGGATTTCTACATCGTCTCGCTCTCTACGAAGAACATCGTCTACAAGGGGATGCTCTCTTCCTTGCAGTTGCGCAACTACTTCCCCGACCTCACCAACAGCTACTTCACCAGCGGGCTGGCATTGGTGCACTCCCGTTTCAGCACCAACACTTTCCCCACCTGGGGACTGGCACAGCCTTTCCGCCTGCTGGCACACAACGGCGAAATCAATACCATCCGCGGCAACCGCGGCTGGATGGAAGCCCGTGAGAGTGTACTCTCCTCTCCCGCCCTGGGAGACATCCGGGAGATACGCCCCATCGTGCAACCGGGCATGAGCGACAGTGCCTCACTGGACAATGTGCTCGAGTTTCTCATCATGTCGGGCCTGAGCCTGCCGCACGCCATGGCCATGCTCGTGCCGGAATCTTTCAACGAAAAGAATCCCATCAGCGAAGATTTGAAAGCTTTCTATGAATACCACTCCATCCTGATGGAGCCGTGGGACGGACCGGCGGCACTGCTTTTCAGCGACGGGCGCTATGCAGGCGGCATGCTCGACAGGAACGGACTGCGCCCTGCACGCTACCTGATTACGCAGGGCGGCATGATGGTAGTGGCCAGCGAAGTCGGCGTGATGGATTTCGAGCCGGGAGACATCAAGGAAAAAGGACGCCTGCAACCGGGCAAGATACTGCTTATAGACACCGAGAAAGGCGAAATATATTATGACGGCGAACTGAAGAAACAACTTGCCGAAGCCAAACCATACCGCACTTGGCTGGCCGGCAACCGCATCGAGCTGGACGAACTGAAAAGCGGTCGCAAAGTCTCCCATAGCGTGGAGAACTACGACAGCATGCTGCGCATCTTCGGCTACTCCAAAGAAGACGTGGAACGGCTGATTGTCCCGATGTGTACCACCGGTGCCGAACCCATCAACTCCATGGGCAATGACACCCCGCTGGCAGTACTCTCGGACAAGCCGCAACTACTGTACAACTATTTCCGCCAGCAGTTTGCCCAAGTCACCAACCCTCCTATCGACCCGATACGCGAAGAACTGGTAATGTCGCTGACCGAATACATCGGAGCCGTAGGCATGAACATACTGACACCCAGCGAAAACCATTGCAAGATGGTGAGGTTGAACCATCCCATCCTGAACAACGCCCAGCTGGATATTCTCTGCAACATCCGGTACAAAGGCTTCAAGACCGTGAAACTGCCCCTGCTCTTCGAAGTGGCAAAAGGGTGCCAGGGATTGCAGGAAGCATTGGCAACCCTCTGCAAGCAGGCAGAAGAATCCGTCAACGAAGGAGTGAACTACATCGTGCTTTCCGACCGCGACGTAGACGCCACCCATGCCGCCATTCCGTCACTGCTTGCCGTGTCGGCGGTACACCACCATCTTATCTCCGTGGGCAAACGGGTGCAGACGGCACTGATTGTAGAAAGCGGCGAAATCCGCGAAGTGATGCACGCCGCACTGCTGCTGGGCTTCGGAGCCAGCGCACTGAATCCGTATATGGCTTTTGCCGTCATCGACAAACTGGTGAACGAAAAGGAAATACAGCTCGACTACGCCACTGCCGAAAAGAAATATATCAAGTCCGTCTGCAAAGGCTTGTTCAAGATTATGAGCAAGATGGGCATCAGCACCATCCGTTCTTACCGGGGCGCGAAAATTTTCGAGGCCGTAGGACTGAGCGAGGAGTTGAGCAATGCCTACTTTGGCGGACTGAGTTCATGCATCGGAGGCATACGCCTGGATGAAGTGGCACGCGACGCCATCGCCTTCCACAAGGAAGGGATGGAGGTTCTTAAAAAGAAGGGGGAAGCAGAGCTATTGCCGAACCGCGGACTGTATGCCTTCCGCAAGGATGGTGAGAAGCACGCCTGGAACCCGGAAACCATCAGCACACTGCAACTTGCCACACGCCTGGGAAGCTATAAGAAATTCAAGGAGTTCACTGCCATGGTAGACAGCAAGGAATCTCCCATCTTCCTGCGCGATTTCCTCGACTTCCGCCGCGCTCCTATCAGCATAGACCGGGTGGAACCGGTAGAGAACATCGTACAGCGCTTTGTCACCGGCGCCATGTCCTACGGCTCCATCATCCGCGAATCCCACGAATCCATGGCTATTGCCATGAACAAGCTGCATGGCCGGAGCAATACGGGCGAAGGAGGCGAAGACCGGGCACGCTTCATGCCGCGCGAAGACGGCACCAGTCTGCGCAGCGCCATCAAGCAGGTGGCCTCAGGACGTTTCGGTGTCACCGCAGAATATCTGGTGAATGCGGACGAAATACAGATAAAGATTGCCCAAGGCGCCAAGCCGGGCGAAGGTGGGCAGCTGCCGGGCTTCAAAGTGGATGAAGTGATTGCCAAGACACGCCACTCCATTCCGGGCATCTCGCTGATTTCCCCCCCGCCCCACCACGACATTTACTCCATCGAAGACCTGGCACAGCTCATCTTCGACCTGAAGAACGTGAACCCACGGGCAAAAATCAGCGTGAAGCTGGTGGCAGAAAGCGGTGTGGGCACCATTGCCGCCGGTGTGGCAAAGGCAAAGGCCGATTTGATAGTCATCTCGGGTGCAGAGGGCGGTACGGGAGCCTCTCCTGCATCATCCATCCGCTATGCCGGCATCTCGCCCGAACTCGGCTTGAGCGAAACGCAGCAGACACTGGTGCTGAACGGCCTGCGCGGACAAGTGATGCTGCAAGTGGACGGACAGCTCAAAACAGGCCGTGACATCATACTGATGGCAATGCTCGGAGCCGAAGAATTCGGTTTCGCCACCAGCGCCCTGATCGTACTGGGTTGCGTAATGATGCGCAAATGTCACCAGAACACCTGCCCCGTAGGGGTGGCGACACAGAACGAAGAACTGCGCAAGCGCTTCCGCGGACGCAGCGAGTATCTGGTGAACTTCTTCACTTTCCTGGCCCAAGAGGTACGCGAATACCTGGCGGAAATCGGGGTGGAACGCCTGGACGACATCATTGGACGTACAGACCTTATCGTCCGCAAGCCGGATGACGGAATCAGGAAACATCAGTTGATAAGCTTCGACAAACTACTGGCACGCGTAGACAATGAAGCCGCCATCCGCCACGTCACCGACCAACAGCATGGCATCGACCATGTGAAAGATGTAGAGATGCTACATGCCGCCGCCGAAGCCGTAGAGAACCAGAAGGAAATCTCGCTGGAGTACACCATCGCCAATACCGACCGTGCCTGCGGCGCCATGCTCTCTGGTGTCATTGCCGCAAAATACGGAGAAAAAGGGCTGCCCGAACATACGCTGAACGTGAAGTTCAAAGGCTCTGCCGGGCAGAGTTTCGGGGCATTCCTTGTCCCGGGTGTCAACTTCAAGCTGGAAGGCGAGGCCAACGATTATCTGGGCAAAGGTCTGAGTGGCGGACGCATCGCTGTCCTGCCTCCGGTACGGAGCAACTTCGAGGCAGAGAAAAACACGATTGCAGGCAACACCCTGCTTTATGGCGCCACAAGCGGTGAAGTTTACATCAACGGCCGTGCAGGCGAGCGCTTTGCCGTCCGCAACTCCGGTGCCACAGCCGTAGTGGAGGGTGTAGGCGACCACTGCTGCGAGTATATGACCGGCGGGCGCGTGGTAGTACTCGGACAGACGGGACGCAACTTTGCCGCAGGCATGTCCGGCGGTGTGGCCTACGTATGGAACCGGGACGGCAACTTCGACTATTTCTGCAACATGGAAATGGTAGAACTGAGCCTCATCGAAGAGGCCTCCTACCGCAAGGAACTGCACGAGCTCATCCGCCAGCACTACCTGTACACCGGTTCCAAACTGGCACGCACCATGCTCGATGACTGGCCACGCTATGCCGACCAGTTCATCCAGGTAGTCCCTATCGAATACAAAAAAGTGCTGCAAGAGGAGCAGATGCAGAAATTGCAACAGAAGATTGCAGAAATGCAACGCGATTATTGAATCGCGAATTAATAATGAAAGAATGAAAGACTGAGGAAATTCCCCTTTCATTCTTTAATTCTTTAACTTTTTAATTTGTTCATCATGGGAGATCCAAAAGCATTCCTCAATATCCCCCGCCAAGAGGCGGGTTACCGTCCGATACACGAACGTATCACAGACTTCAGCCAAGTGGAACAGACACTGAACAGCCACGACCGCAAGCTCCAGGCCTCGCGCTGTATGGACTGCGGCGTACCCTTCTGCCACTGGGCATGTCCGCTGGGCAATAAAGACCCGGAATTCCAAGACGCGCTCTACCGGGGCAAATGGCGCGAAGCCTATCAAATACTGAACAGTACGAATGATTTTCCGGAATTTACGGGACGCATCTGCCCTGCCCTTTGCGAGAAGTCGTGCGTACTGAAACTCTCGTGCAACGAACCGGTCACTATCCGCGAGAACGAAGCCGCCATTGCCGAGGCTGCTTTTCGCGAGGGCTACATCACCCCCCTCCAGCCCGAACGCAACGGAAAGAAAGTAGCCGTCATCGGCGCCGGCCCTGCCGGATTGAGCGTTGCCGTACGGCTGAACGCCAAAGGTTACGAAGTTACCCTATTCGACAGCAAACCGATGCCGGGAGGACTGCTGCGTTACGGCATCCCCAACTTCAAACTGGACAAAGCCGTCATCGACCGCCGCATGAAAATCCTCAAGGCCGAAGGAATCTTGTTCAAGATGGGAGTCCATGTCGATGTACAGAAACTGCCTGCCGGATTCGATGCCTACGCCATTTGTACTGGTACGCCCACCGCCCGCGACCTCTCCATTCCGGGCAGGGAGCTGAAAGGCATCTACTTTGCCCTCGACATGCTGGCACAGCAGAACCATATTCTGGATGGAGATACCTTCCCGAAAGACCAGCTCGTCAACGCCCGCGGCAAACGGGTACTCGGCGGCGGCGATACCGGGTCTGACTGTATAGGCACCAGCATCCGACAGGGAGCCGTCAGCGTAACCCAGATTGAAATTATGCCCCAACCGCCCATAGGACACAACCCGGATACTCCCTGGCCGCAATGGCCCGTCGTACTGAAAACCACCAGCAGCCACGAAGAAGGCTGTACCCGTCGATGGTCCCTCGCCTCTACCCGGTTCATCGGGAAGAATGGCAAGGTATGCGGTGTGGAAGTGGAAGAAGTGGAGTGGCTTCCGGCAACAGACGGTAACCGCCCTACCATGAAATCTACGGGTAAGAAAGAGGTCATCGAAGCCGATATGGTGCTTCTTGCCATGGGTTTCCTCAAGCCCGAGCAACCGAAGTTTGCAGAGAACGTATTCGTGGCAGGCGATGCCGCCCACGGCGCCAGCCTCGTAGTACGTGCCTTGGCCGACGGACGACGAGTGGCAACAGAAATAGACCGTTACCTCGAACCTCTAAAAGAAAACAAGAAATGATTTCCCTTTCTTTAATTTTTAACCTTTAATTTTTAATTCTCATGTGTGGAATAGCAGGAATCTTCAACATACAGTCTCAAACTCCTGAGTTGAGAAACAAAGCGCTACGGATGGCGCAGAAAATCCGTCATCGCGGACCGGACTGGAGTGGTATCTATGTAGGCGGCAGTGCCATCCTGGCACACGAACGCCTTTCTATCGTCGACCCGGAAAGTGGAGGGCAACCTCTCTACTCGCCCGACCATAAAGTGGTACTTGCCGTAAACGGTGAGATATACAATCATCGGGACATACGTGCACAATATGCCGGACGTTATGAATTTCAGACAGGAAGCGATTGCGAAGTGATACTTGCGCTTTATAAAGACAAAGGCATACACTTCTTGGAAGAGCTTAACGGTATTTTCGCATTCGCACTCTACGATGAAGAAAAAGACGAGTTTCTCATTGCCCGCGACCCTATCGGCGTTATACCTCTTTATATCGGGTATGATGCAGATGGAAAGGTGTATGTAGGCAGTGAATTGAAAGCTCTCGAAGGTTTCTGCGAAGATTACGAACCCTTCCTTCCGGGACACTATTACCATAGTAAAGAACAAAAAATGAAACGTTGGTATACCCGCGACTGGATGGATTATGAAACTGTGAAAACCAACACTGCCCATGTATCCGATGTACATGATGCCCTTGAAGCAGCTGTACATCGCCAATTAATGAGTGATGTCCCTTATGGGGTATTGTTAAGCGGCGGTCTGGATTCCTCCGTCATTTCGGCCATCGCCAAGAAATATGCAGCCAAACGCATTGAAACAGATGGTGCCAGTGATGCCTGGTGGCCACAGCTACACTCTTTCGCCATTGGCTTGAAAGGTGCTCCCGATCTCAGTAAGGCTCGTGAGGTAGCCGAATATATCGGAACCGTCCATCACGAAATAAACTATACCATTCAAGAAGGGCTCGATGCACTACGTGATGTAATCTATTTTATCGAGACTTACGATGTGACTACCGTACGTGCCTCTACACCGATGTATCTGCTGGCACGTGTCATCAAGTCGATGGGAATCAAAATGGTACTTAGCGGTGAAGGAGCGGACGAGATATTCGGCGGTTATCTCTACTTCCATAAAGCACCGGACGCCCGTGCTTTCCATGAAGAGACCGTACGCAAAATCTCCAAGCTGTATCTTTACGACTGCCTGCGTGCCAACAAGAGCCTTGCCGCTTGGGGTGTAGAAGGACGTGTCCCATTCCTCGACAAAGAATTTCTGGACGTTGCCATGCGTCTCAATCCGGAGGCCAAGATGGCATCGGGAAAGGTGATTGAAAAGAAAATAGTACGCGAAGCCTTTGCACATATGCTACCGGAAAGTGTGGTCTGGCGTCAAAAAGAACAATTTAGCGATGGTGTAGGATACAACTGGATAGATACGCTGAAAGCCATCACCGCAACAGCCGTAAGCGACGAACAAATGGCACAGGCTGCCAAACGCTTTCCCATCCACACGCCACAGAACAAAGAGGAATATTATTATCGTAGTATTTTCGAAGAGCACTTCCCCAGCGCATCGGCAGCGAAAAGCGTGCCGAGCGTGCCCAGTGTAGCCTGCTCCACAGCAGAAGCACTGGCTTGGGATACCACCTTCCAAGGCAAGAACGAACCCAGTGGACGGGCCGTAAAAGGGATACACGAAGAAGCATATTGAAAGTGTCTCCAACAATGACCGTTATTTTCTTGCTTTTTATTTACATAAATGTAACTAATTGGTTTCATTTATGTAAATAAAAAGCAAGAAAACAGATATTATGCTCGAAATTAGTAGAAAAACGAAACAGATATGCAACTTTCCAGCTTCCTTTCTTTGTCTAAGGCATTGGGGATTAAATTGAAAACTGAATATTAGCGCCCCATATTAAGAAACTAAAGACAGGCAGGTGGCTATGCACACATGTTAAAAACAGCCTTCGGAATCAATATAGCATGTTTTTATGGTGCGGCAGACATAGCTTTCTCCGTAAAAATGAATCTTGATATATTAACTAAGATTTAATAATGATGTAAAACAATCAAGACTTTCTTTCCTTACTTTTGCAACATAGTAAAAAAACTATTTGCATATGATGAAAATATTATGAATTGGTTTTTTAGTAAAAGTAAATAAATAGAAAAAGGTGGTGAATAAACGTGAGTGATACTTTAGTTATTTATTATAGTTTTACAGGAAATAGTAAAAAGGTGGCAGAATATGTAAAAGACAAATTAGATGCAGACATTTTAGAGTTAGAACCAGCAGAACCATTTTCAAGTGACTATGATGAAGTAGTAAGAGAATGGCAGAATAATGATGTTAAAAGAAATGTCGAAATAAAACAAGTAAATATCAATTTAGAACAGTATAAGAAAATAGTTTTAATTACAAGTACTTGGTGGTATGGAATTACACCAGTAATGAAAAAGTTTTTAAAAGAATATGACTTGACTGGAAAAGATGTAATTGTTGCAAGTTCAAATGCTGGTTGGATAGGACATTGTTTTAAAGATTATAAAACT
>OGUP01001572.1_pt1 | contig 12576 bp, 9 predicted proteins | sample 1553661 | NCBI WGS metagenome assembly OGUP01 (sample SAMEA2580026, study PRJEB22360) | human gut metagenome | biome: human gut; feature: human-associated habitat; material: faeces | place: Denmark | collected 2008/2010
TTTGTGTATGAATTAGTTGGCTGATTTTGTAATATTTAATGAATGTCCCTAAAAAGAACAGGCATCCGTTTTTTTCTGTGATGCCTGTTTTTTTATTCATAAAGCAGACATACGAGCTTCCAATCAAAACAAAATTTAGATAAACAAAAAAACGACCGTTTCCATCAACGGAAACGATCGTTATTAACTTTAAAGAACAAAATTGTACTGCTTAGCCAAGGTGAATAGCTTCAGAAGGACAAGCATCAGCACAAGTTCCGCACTCTGTACACAGATCCGGATTGATAGAATACTTATCGCCTTCAGAAATTGCTTCTACCGGGCATTCATCGATACAAGTACCGCAAGCGATACAATCGTCACTAATTACGTAAGCCATTTTCGTTAATTATTAAATTATTAGTACTAATTGATGGAGCAAATATACAGCTTTTCTCTATTAGTTGTCACATAGAGATTACAAAAATGCACTAATTTGTATTTAATCTAAATATGATCATTTCATCAAAGCCTGATACATAACCTGTTGCATACGAGGACGGATATTTAACCGCATCAACTGTTTATGGTCAAAAGGACGCGGATAAATCCGATTACTCAGAAAAACAAAAACCAAATGATTTTTCGGATCTGCCCAAGCGCAAGTTCCGGTAAAACCAGTATGTCCTACCACCTCTTCGGGCGCTTCCTCCGCACACGGACTTTTCACACTATTATTCACATCCGGTTTGTCAAATCCCAATCCTCTCCTACTGATTTTTGAGGTATGGGTTAAAAATAAATCACAAGTTTCCCTACTCAGATAACGCTTTCCATTATAAACCCCTCCATCAATCAATAACTGATACACTTTTGCCACATCACGAGCCGTGGAAAATAAACCGGCATTTCCTGATACCCCTCCCATGAAAGCAGCTGATTCATCGTGTACATAACCCTGCAACACTTTTCCTTTACGCAAATAATCCGCTTTCACTGTAGGAACAATTTCCTCCTTTTTGAACTGCCGAAGCGGCAAATAAGCCGTACAGTTCATCTCCATCGGTTTATAGAATTCCTTATCTAAAAAAAGATTCATAGGCATTTTACTGATATTCTCTACCATTTCTTTCAATAACATAAAGTTCAGGCAACTGTAACGATATCTCCTGTCTTTTAATGGAATACGTCCTATTTGTACCATAATGGAATCACGAAAAGAACGATGAAGAAACATACTGTCAGCTACCTGTAAAGGATAATCAGCAGAGAAAGTTTTTGCCATCAACTCTTTTCTATAATCAAACTTATCAATGACATACAGCCGTGTATCTATTTGCGTATGATGACTAGCGTCCGGTCTTGCTCTGTAAAAACTCCCCTTATAACTGTCTTTATCTATAGTCTCCTTATAAAAAGGCCAAAAAGCAGGAATGCCCGACTGATGTAAAAGTAACTCCTCAATAGTGACGCGTTCCTTGTCCGTACCTTTTAAAGCTGGAATGTATTGAGATATGCGATCGGTCAAACCAAATTTTCCTTCATCGTAAAGTTTCATAACAGCCAACAGCGTCGCCGTGGTCTTGGTTAACGAAGCCAAATCATACAAATCATCCTTTTCCACCTTTCGGTCACTTTCATAAGTGAAAGTGCCGAAAGACTTATCATATACTGGTTTCCCATCTTTTAAAATTAGAATCTGACAACCAGGATAAGCCTTCGCCTTGATTCCTTCCATGGCTATCCTGTCTATCTTTTCCAGTATTTTGGAATCCATACCATAATCCTCAGGTCTATAAATACGAGACACTTTAGGAGTTATAGTCACTCCATCACCCGGTTTGAACAAATCGGCGACAGCCACCGACAAACGCCCGTCTGCCACTGCCTTTCCTACCAAGACATCAGCCACATACTCCTGAATAACAGATTCATCAGTATGCCCCAATACTACAGCCGCTGCTTTCTTCCAATAGCCCTCCATATCCAACATAGACTTTAATGGCATCAGAAACACATAAATAACAGGCAAATCAGCCGGAAGCGAATCAAGCATTGTTTTATACTTTTTGTAATCATCCGAAGTAACCACCACAATTACACGCTGACTACCCAACAATCGTTTTCTGATAGCTTCCATCGAATCCGGACGAGCAACAACACGTGTGAGAGAAAGTGTATTTTGCAAACGATTATAAAAAGCAAGCCCAGCACCGGGAGTTTTCCCAATATTCAGAACCACCGTTCCCCTCAATTTTGAATCCAAGGGCAAGATTCCATTTACATTGGCAGGAACCGTTATAGCAGCTTTCTGCAAGCGGAGAATCAACTCCTTCGTTTCCGGACGGTTCAATCGTTTCTCCAGCCCAGAAAGTTGGATGTGAGGTTTATTCTTCAACCCTAAAACATATTTATAAGTCAATACCTTACGACATTTTTCCGTAATCAGTTCTTCTGATAGTTTTCCACTTTTTACAGCATTTAAAACACCATCCAATTCTCTCTTCAAATTACGGGGAGCCAATAATAAATCATTACCTGCTATCAAGGCTTGAGCGCATATATTCTCATTTTGCGAAATACCTTTCATCTCCAAAGCATCTGTAAAAACCAAGCCTTGAAAGCCCAATTCCCGACAAAGCAGATTATAAATAATATGTGAAGAAATCGAAGCCGGATTTTTACCCAATTCAGGTACCTCCAAATGTCCTACCATCATACCTCCCAATCCTGCTTTAACAGCCTCTTTAAACGGAAAAAGCTCAATGCTGTCCAAACGCGCACGATCAAAATTCAAAACCGGTAACGCCTTATGAGAATCCACTTCCGTATCTCCATGTCCCGGAAAATGTTTACAGACAGACAATACCCCTCCATCCTCCAAACCACGAGCATAAGCTACCACTTTTTGAGCCACATTCCGAGGATCACCACCAAAAGAACGGGTATTAATAACCGGATTCCGAGGATTAACATCTACATCGGCCACCGGAGCAAAATTGATCTGCACACCTATCTCCTTACATTGCCGGGCTACTTCCTTACCATATTCATAAAGCAGTTCATTATCCTGTATACATCCCAAGACTCTGTTTCTTGGAAAACGAGGGGTTCCCTTCAAGCGCATAGCCAGCCCCCATTCACCATCAAAAGTTATGAGCAAAGGCACTTCCGCCAGACTCTGCGCATAATTAGTCAATAAAACCTGATCAGACAACTGGCCGCCCGAAAAAAGTAATCCTCCTACTTTATATTCTTTTATAGCTGCATATATATTGTTTTTATTTCGCTGTGTCTGAAGAGGAGCCACTGTGTGTATAAACAGTTGTCCTATCTTTTCCTTCAAACTCATTTCAGAAAGCTGTTCATCCACCCATGCCTTACAATCCTGAGTATCCGCCTTCCCCTTTTGTAACAGCCCAGACATCTGCTGTGCATACGTCATCACACATCCGACGACACATAAACTTATAAATAACAATACGTTTCTCTTCATCTAATTTCTTCAATTATATCAGATTTCCTTATACAACAGCAACTATCAGTTCTTTTCCATCCTTACTTTCATTTTTCCCACATAAACAGCATTTTTTCCCATTTGTTGCAATGGAATCTCCTTGCCATCCAAATTCTTATAAAACAAAGTCTTATCAAAATAAGAATGCGAATGACCTCCCAAGACAATATCAATATTACGAGTATTAAGAATCAAAGTTTCATCAGAATAAGGTTTTCCTTGCCACCCTAAATGAGACAAACAAACCACTAAATCACATTTTTCCCGATTCTTCAATATATCCGCCACACGCTGAGCAGCCTCTATTGGATTTTCAAAAACCACTCCTTCACAGTTTTTTGCCTGTACTAGCCCCTCCAATGCAGGACTCAGTCCGAACACACCTACCTTTATCCCCTTACGTTCCAAAATAACATACGGTTTGACAAGCCCCTCCAAAACAGTTCCCTGTACACCATAATTAGCACAAACAACAGGAAAATCCGCCATTTTAAAAAGACGTGCCATATTATCCAAGCCCAAATCAAACTCATGATTTCCAATAATCCCGGCATCATATCCCATTTCATTCATCAGCTTCACTTCAACTTCACCACCAAACATATTATAAAAAGGAGAGCCTTGTGAAAAGTCACCACAATCAAACAATAACAAATCCTTATCCTGTTTCCGTATTTCTTTTATTAAGGTAACACGACGTACAAAACCCGCTTTTCCTGCAAACTCCGGATTCGGATCAGTAATGGGGATAGGTTCCACACGGCTGTGGGTATCATTAGTATGAAGTATCAAAAGTTCTTTGATATCCTGTGCTGCCAGCGCACAACATACACACAAAGCAGTAAATAATACATATATTCGTTTCATGACGGTTCAGTTTATTCTTTAACGGTAATTCTTCCTTCTATCTTTGAGTCTATTTTCTTCCCTGCTTTAGTCTGCTCATTCACATAGTTCAGAAACAACTGACGCACTGTGGCCTTTTCAGGCAGCAATTTATCCGCATCGCCCACTTTGGCAAAAGCAGTCATATGGTCATTTCCCTCAGCCAAATAATCCAAGGTGGCTACTTTATACTCTTTAGAGTCTTCAATTTCTTTTCCGGCCACTGTAGCATCCAATAATTTTCCATCTCCAGAAATTTCAAGACAAGCGCCACTTAATCCCTCACCATGCACAGCTGCTATATTTTCAAAAAGTTCACGCAGCAAAACCCCATTCATAGTAACAATGCACAATGTATTTTCAAAGGGAGTTATTTCATAAATATTACCGTAAGTTATATCCCCCTCGGGCAAAGCCGTACGTAGTCCCCCCATATTCGTCACCCCCACGTCGGCCATACGGCCTATATATGCAGAAGCAGAATAACGTAAAATATCCGCTACCAAGTTGGATAACTCACTTTCAGGACGAAAGCGATCCATAAAACGAGCGCTTTGTCCTATGACCGGTGACATAATACTATCAACCGTTTTTTGATACGGAGCCAAAACAGCGATTGCAGCGGAATCCGGATTAGCATCCAAAGCTGCTGTCACTTCTATCCTGCTTCCCTCAACTGACGCCAGAGAATAGCCTGAATGACAGCTTGAAAACATAAAAATCCCGGCTACTATTCCTGCCGGAATGATACACATAATTCGGTTTGGTTTCATGTTTATTAGTTGTTTATTGCCCAAATGTAGTTAAAAAAGAAGTTGCAACCAACGATATCAGATGAAAAATAGTTGAATTTAATTTGGCTGTATGACAAAAATCTAGTAATTTTGCACCGCTTTCGCGCAATCGCTGTCAAAGAAGAGTTACTTGATATGTTGCGTTGGTAACGATAAACAATTTAAAATCAAAAAAAATGGATTTAATTAAAATTGCTGAAGAAGCATTTGCTACTGGCAAACAGCATCCTTCATTCAAAGCTGGTGATACTATTACAGTGGCATACCGTATCGTTGAAGGTAGCAAGGAACGTGTACAGTTGTACCGTGGTGTTGTTATCAAAATCGCTGGACATGGTGACAAAAAACGTTTCACCGTTCGTAAAATGTCTGGAACTGTAGGTGTTGAACGTATTTTCCCTATCGAATCTCCGGCTATCGACAGTATCACTGTTAATAAAGTTGGTAAAGTTCGTCGTGCTAAATTGTACTATTTACGTGCTCTTACTGGCAAGAAAGCTAGAATTCAGGAAAAAAGAGTTAATCAGTAAGATTTATCATTCCTACATAAAAAAGGAGTATTCTCAGGAAGAGAATACTCCTTTTTTAATTTACATCCCCTTTACCACGATTTTTTATATAATCATGAACAAACAGACTTGAAATAGCATTTATATTTAATATTGAATCAAACTTAAACCATTTATGAAAAGAATAATGTTCATTTTAGGAGTAAGCATCATTATGGCCTTACTTACTGTTACCGCAGCCTTGGCAGGTTGGTGGCTCGGAGCGTCTCTGCCTCTAGATATATCTGATACCACTCGACAAATAGCAGCATTACTCACCGCTTCTGCTTGTACATGGATACTCTATATTGTAAGTCGCAAAGTACTGACAAAAATCAGTCTCAAACCATACTAAATATATAGTCCATTAAAACAAAAAGGTCAACCGATTCTATATCATTCTCGATTGACCTTCTTATTTAAAATCTTGTTTTCATCATTCCTTATTTTCTGTTTCCTGTATCCCGGACTCTTCCTTTCCACGTAAATAAACAGAAGGTGCCACACCGAATTGTTGCTTAAAACATTTACTAAAATAGAACGGATCATTAATACCTACTTTATAAGAAACTTCGGCTACCGTATAACGATTTTCCAACAACAGTTCCGCCGCTTTCTTCATACGAATAATCCGGATATATTCATTGGGTGAATATCCCGTCACCCCACGTACCTTACGATAAAAAACGGTTCGTCCCAATCCCATCATCGAAGCAAACTCATCAATCGTAAACTGAGCATTACCAATCTGTTGATCCATAACCATCTGTAATCTGTCAGCAAATTCTTTATCCTTATCAGAGGTACAAATAGCCGGTCGTACCATATTCGGATCATTCGAAAATTTCTCACGTAATTTCTCACGTTGCTCTATTAGTTTGAAAGCGCGTGCCAACAGTAGTTTCGGGCTAAAAGGCTTAGTAATATATGCATCCGCACCACTTTCCACGCCTTCCAAATGACTTTCGGCAGAACTCATAGCTGTCAATAAAATAATAGGTATATGACTTGTATCAAAATCATTCTTCAATTTTCGGGTTACCTCAAATCCTGTCATCCCCGGCATCAGCACATCACAGATTATCAAATCAGCATCATACGTACGTGCACGTTCCAATCCAGACGGACCATCCGCCTCGGCCACAACTTCAAAATATTGTCCCACTTCTTCTTTCAAAAACTCACGTACATCGTTATCATCTTCTATAATAAGTACTTTACGCTTATTAAGTGGTGCAGATGGAAGTTCCACGCCCCCTTCTTGCGCCGATATTTCTTCTGCAAGAACAGCTGCATGATGTACTTCCTCCTCTTCCAACAACACATTATGGGGAATCAGAAAATCTTTTTCCTCATAAACAGAAATATCAGTAGGCAAACTGACCGTAAATATAGACCCACCACCTTCATTTTCAGTATATACTATCGTACCTTTATGTACACACACCAGTTCATGTGTCAAATGCAGGCCAACTCCGACACTACTACCCGAAAAGCTACTTTGCATAAAACGCTTAAATAACTCATTACGTTTCTCTTTAGGAATGCCTACACCGGAATCGGCTACCGATATGACCAACTGTTTCTTTGCTTCATCCACCGTCACAGAAAAAGTCACTTTTCCACCGCTGGGTGTATATTTGAAAGCATTAGACAACAAATTATAAGTCACTTTGTCCAAATAACCCTTATCGATAAACATCTTATAAGAAGCTACAGATGGCAAGAACTTGAAATCCATATTCTTAGACTCAGCAGCATCATTGAAACTCAAGAAGATTTCATACAAGAAAGCCATGACATCCGTTTCCTCCAAAGAAAGGGCCAGTTTATTATTCTGCATCTTACGGAATTCCAGCAACTGATTGATAAGACGCAACATACGCTGGGTGCTTTTATCCATGACCTTCAATGAATAAGCCATTTCTTTAGGGATTTTACCACCACGCTGCATCTTTTCCAATGCTCCTTGTATCAAAGTCAAGGGAGTACGGAACTCATGAGAGATATTCGTGAAAAAAACTAATTTATACTCTGTCAGCTGTTTCTCCACCTGTATACGATTACGCAAAGTATTAAAGTCACGCATCAGTCTGAAAGTGATATATAGCGCCACCCCTATCAAAATAGCATAAATAAAGAAAGCCCAAGTAGTTTTCCAAAAAGGAGGAACAACAATAATCTTCAAAACCGTTTCTTTATCTCCCCACACACCGACCCCATTGCAAGCTTTCACCCGCAATTTATAAGTACCGGGTGCCAGGTTCTTATAAGCTGCAAAATTCAACGAAGACGGTATACTCCACTCTTTATCATAATTATCCAACCGATACGTATATTTAGTACTATTCGTTCCGGAATAATCAAATGTAGAGAAATCTATGACAAAAGAATTTTGAAAATATTTCAACTCGATTTCATCTGTATAAATCAACGAACGGTCTAACGGAGAATCCACATCGCCCGGGCGCATGGCAATACCATTAATTCGAAGATTGGTAAAAGCTGCCATAGGAGTTACAGTGGAATTATTCACAATTTTGCCGGGAGTGATAACAACCAATCCATAATTAGAACCAAACATCAGTTTGCCATCCTTACTCACACAACCACTGTTCTCACTATAGACATTCCCCAACGCATATGCCGAGAAAAAGAAATTTTCAAAGGCATGTGTATCCGGATCAAAACGAGAAATACCATATTCCGTTGCAACCCAAAGCTTACCCTCCCTGTCTTCAACAATAGATTGCACCATACTATTTACCAGTCCGTCACTTCCATCATAATGCTCAAAAGTCAAGTTTCTGTAATCACCTTCTGGCATACACATACTGAAGCCTTTTCCTGAAGTACCTACCCATATCCGGCCTTTACTATCTTGATGGATACATTTTATTTCATTACTACGTAACTTACCGTTATTATAATTATAAGTAATATAGTTATCCGGGTCATTCATTAACGAATCAGGATTAAATATGTAAACTCCGGCACTGGTGCCCACCCATATCCATCCATTATTGTCTTCCTGTATCACACGAATCTGGCGCTGGCTATAAAAATTGTTCAAAAACCGCTTGAATACATACTTATCCTTTTCCTTCACCGCCAAATTCAATCCACCGCCAAAAGTACCTATCCACATTCTATTCTTCCGGTCCCGGTAAAGAGTAAAAATATTATTATTCCCAATAGACAGAGGATCATTCGAGTGATAAGTGTACCATTTCCCGTCAATACTTAATCCGTTTCCACGGCTACCCAACCAAATACTACCATCAGCCCCTTCCTCAACAGCATAAATGTTAGAATCAAAATAACGACTGCTCTCTATCGTTTTCAAATGAGGGTCATAAATATACAATCCTCCACGACGGGTCCCCAGCCAAATCTTATCATCAGGCATACGGTTGATCATACGCACGGTATTTGAACGGTCTGATAAAGTTTCATCTTCAGGAAAAACACGCTCAGCTCCTTCATTCAAGACCGAAAGACGAGAAATACCCGTATATTCCGAACTGACCCAAATACCACCGGCTCGATCCTCCATAATATATTGCAAGAAATTTGAAGTGATATGACTGAATCCATTAATATTGGATTCGAAATGCTGCAATTCATCAGTTGCCAAATCATAAGCAAACAAACCGTTACCATAAGTGGAAATCCAAACAATATCACGAGAATCATGAACGATGTGGTAACGTTCTTCATCTATATAATTTACTTTATCAGCCGGAATCAGTTGGAAAGACTTGACAAATCTGGTCTTGGCGTTGACATACCATACCTTACCTGTATGATTATAAATCCAGAAATTCCCCCGGTTGTCAATCTGAACTTGTCCTCTTGCTATATTCAGTTCCGTATCCCGGCTCACCTGATGAGTTCTCAAATTAAAGACATAACTGCCATCTTCCGTAAAAACGATCCAATCGTTTTGCAAGCGCATGGTACTATATACTTTACTACCTTCACCTAAACGGGTAACAATACGGCTATCCTCTCCTTCTCTCTTCAACGAAATTGTTCCTGTTCCCGAAAGAAAAAAAACATCTTTACCAAAAGACATCATCTTGGAGGCATCATGATTTTCTTCCACCAATACTGCCTTGTCCCCTACCACTTGAGCTATACCGTCATGGCTACCAATCCATACTCTTCCTTGCTCATCCTCAGATATATAAGTAACATTATTAGAAGGGAGATTATTATTTTCTTTCTTGAAAACCACAGATGTAAATTCACCATTCATATAAGTCACTTTACGACACCCGTTTCCATCCTGCCACAACCAGACATTACCTTCACGGTCAGTCATCTTGTAGCTATACAGTTGTTCATATTCCCCACAACCGGTAAAATCAACAAAGCAATCTTTCTTCAGATCATAACAACTAAACAACTCGGCAGAAGTCGCAATCCATAAGAAACCATTTTTATCTTCTTCCAAATCGCGAATCCGATGGTCTATCAACGAAATTTTATTTCCACCCTCAGGACGATAAGTCACAAACGAATTCCCGTCATAACGACTAAGTCCATTCAGCGTTCCCATCCAAATAAAACCTTTGCTATCCTGATATATATACCGAATTGAGTTATTGGCAACCCCATCTCCCGTAGTCATATGAGTAGAACGCACCTCGACTGATGCGGCAATACTTTGACTGAAAAGAATAAAGAATGCCCATAGAGCATAGATGTGTTTTTTCATATCATTTATCACAGTGTTTTTGTCTTGCAAAGGTATAAAAAAAGAGTGTATCAGAATGAATCGATACACTCTTTTTTATTTTAATCCATATGGAAGACCTCGGGCAGCGGAATAGTAACCGGAGAGTTATCCGGATTCACTTCCATGATATCCGCCATATAGTCCCACCATTTCTGCACGATAGGATTGGCTCCCATATCTTGCGAAGACTCCTCTCCTTTAGTTTTCTGACAAGCAAACAGAATATTTGTATCCTTGTCCCAATAAATGGAGTAATCATATACTCCTCCATCGGACAACATTTTTTTTAATTCCGGCCAAATGGCTGCATGTCTCTTCTCATACTCTTTCTCGAAGCCCGGCTTCAAGAACATTTTAAAAGCTTCACGTTTCATGGTATTTTCCTCCTTTTTATAAAGTCCTTGTTTTTACTTATTTAGTTTCTCCATCCATTACATGGAAAATTGGTTCGGAAGTCTTTTGTTCCGTACGGTAATATTGCACGGCACTATCATTCATTTTAGGATGCTGCTTGTTCAACAAATTAATCATCTCAGCACCCGCCCAAAGTACCGGTCCATAGCCGTGGGCAGCATACACATTGACCGGACGATAATAATAAAAAGCCGGATCAAAAGCCATACCTGTACCTACACAAGTTCCGTCCACCTGACCTTCCACATTGATTTGGGTGGTAACGGCATGCCATCCCAACTGTGCCACCGGACCGTATGCCATAGCGTCAATCCATCCTTTATTGATAGCATGGGCAAAGCAATATACATAAATAGCCGTGGCCGAGGTTTCCAGATAAGAATCGTTACGATCCAGCAACTGATGCCAGAAACCTTCACCACTCTGGCAGGCAGCAAGACCACGTACATGAGCACGGAACAGCTCCAGTATTTTATCGCGCTGAGGATAATCCTCCGGCAACACATCCAAGACCTCACACATAGTCAACAACGCCCAACCATTGGCACGTCCCCAATGGAAAGCAGGATGATCCTGCATACCTTCCACCCATCCATGACGGAAAAGGTTTTTCCCGGGTACCCACATACGGTCCGCAAATTGAAATATCTGACGTACAGCTTCGCTCAAATACATTTGCTTTTTATCACCGGCAATACATGAATACCAAGCTACCGGCGGAATACCCATAAACATATCATCCAGCCAAAGAGTGTTATGCTGCGGACGGTTGCGTGCAAAAGTTCCATCTGCCAGACGATACTCTTTATTTATGATGAAATCAAAATAATTACGTATCAGTTCATCCACAGGAAGCGAGGGATCTTTCAAACGGACTTTCACCATCGCCGCGCATACAGCTCCTGCGTCATCCAGTGCGTGCGGAGTGAGGATTTGCAGCAACTGCGGGTCCGTTGTCCCCTTTTCTTTATAAACACGCTTGAAATGCGGTGCTACTTCGGCCAGAAAACGAAAACGATTCTGTACATAATCCATATAGCGTGTGTCGCCCGTAGCTTCGGATACCGCTATCAAGGCAGAATAGGTCACCCCCCATTCATAACTTGCCAAACGGAAAGCTCCACGCTCCAATTGTGCCTCCTCTCCCATCGTTGCATAGTTGGTAATCACTTTACCCGTATTCTTGTCTACCACACGGGCGGGAGTCTCCTTATCTATATAAGCAAATACACGGTCTACCTCTTTCTTTACCTGTTCCGGTGTCAAATCACCATAAGTACCCTGATAAGCAGGTTGCAATAAATGCAAGGGTGTATTTGAATCATTGACAACTGTTTTCTTTTTCTGTGCAACGGCAGGCAGTGCTACCAATAATACGGCAACGGTAATAATACGATAATTCATCATTTACTTTTTAGGTATTTTACATCCTCTGAATACAGTTCCCCGCAGTTCCGGACCAAAGTAGAATCCAGGCTGGGTAGGCTGATTATAAGCAACATTCTGAGTCGCAATACTGATACGGTAAACAGGATCTTCCAGAAAAGTATGAAACCGGTAATCAGTGGGAATAGTAGAAACATACAGTCTCAGAGCTGTATTATCGGCTGTACGCAATAAGACTTCTTCACGCCAGTCTCCTACAATATCTCCTTGCAGACATGGGGTTGACTTCGTACCATTGTTAGAAAGTGC
>OGUP01001574.1_pt1 | contig 12570 bp, 10 predicted proteins | sample 1553661 | NCBI WGS metagenome assembly OGUP01 (sample SAMEA2580026, study PRJEB22360) | human gut metagenome | biome: human gut; feature: human-associated habitat; material: faeces | place: Denmark | collected 2008/2010
AATTAGAAGAATATACAGAAGCAATTGCAGAATTAGAAAATTGCAAATATATTCTAGACCATATAAGAGATAAAGAAGCAATGCAGATTATTAACTTATTTTAAAAAATCAAATCCAAATTATTAAAAATTGCGGTATGGTGCTCTTAACCAGAGATTCTAAATGATTCTTTAAAAGTCACTTTTACCTTAATTTTTAAAATTTGAATTTGATTACATTACTCTATAAAAGATGATAGTGCTAAAATATTCTAAACAATAAACCAGTAAAAAATATGTATGCATATCTATAAAACTTTGTGTTTGAAAATTGTTTTTTGTTGTACTCGAAAAAAGATTTTAAGGCACTGCGTTTATCAAAAATAGTAATCAAAAAGCTTTCTCTATATTTAGGAATACTTAACAAAGTTACAGGCCACATGTGTTTTACGATTATGTCTTTTTCTTTATCATTTAAATTAAATAATTTTTCTGCATTATATAAAGCAATTTGAGGGTGAAGAAAAGCATGAAAATGTTTTAAATGCAATTTCTTTTTAGAGCCTCTCCAGTCATACAAAAATAAATCATGTAACATTGCCCCTCTAGCTGCAGAAACATAATCCCAGCCATATTTTTTGCAAAATAAATATGACCAATAGGCAACTTCTAAACAATGCTCATAACAAGAACAATCGTAGTGTTGCCTAAAATTTTTCATCTGTTTTACAGTAGGATTTTCTAAAATATCTTTTGTTATATTTAAAAATTCGATTATATTATCATAGTTATATGTATGTACACTAACTTTTTTTTCTCTAACTTTTAAAGTTTGCATCTTATGTTATTACCTCTATGTTCATTTCTTAAATTTATTATAAACACAATAAAAGTCTATGTCAATAAAAAAATAAGAGATTAAAATGGTATTTTCTTGCAATATTTTTAAAAATAATACTAGACAAAAACACTTGTTTGTGCTATCATTGGTTCAATGAAGTTTTTATCATTATAGCTATGAAAAAATTTTTGTTATAAATTAAAAATGAATTTGCAAAGCAAGAAATGGAATTACTTATGATTGATTTAAAACAGAGTGTTCAATATATTAAGGGTGTTGGACCGAGTAGGGCAAAGTTATTAAGCCTGCTTGGTGTAAATACTGTTGAAGATTTGATTAATTATTATCCGAGAACGTATGAGGATAGAACAAAAATAAAAAAGATAGAGGAGCTTCAAGATGGAGAAGATGCTCTTATTGAGGCTGTGACTGTAACTGCTGCAACCGTTTTTAAATTAAGAAGAAATATGTCTGTTTCAAAAGTTATGGTGCAGGACGATACTGGTAGATGTTTAATTACGTGGTTTAATCAGGATTATATGAGAAATGTAATTCATGCACACGAAAAATATAGATTTTTTGGAAAAGTTACTAAAAAACTGGGGCAAATAGAAATGGCGTCACCTGTTTTTGATGAGGAAGGAAAAAGCAAGAATACAGGTAAAATTGTGCCTGTTTATTCTACTACAAAAGGATTGCCAGACTCAGCAATAAGGCAAGCTGTTGAAAATGCACTTTCGATGGTAAATGCGAAATTACAAGAAACATTACCAGAATATATAACTAAAGATTATCATTTAATGGAACTAGATCAAGCAGTAAGAGAAATTCACTTTCCAAGCAAAATGGAAAATTTGGCGAGAGCAAGAAATAGGTTAGTATTCGAAGAATTGCTAACATTTCAACTTGCTTTATTAAGCTTGAAGGAACAATATGATAATGAAATAAGAGGCATAAAATACAGCAAAGATGTACATATGTCAGACGTAATAAATACATTACCATTTAAATTAACAAAAGCTCAACTAAGAGTTCTTGAAGAAATAGACAATGACATGGAATCGGAAAAGCCGATGAATAGGCTTTTACAGGGAGACGTTGGTTCTGGTAAGACCGTAGTTGCAATGATTGCAGCATATAAGGCTGTGAAGAGTGGATATCAAGTTGCAGTAATGGCTCCAACAACAATACTTGCAACACAGCACATAAATAATTTTAATAAAATATTAGAGCCATTTGGAATACGTTGTGGATTACTAGTAAGCAGTCTAACAAAAAAACAGAAAGGCATACTCCTAGAAAAATTAAAAAATGGTGAAATAGACATATTAATTGGAACTCATGCTCTTTTACAAGAAAATGTAGAGTTTAAAAATGTAGGACTAGTAGTAACAGATGAGCAACACAGATTTGGCGTAAAACAAAGAAGTGTAATTGCTGGTAAAGGGAAAAATCCAGATGTACTAGTAATGACAGCAACTCCTATTCCAAGAACACTAGCGATAATAGTATATGGAGATTTGGATATTTCCATAATAGATGAACTGCCACCAAACAGGAAAAAGATTGATACAATAGCAGTAAAAGAAAATATGACAGATAGAATAATTCAGTTTATAAAGAAAAATGTGGACGAAGGTAGACAAGCATACATAGTATGTCCATTCGTGGATGAAAACGAAGAAATGATGGATGTAAAATCTGTAGAAAAACTAGCAGAAAATTATAAGAACGAAGTGTTTAAGGATTATAATGTAGAAATATTACATGGAAAAATGAAACCAAAAGATAAAGAACAAGTAATGCAAGACTTCAAAGAAAATAAAATAAGCATACTAATTTCTACAACTGTAATTGAGGTTGGAGTGGATGTACCAAATGCAAACATAATGGTAATAGAAAATGCTGAAAGATTTGGTTTGGCACAGTTACATCAATTAAGAGGAAGAGTTGGAAGAGGAGAATTTAAGTCATATTGTATACTAAAATATAACAGTAATTCTGCAATAGTAATGGAAAGAATGAAAACAATGACAACAACAGAAGATGGCTTTAAAATAGCAGAAAAAGACTTAGAACTAAGAGGTTCTGGAGAATTCTTCGGAACAAAACAACATGGACTACCAGAATTCAGAATAGCAAATATATTTGAAGATGTTAAAATACTAAAATTAGTACAAGAACTTGCACTAAAAATAGAAATGAATGATCCAAAACTAGAAAAAGAAGAAAACAAAAAATTAAAGGCATTAGTAAATAGAGTGAGAGAAGAAAGAATAGAATTATAAGAAAATTTCTGAAAACCCTTGCATTTTTTCCATAAAAAGGGTATAATAATATTGACATAAGAAGTACGGCAGAAGAGTGGAAACAAATTCCACTCTTCTACAATGTTATAAGACAACATTTAATATGAATATAGGGAGGTATATCTTGTCTAAAATAGAAGAAAAAGTAGAAGAGCTCGTTACAAAGCCAATAAATGAACTTGGTTACAGAGTATACGATGTTATGTACGTAAAAGAAGGCAAAAACAATTATTTAAGAATATTTATAGATAATGATACTGGAATTAGTTTAGATGATTGCGAAAAGGTAAACAATGCAATTACAGATATGCTAGATGAGGCGGATTATATAAAAGACCAATATTTTCTTGAAATTTCGTCTTCTGGAGTAGAAAGACATATTAGAAAAGATTCGCAGTTGCAAGAACATATTGGAAAAGATATAGATGTGAAATTGTTTAAACCATTGAACAAGAAAAAAGAGCTTGAGGGAAATCTTAAACAATTTGACGAAAAGACCATTACATTAATCATAAATGAAGAAGAAATTACAATAGAAAGAAGTAACATTAGCTCGATGAAAAGGGCTTTTAAATGGTAATAATATAATTGAAAGGAATGATTGGAAAATGAAGAAGAATGTAAAAAAGGTAGAAAACAAAGGAATTGATAGTACAGAATTAATAATGGCACTAGATGAACTTGAAAAAGAAAGAGGAATAAAAAAAGACTATGTTATAGAATCTATAGAAACAGCTTTAGTTACAGCATATAAGAGAAATTTTGATGTTACGTCAGACAATGTAAAAATTACTCTAAACCGTGAAACAGGTGAGACACACGTTTATGAAGAACTTAATGTAGTAAACGAAGTTGAAGATTGGGATACACAAATTTCAGTAGAAGATGCTAAGAAAATTGACCCAAGATATAATGAGGGAGATGTTGTTGAAAAAGAATTAATGCCAAAGAACTTTGGTAGAATTGCAGCTCAAACAGCAAAGCAAGTTATAGTTCAAAGAATAAGAGAAGCTTCAAGAGAAGTAATATTTAGCGAATTCAACGAGAAAAAAGGTGAAATAGTTTCTGGGATAGTACAAAAAGTTGATAAGAACATTGTTGTATTAGATTTAGGAAAAATTGAAGGTATAATGCCAATTAAAGAGCAAATACCAACAGAACATTACTATGTAAATCAAAAATTAAGAGCATGTATTGCAAATGTTGAAAAAGGCGCAAAAGGCTCAACACAAATAATAGTTTCAAGAGCAAATAATGATTTCTTAAGAAAATTATTCGAGCTTGAAATTCCAGAAATTTATGAAGGTTTAATCGAAATTAAGAGTATTTCAAGAGACCCAGGAAAGAGATGTAAAGTTGCAGTATATTCTCCAAATGAAAACATAGACCCAGTTGGTTCTTGTGTTGGACAAAAAGGAATTCGTATTCAAAATATAATAAATGAATTAAGTGGAGAAAAAATAGATGTAATAGAATGGAACGAAGATCCATCTACATACATTGCAGAAGCTTTACTTCCAGCAAAAGTTATGGCTGTTGATATTAAAGATGAAGAAAGATTTGCCCAAGTAATAGTTCCAGATGATCAATTATCATTAGCTATTGGTAAAGCAGGACAAAATGCAAGACTTGCAGCTAAATTAACAAACTGGAAAATAGATATAAAGAGTGAATCTCAATTTAGAGAAATGATACAAGAGCTACAAGCAAATGGTGAAGAAAAAGAAGAAACTGCAGATGCAGAAAACGTTGATGAAACAAATGTAGAAGAGGCAAACGAAGTAGAAAACGTTGAAACATCAGAAGAAAATAAAGACGAAGAATAAAAGGAAGTGTGATACTTGAAGAAAATACCACAAAGAACTTGCTTAGGTTGCAATGAAGCAAAACCTAAAAATGAATTGATAAGAATTGTAAAACAGAGTGACGGCAAAATATTCGTAGACAAAACAGGAAAGGCTGAAGGACGAGGTGCATATATATGTAATAACGTAGAATGTTTGGAAAAGGCCATAAAGTCAAAGAGATTGAGCAGAAGCTTTGAAACAGAAATAAACAACGAAATTTATGAAAGCTTAAGAGGTGTAATTATTGATAAATAGAGAAAATAAAAAGGAATTAAGCACAAGAATAAATATAGGGGGGTGGAATTATTGGGTAAAATAAAAATTCACGAACTAGCAAAAGAAATAGGAATGTCAAGCAAAGATGTACTTGAAAAAGCAAAGTCGCTAGGCATAGATGTAACAAGCCATTTAAGTAATGTGACAGATGAACAAGCAACAGAAATTAGAAATGCATATTCAAAAAATAATAAAAATAATGTGAAAAAGGAAAATAAAGTGGAAAATAAGAAAGAAACAAAAAAAGAAACAAAGAAAGATAACAAAAAAGATACTCCAGTAATTATTAGAAGAGAAGTTATATTAAATGATGAAGAGGATTCTAAGAAAGACAATAAGAAAGCTGAAGAAAGAAAAGATGTAGGTTTTGTAAAAAGAAGAAATAACAATGATTATAACATTGTTTACAGAAATAAACCTAATAAACCTCTTACAGTAAATGAATTATTTGGACTTGGTAAAAAAGAAGAAAAGCCAAAGGCAGATGCAAAAGCCGAAACTGCAAAGAAAGAAGAAGTTAAGAAGGAAGAGAGTACTGCTAAAGCTACTACAACTGAAGTAAAAACAGAAACTGCAAAAGTAGAAAAAGCCGAAACTACAAAGGCAGAAACAGTAAAGGCTGAAACTGTAAAAACAGAAGTTCCAAAGCCAGAAGTTAAAGCAGAAGTAAAGCAAGAAGCTGTAAAAGCAGAAAGTTCTAAAACTGAAGTTGTAAAGAATGATAGAACAGAATCTCATGACAGAAATGACAATTATAGAGGCGAAAATTCTAGAAACGACAACAGAGGCGAGTATTCAAGAAACGATTCTTTCCAAAGAAGAAATAACTTCAATAATGGAAATAGAGAATTTGGAAATAACAATGGTAACAGAGACTTTAGCAATAACAGAAACCAATTCCAAAGAAACAATAACTTCAATAGAAATGATAGATTCCAAAATAATAATCAATCAAGAGATGGTTACAGACAAAATAATCAAAATGGCCAAAATAATAGATTTAATAATGGCAATAATGGTTATAATAAAAATAACCGTGATAATAACGGATTTAACAGAAATAACCGTGATAATAACGGATTTAACAGAAATAACCGTGATAACAATGGCTTTAATAGAAATAATAATCGTGATAATAATGGCTTTAACAGAAACAACAATGGTGGTTTCAACAGGAGACCATTAGATGAGAAGAGATTAGACAAGAAAATTAACGATATATTAGAGACTGAAATTGTTGAAAAAGAAAGCCAAAGAGATTATTCTACAAAGGCAAGTTTCAAGGCTAAAAGCAATAAATATGATGAAAATAAGCAAAATAAGAATAAGTCTAGAAGATTCAATGGTGAAGAAGAATATGATGAGGGCAAGTTAAAGAATTTAAAACAAGTAGATAAGCTTTCTAACATGTTTGGAGACCAAGAAGGTGGAATGCTTGATTACTACGATTTATCAACAGAACGTGGTAAGAAAGGTAAACGTAAAAACCAGAAAAATACTGAGGAAAGAAATAAGCAAAAAATATTTAAGTTAACAGAAATAACAATTCCAGAGAGCATAAGTGTTAAAGACCTAGCAGCAGAGTTAAAGAAAACAAGTGGTGAAGTAATAACAAAGCTTATGGGATTAGGAATAATGGCAACTATAAATCAAGAGCTAGATTTCGATACAGCCTTCTTAGTAGCAGGAGAATTTGGTGTAACAGCCAACAAGAAGGAAGAAGTTAAAGAAGAAGATATATTATTTGACGAGTCAGAAGATAAGGCAGAAGACTTAGTTCAAAGAGCTCCAGTAGTTGTTGTTATGGGACACGTTGACCATGGTAAGACATCACTTCTAGATGCAATTAGAAAAACAAATGTAATAGAAGGCGAAGCCGGAGGAATTACTCAGCATATTGGTGCATACAAGGTATCAATAAATGGAAGAGAAATTACATTTTTAGATACACCAGGACATGAGGCATTTACAAGTATGCGTGCTAGAGGTGCTCAAATTACAGATGTAGCAATACTTGTTGTTGCAGCAGATGATGGTGTAATGCCACAAACTGTTGAAGCTATAAACCATGCTAAAGCAGCCGGAATTCCAATAATAGTTGCAATAAACAAAATTGATGTACCAGGAGCTAACCCAGAAAAGGTAAAACAAGAATTAATGAAATATGAATTAGTACCGGAAGAATGGGGTGGAGATACAGTATTTGTAGAAATTTCTGCAAAACAACATATCAACATAGACCAATTACTAGAAATGGTATTATTAGTTTCAGATATGCAAGATTTAAAAGTAAACCCAAATAAACAAGCTAAAGGTGTTGTAATAGAAGCAAGACTAGATAAAGCAAAAGGTCCTATCGCATCTGTATTAGTACAAAGAGGAAGCTTAGACGTTGGAGATACAGTAGTTGTTGGAACATCAATTGGTAGAATTAGGGCAATGAAAGATGATAAAGGAAAACGTGTTAAATGTGCAGGTCCTTCTACACCAGTAGAAATTATGGGACTTACAAAAGTACCAGAAGCAGGAGAAACTTTCTATGAAGTTAAAGATGAAAAAATGGCTAAACACTTAATAGAAAGAAGAGAAAGAAAAGCAAGAGAAGATGCTATGAATGCATACAACAAAGTAACATTAAGCAATCTATTCGAGCAAATGGAACACGAAAACTTAAAACAATTAAATATAATTGTAAAAGCAGATGTTCAAGGTACAGCAGAAGCATTAAAGCAATCTCTTGAAAAATTATCTGATAACGAAGTTGCAGTAAAAGTAATACACTCAAATGCAGGAGCTATAAATGAATCTGATGTTAACCTAGCAAAAGCTGCAAAGGCTATAATAATAGGATTTAATGTAAGACCAAACGCAACGGCAAAAGAAGTTGCAGAAAAACAAGGAGTAGAAATCAAGTTATATTCTGTAATTTATCAAGCATTAGAAGATGTTGAAGCTGCAATGAACGGCTTACTAGACCCAGTTTACGAAGAAAAAGTAATTGGAAATGTAGAGGTAAGACAAACATTCAAAGTTTCAAATGTTGGAACAATCGCTGGTGGATACGTAAAAGACGGAAAAGTTGAAAGAAATGCCGGAGTAAGAGTAATAAGAGAAGACGTTGTAATACACGAAGGCAAACTTGCATCATTAAAGAGATTTAAAGATGACGTTAAAGAAGTTGCTAAAGGGTTCGAATGTGGTCTTCAAATTGAGAATTACAACGATATTAAAGAAGGCGACATTATAGAAGTATTCGTAATGGAAGAAATAAAAAGAACTAAAAAATCAAAAGTACAACAAATTTCACAAGAACATGTAATGAATAATAAATAATTGCTTTCTAGGAAATAATTTATTTTAGAAAATTTGCCATGTCGTGCTTGGTCGGGGCTCATTCAACCCCTCTAGGCGCACTCCAGACAAATTTTCTAAAATGTAAATTATTTCCCAATAAAGTAAAAATGTATTTGTTTCCAAAACGTAGGAAAGGAATTTTAGAGAAAATGAGTAAAAATGAAGCTAGACTTGGCAGAGTTAATGAAGAATTAATGAAAGCCTTAAGCCAAATAATAACTTATGAATTGAAAAATCCTGATGTTACAGGAATGATAAGTGTTACAAGAGTAAAGGTAACACCAGACTTAAAATATGCGAAAGTATATGTAAGTATGTTAAATTCAAAAAGTGTAGAAAAAACTATGCAAGGGTTAAAAGACTCTGCAGGCTTTATGAGATCACAAGTTGCTAGAATGGTAAATTTAAGAATTACTCCAGAGCTTGTATTTGAATATGATGATTCAATAGAACATGGAGAAAGAATTGATAACATTTTAAAGCAAATTAGTGAACAAGATAAGGCAATAAAAGAGAAAAAATAATATTTTTAGGGACAGCACAACTTTTATTATGCGGTCCCTAAAAGTCTATATAGGAAGGAACAAAAATGACTTTAGATAATATTTTAGAAGAAATAAAAAAAGCAAATACCATTGCAATAGTAGTACATGAAAATCCAGATGGTGACGCCATTGGAAGTGCACTTGCTATGAAATTGGCATTGGAGCAATTAAACAAAGAAGCAGACGTAATAATACCAGAGTATCCAAGTGCATTCAGCTTTTTGCCAGGAGTAGAAGAAATAAAGAAAGAATCTGAGATACAAGAATACGATTTAGCAATAGCTTTAGATTGTGCAAGCATTAAGTTATTAAATGGATTTGCAAAATATTTTGATAATGCAAAAGTAAAGGTTGCAATAGACCACCACAGTAGTAACACAATGTATGCAGATTACAACTTCATAAGCCAAGATTCACCAGCATGTGCCCAACTATTATTAGTCGCATTTAGTTACTTTGGAATAGAAGTTACTAAAGAAATAGGAACTTGCATCTTAGCAGGAATAATCACAGATACAGGTGGATTTAGATATTCAACAGTTACAGCAGAAACTTTCAGATTTGTTGCAGAGCTATGCGAAAAAGGTGTAAAAGTATCACAAATATATGATAAGGTATATTCAAGCAAGACAAGAGCTAAATTTGAATTACACAGAATTGCACTTGAAAGACTTGAGTTTCTAGAAGAGGGCAAAATAGCCTACACATACATAACAAAGGCAGACGAAGAAAAAGTTGGAGCCGAAAATGGAGACTACGATGGAATTGTAGAGAATGGTAGAGATGTTGAAGGCGTTGAAGTTTCACTATTCTTAAGAGAAACAAGCAAAGGAATAAAAGCATCAATACGTTCTAAAAACTATGTAAATGCAGCAGAAGTTGCAATGATGTTTAGTGGTGGCGGACATTTACGTGCAGCAGGTTGTAGCAATTTACCAGGAACCATAGAACAAGTAAAAAACCAGATGATAAACAGAATAAGAAGCTGCCTAAAATAAATTTTGTCGCCCAATAGGGACGCCCTTTCGCCAAATAGGGACGCCCCTTTTTGGGCGAAAGGAGCATTAAATTGAATGGAATAATTTTAATAAATAAAGAAAAAGGCTGTACATCACATGATGTAGTTTATAAAGTAAAAAAACTAACAAATTCTAAAGTAGGACATACTGGTACATTAGACCCTAACGCAACAGGAGTATTACCACTTTTAATTGGAGAAGCAACTAAAATTTCTAAATATTTAATAAACCATGATAAAGAATATGAAGTTGTATTAGAATTAGGCAAAAAAACTTCGACAGCAGATGTAGAGGGAGAAGTAATAGAAGAAAAAGAAGTTTCAGCTAAAAGCTTAGAAGTGCAATATGTAAAAGAAATTTTAAAAACATTTATTGGAAAACAAGAACAAACTCCACCAATTTATTCTGCAATAAAAATAAATGGGAAAAAGCTATATGAATATGCAAGAAAAGGACAAGAGGTAAAATTAGAGCCAAGACAAATAGAAATATATGACATTGAACTACTAAACATAAATAAAACAGAAGAACAAATAAGCTTTAGAGTTAGGTGTTCAAAAGGAACTTACATAAGGAGTTTATGCGAGGATATAGCAGAAAAGCTTGGAACAGTTGGCTTAATGAAAGAGTTAAAAAGAACTGTGGTTGGAGATTTTAAAATAGAAAATGCAATTACTGTAGAAGAATTAAAAGAAAAAATAGAAAATAAAGACTACTCTTGCATAATTTCTATAGAAGAAATATTTAAACATAATAATAGAATAGACCTAAATACACAAGATTATAGCAAATATGTAAATGGAGTAAAGCTAGATATAGAAAATTGTAAAATAACAGAATTTGATGTGACACGAAGAAATGTTAAAGAAGAAACACAGAAAAACAATTTAACAGATGAAACATATAGAATATACTTAGACAATAAATTTATAGGACTTGGAATTGTTAGTGAAAATAAATTAAAAAGAGATTTGATTATACAAGACTAACAGTATGAGAAAATATAAAAAGGCGAAATTCAACAAAAAATGACAAATTTGAAAAATAAGAAAAGATTATTGTACTGGTGTAGAACGATGATATTATTCAGATTGAATAAATAATACTTTATTTGAAAGAATAAAACGAACTTGCCAAGGAATTAGAGGATGCTGTAAATGAAAGTGGTAGTAATTCAGACGATTTATTGATAAGATTAGCTTTTATAAGTTAGTCTTTTTTATACTAAATAATTCATATGTGACTAAATGAAAAATTTTACGTCAGTATAGATGAAGGAGATAAAATGGAAGACAACGAAATAATTGAACTTTACTGGAAACGTGATGAAGTGGCAATACTAGAAACAGATAAGAAATATGGAAAATATTGTAGTAAGATAGCTTATAACATATTAGCAAGTGTTGAAGATTCGGAAGAATGCGTTAATGATACATATTTGCATGCGTGGAATGCGCTTCCACCTAATAGACCTAATATTTTTAAGGCTTTCCTAGCAAAAATTACAAGAAATTTGGCTCTTGATAAATATGATAGTAAAACTGCACAAAAAAGGAATAATTCAATGGATTTAGTTTATGAAGAATTAGAAGATTGCATACCAACGAATAGCATGGAGAAAGAAATTGAATACAATGAACTTGTGAAAGAGCTTAATATGTTCTTAGAAAATCTGTCAAAGGAAAAAAGAGTGGTATTTCTAGAGAGGTATTGGTATATGAGTTCGATTAAAGATATAGCAACAAAACATAAGCAAAAAGAAAGTAAAACGAAAATGGAATTATTAAGAATGAGAAATGCCTTAAGAAAATATTTGGAGGAGAGAGGTGAAATGGTATGAATTCAAGAGATTTATTAAGAGCTCTTGGCGATATTGATGATAAGTATCTAGATGAAGAATATGAGACACCCAAAGTGAAAAATGAAAAAGAATTTTATATGAAGATTATTAGAAACAAAAAAATTATCTATGGCTTATCATCGGCTTGTGCAGTATTTATATTAGGTGTTGGAATATTGGCTATGCAGAAAAAGTCAAATAATAATGAGATGAAAGTTGAAAATGAAAGAATGGTTAGTAGTCAAAATATGAATGTAATGTTAGAAATTAATCCGATGCAAGGTGCCTCAATGGCAAAATTAGATGCAGATGTACAGACCGTTGAAATAAGTAGCTTGCCAGAAAAATTTGGATTTATTAATAATATTGCATTGCCAAGTGAATATAAATTAGAAAATAGTTATGAAATTTATACAAGAGAAAATTATGATACTGCTGAATATAGTTTATTGCATGATTACGTATTTAATTATAGTAAGGACTATGAAAATACTATTAAAGTAGCTTTTTCGGAAGTAGGAGAACCAATAAGAGATTATTTCTTAGATGACAGTAAAAAAA
>OGUP01001575.1_pt1 | contig 12560 bp, 9 predicted proteins | sample 1553661 | NCBI WGS metagenome assembly OGUP01 (sample SAMEA2580026, study PRJEB22360) | human gut metagenome | biome: human gut; feature: human-associated habitat; material: faeces | place: Denmark | collected 2008/2010
ATGTGCGCAGACTTGGTGTACAGGATGGTGCGGTGATGAAAGCCTGTATCACGACGACGGAGAGTGGCTATCAGATGGATGAGACAGAATATGTCGTTGCAAATAACAAGTTGAAAATTACAGTTGGACCGATTTCAGCGGTTGTACTGAAATATACAGAGCCTTCTGTATAAATTAAAAATGATATATAATTTGAGTCCCTGTTTCGAAAACGGAACAGGGATTTTTTATACCCATAGTTGCATCAAAAGGAACTTTAGCTAGTTTTATGCAAAAACCCAATATGTGAGAATAAAAACAGATTGTTGCGAAAAGCGAGGGTATGCATAAAGTGGTGCTAATGTCGTTAAAACTATATCTTGCATGGGGATGCCTGACGCTTGTCGTTTTGATTTTAGGTATTTTGATATATATGATGCTTCAGGAACGAAAGCGGGGGAAGAAGTCCTGAGTAGTTTGCCAATATATATAGACACAGTGGAAAACGAGGTGTAAAAACATGCAGGATCGTGCTTTTTATGAGCGCATAGGAGCAAAATTTCAGAGTGAACGGGAACGGCAGAAGATAACCAGAGAGCATATGGCGGAGCAGATCAACATTTCCTCCAAATTCCTGTATGAGATTGAGAGCGGAAGAAAAGGTTTCTCGTGTGAGATATTTCGGAATATGTGTAAATATCTGCATGTAAATGCAGATTATATTCTGGAGGAAGATGATCTGCGGGAAGTCTTCTCACTCGTCAACAATTATCTGGATCCGAAGGGCATGTTTATTTTTGATTTGAATACCAAGTATAAATATGAACAGATGGGTGAGACTACGATTGCGGAAAACCGCGAAGAGGCAAGCTTCATCTGGGATAATTACTATGACCCGGAGGAAGAAATCAACGAATATGAGCTCGCCATTTTCATTCCTGCGGGAGGAGATTCCGATCTGTACCGCAAATTTGAGGAGGTACACTACCAGAGAGCTTACGATCTTGCGATGGTTCGCCGGTTACTGGAAGAAGCAGGTATGGAATTTGTGACGGCCTATGATGCTTTCACAAAGGATGTGCCAAAACCGGAAAGCGAGCGCATCTATGTAGTAGCAAGAGAAAAGGGAAAATCAGCGGAAAAATGATCCTGCCCTGCAGTGACGATAAAAGAAGAAAAATGAAAAAACAGGAGAAAAACAGATGGATTATATTGTAAGAGCAACAGCGGCAGACGGACAGATTCGCGCGTTTGCGGCGACAACGAGGGAAACAGTAGAAACTGCACGCGCAGACCACAACACCAGCCCGGTGGCAACTGCAGCACTTGGCCGCCTTCTGACTGCAGGTGCAATGATGGGCGTCATGATGAAGGGAGACAAGGATCTTTTGACTCTCCGCATTCACGCAGGGGGACCATTGAATGGAATTACTGTGACGGCAGATTCCAAAGGAAACGTAAAAGGCTATGTTGGAAACCCGGATGTCGTGATTCCGGCTAATAAAAAAGGAAAACTGGATGTGGCAGGCGCTGTCGGTGTCGGCTTTATGGATGTCATCAAGGATCTTGGGTTAAAAGAGCCGTATGTCGGCCAGTGCGCTCTGCAGACCAGTGAAATCGCAGAGGATCTGACGTATTACTTTGCAACGAGCGAGCAGGTTCCGTCCAGCGTTGGACTCGGTGTGCTGATGAACAAAGACAATACCGTCCGTCAGGCCGGCGGCTTTATCATCCAGCTGATGCCGTTCTGCGATGAGAAAGTCATTGAAAAACTGGAGCAGCGTCTGGCAGAAGTCAATTCCGTTACCGCATTCCTTGACGAGGGCCTGACTCCGGAGCAGATTCTTGAAAAACTGCTTGGAGACATGGACCTTGTGATCAACGATACCGTGCCGACCCAGTTTTACTGCAACTGCAGCCGTGAGCGTGTATCGAAAGCGCTGATTGCGGTCGGAAGAAAAGAACTGAACGAGATGATTCAGGAAGCAAAACCGGTGGAGCTGAAATGCCATTTCTGCAACAGCGCCTATGAATTTTCTACCGAGGATCTGAAAGAATTACTGCGCAAAAGCAAATAGCGGAGGGATAAAGAGATGAAACAGGGATTCGTAAAAGTCGCAGCCGCTTCCTGTGCGGTGGCAGTAGCGGATGTCAGAGAAAATACGAGAGTCATTCTGGAAACCATTCATAAAATGGAGGACGAGGGCGCAAAAGTGATGGTGCTCCCGGAGCTGGCGCTGACCGGCTATACCTGCAGCGATTTATTCTGGCAGAGCCAGATGATCGACGCGGCGAAAGAGGGATTAAAAGAGATTGCCGACGGAACGAAAGGGACCGATGCACTGATTTTTGTCGGCCTTCCGTGGGAACAGGGCGGAAAGCTGTTTAACGTGGCCGCTGTACTCTGTCATGGAGAGCTGCTCGGCGTCGTACCGAAAAAGTATCTGCCGAACTACAATGAATTTTATGAGCTGCGTCACTTTACGCCGGGAAAAGAAGCGGTGACAACGACGGAATTTTTCGGAAAAGAGGTTCCGTTCGGCATGAATCTGCTCTTCCAGTGTGCGGAGATGCCGCGCCTCAAAGTTGCTGCAGAGCTCTGCGAGGATCTCTGGACCCCGAATCCGCCGAGTGTGGCGCATGCCCTGGCCGGTGCGACGGTGATCGTCAATCTTTCCGCGAGTGATGAGATGGTTGGAAAAGACAGCTATCGGAGAAGCCTCGTGAGTGCACAGTCGGCACGTCTGATCTGCGGTTATATTTATGCGACAGCAGGCGAGGGCGAGTCCACGACGGATCTCGTCTTTGGCGGACAGCATCTGATTGCGGAGAACGGAACGATTCTTGCCGAGGCAAAACGGTTCGAGAATCAGATCGTCTGCGCGGATCTCGATGTTGATCGTCTGACGAGTGAGCGCAGAAGAATGACCACATATCCGGAACAGAGAACCGACGGTTATCAGGTGGTTAAGTTCTCATTAACAATAGAAGAAACAAAGCTGATCCGTTACTTCGATCCGCGGCCGTTCGTACCGTCGGATAAGCACAACCGGGATCAGCGATGTGATGAAATTTTAAATATTCAGGCCATGGGACTGAAAAAACGTCTGGCGCATACGCACTGCCAGTGCGCGGTCATCGGTATTTCCGGCGGACTCGATTCGACGCTGGCACTGCTCGTCACTGCAAGAGCGTTCGATCTGCTCGGCCTTCCGAGAAACCAGATTCTTTCTGTGACCATGCCATGCTTTGGAACGACGGACCGCACGTATCAGAATGCCTGTGAACTGACGCGGTGCCTTGGTGCAACCTTAAAAGAGGTTGATATCAAAGAGGCCGTCAATCTCCATTTCCGCGACATCGGACAGGATCCGGAGAAGCATGATGTGACGTATGAAAACGGACAGGCGCGTGAGAGAACCCAGATTCTGATGGATCTTGCCAACCAGTCCGGCGGTATGGTTATCGGAACGGGTGATCTTTCCGAGCTGGCACTTGGCTGGGCAACGTACAATGGCGACCATATGTCGATGTATGCCGTCAATGCGTCCGTACCGAAAACCCTGGTGCGCCATCTGGTACAGTATTATGCGGACACCTGCGGGGAAAAAGCACTTTCCGATATCCTTCTGGATGTGCTCGACACGCCGGTCAGCCCGGAACTGCTGCCGCCGAAAGATGGTGTCATTTCTCAGAAAACAGAAGATCTCGTCGGACCGTACGAGCTTCATGATTTCTTCTTATACTATATGCTGCGTGTGACGTACGAACCGCTCAAGATTTACCGTGTGGCAAAACTTGCATTTGCCGGTGTCTACGATGATGCGACGATCTTAAAATGGCTGAAAACGTTCTACTGGAGATTTTTCGCGCAGCAGTTCAAACGCTCCTGCCTGCCGGATGGCCCGAAGGTCGGAAGCGTTGCGGTATCCCCGCGCGGCGACCTGCGTATGCCGAGTGATGCGTGCGTGAAGCTCTGGAGAGAGGAACTCGACCAGCTGTAAAAAACAAAACAGGAAATACGGAAAGAAACAAAGATAATCCAAATTGGTGCAGACAATCAAATTTTGAGATGCACGACAGAAAAAAGGCTTCGGAGCAGAAGAATGCTTCGAGGCCTTTTTGCATGGAAAGATCAGGATTCTGCGGAGGAAGGATTTTGAGCCTGTTCGAGCGCCTGATTGATCGCGGAGACGAGCAGTTCGGAGGTGTAGCGGTCGTCCTCTCCGTAGATGAGGCCTTCCGTCGTCTGATTCACATAGATCTGGCTTGCGATGGAATCGAGCGCGGGCTCCATGAGCGGATACATGGCGGCGGTGGTTTCACTTAAGTTATTCAGTGAAATCGCGGTGATGCGGTCCTGCTCAACATTGACCTGCACATCGAAGGTCTGGTCGCCGAGGGAGATCGTGGAGGTGTAGATGCCGGGAATGTAGCGTGCATTTTCGGCGGAAGCAGCAGTGGTGACAGAAGGTTTTTTCGCAGAATCCTTCTTCCCGGAGAACATGATCAGAAACACCACGAGAAGAATCAGCGCGAGAGCAAGAAAAACAGCGGTGTAAACCACTTCTTTCATATGTAGTACAACAATTTTCGTTTTGGAACTCATGGGCGGGCACACTCCTTTTTGAAAAACCGTCTGTGAGCGGACGAGGGCGAACGGACGGGCGTTTTTACTATAATGTATGTAAAAGAAAAATCGTTTATGAAAAAAAGTGTCTGAAAAATCATTTCCGCAAGCTGCAAGTAATCTTTGGACAGTCTTTCTTCTGCCCGAAAATTAGTATATAATGTAATCGGTCACGATAACAAACTTCAGGGAGAGTCGGGAAAAGAGGAGGGGAAAGATGAAAAAAAGAAAAATCAGAAGGACCATGGGCGTTTTTTTTACTACTTTTTTGCTTCTGCAGATTATTTTACTGTTTCTGTACAAAGCGTTTATTGTTGATATTGCTAAAAAAAATGAGGAAAACCTGGTGGAAAATACGCTGCAGATTTATCATAATACGATGGAAGGTGTATTGGAACGCTTGGATGATAACCTGGATCTTTTACTGGGATATCGACTGCTTTTGACACAGCTAAATGGAGAAAATAACCTGGAAAAAGTGAAAGCGCAGTATAAAATGCTTCAGATTCTAAAGGAAAGATGTAAAGACACAAAGGAAGCGGATGCCTATGCGGTTGTTAATTGTAAAGACAACAGTATCCTGATTCAGAGAAATGGAAATATAACATATGATACAATAAAAGATATCAAAAAGTATCTTCAAAAGCGTAATACGTTTGATAAAACTCCTACATCCGGCTGGACTTCTACTGTTATGGGGGCGCAGGTGTATCTGGTAAAATATTATAATTATGGTGCAAATACGATCGCTGTATTGATATCAGAAAAAAGACTGGACTCCTTGTTAAACTATAATGATATGTCCATCAAAGAGGCAGCATTTTATCTTACAGACAAAAAAGGGGAAATTCTGTGCGCTTCAGGAAAAGATTGGGCATATGGAGAAGAAATAGAGAATCTGCAGAAACAGGATCCATCCATCAGTATCTATCAGGGATCTGTTCTGGAAGATGCATATCAGATGTATTACAGTGTAAAATCATCCGAGTATGCCGCATATTCTACCTCCGGTATCGTTATTTTTGGATTTTTAGTACTGTCTTTGCTTTTCTTTGGAACAATTGTCTGGTATATGCAAAAAGAAATCTTCCGGCCGATTGCAGACCTGTTCTGGGTGTCCAGAAAAATTCACAGTGGAGATTTCAGGGCAAGAGCGGAATATAATACAAACAGCTACGAAATGGAAGAAGTAAAACAGGCATATAATGATATGGTACAGACGATTCTTGAAATGAGGGTGCAAAAGTACGAACAGGAACTTCGAATGAAGGATGTGCAGCTGAAGTATATCCATATGCAATTAAAACCACATTATTTCCTGAATGCTTTATCAACCATTAACAGCATGGTTTATCAGCACGAGGAAGAGAATGTCCATACCTTTATTCAGGCATTTTCACAGAACATCCGTTATATGTTTCGAACTGGTCTGCATACCGTTCCGCTGCAGGATGAAATAAAGAATGCCGAGGGATATCTGGAAATGCAGCGACTCATGTACCGGGATTGCTTTTATGTCTATATGGATGTACCGGAAGAACTGCAGCAGTATCCGGTGCCGCAGATGATTCTGCATACATTTTTGGAAAATATATTTAAGCACGTGATCAGTATTGATTCGTTCACTACGGTTCTGATTCAGGCATTGTGGAGCTTCTCGGGGAAGGAAGTTTACTTAAAACTGGAACTATATATATCGCAGGGTCAATTTTCGCAGGAAATACTGGACTTTGTGAATAAAGATATGGAAATAACAGAAAAAAAAGATGGAAGTGGAATTGGAATAAAAAATGTAAAAGAGGTTCTGAAGATGATGTACGAGCAGGATCATCTTCTGTATTTGGAGAATCTGGAACCGGAAGGAACCAAAATAACCATATGGATTCCGAAAACACTGAAATGTACAGATGAGGAGAAAGACGAAGAGAGATGAATTTGCTGATTGTAGATGATGAAATTGTGACAACGCAGGTATTGGAAGAACAGCTGGATCGCGCGTTACTTTCTATTGACCAGATCTATGTGGCCTACAATACTTCTATGACCAGAGATATTTTGCAAAAAAACAAAGTGGAACTGATTTTATGCGATATTGAAATGCCAAAGGAGAACGGGATTCACTTTCTGGAATGGGTACGAGAACAGAAAATCCAGACAGAGGTTATCTTTCTGACCAGCCATGAAAAATTTGAATATGCCTATGGAGCTGTACAGAATGGTGCGGCAAACTATCTGCTGAAGCCGATTGACATGAATAAAATCAATCAGACATTGCTTCGTGTGACAGAAAAAATAGTCTGGAAACAAAAAACGGAGGAAATCCGGGAATATTGGGAGAGCGGAATAAGAAAGATGGTGCGATATTTCTGGACAAGAGTATTGCTGGAACCCGGTGTGCAGAAACAGGGACTCGAGGAGGAAATAAAGCAGCAGGGGATAGAGGAAGAGATTCAGGAAAAATATTGTGTTGTGATTCTTCATTTTGCCAGTGGAAAACTGGACTTGGGTAAAGAAAAGGGACAGGAATCCATTTATAAATTTGCAATGGAAAACATTCTGGCAGAAGCATTCACAGAAAAAATCAAAATGGAAAATGTGATCTGCTGGGAAGAAAATAAGGGAACCTATCTTGGAATTCTGTCGGAATTTTCGGAAAAGGAGACGAAAGAGAGAGCAGAGCAGGTCAGAAACATATTTGAAAAATATTTTCCGGAGACATTGCAGATCGGATACATTTCCCCGAGTGTTCCTTTTTATGAAGTGGGTCTGGAAAAAGAAAAAATAATGGAATATGACAAAACGCATATTTATGACGAAGGGGAAATAAAGGAATTTATGGTATTGCTTCGAGAAAAGGAGGCGTCCGGACATATTCTGGACGAAGATTATATCCTGCAGTGTCTGAACAAGGGATTCAGGGTAAGTACAATGGAATATTTACAAAAAACGCTGCAGCATGTAAAGCAAACGATGCATTCCGTAGAAGGATTTCGCAATTTTCAGGTGGAACTGACACAGCTTGTAAGCAAATATCTCCATGATAAAAAGGAAAATATGAACAGCGTGATTCGTGATCCGATCTATCTGCGACTGGATATGAATGCGGTTAAATCGGAATTTTCTATGGTGCAGTGGATGACCTGGCTGATGAATAAGGTATTTGATCTGACACAGGAGGAACGGAAAGAAAAAACAGAAAAAAGGATCACAGATCAGGTAATTGATTATATCAGAGAACATTATACGGAAGATATTAACAGAAATACGCTTTCGGAGAGGTTTCATTTTTCACCGGAATACATTGGAAAAATGTTCCGGAAGGATATCGGAACGTCGTTGAATGATTATATTAATTCTCTGCGCGTGGAAAAAGCGAAACATTTGCTGGAAAACACCAATACAAAGGTGATTGATATTGCGCTGGAAGTCGGATTTGATACGCTTCCGTATTTCTCATCTGTATTTAAAAAATATACGGGAGTTTCACCGGCAGAGTTTCGGAAAAGAGAATAGATATCTTAAAAACGAAAGTTTTTGTACTTTTTTGTGTAAGAACTTTCGTTTTTTTTGCGTTATGATAAGTCTATCAAAAGGAACCGGAAAGAAGAAAGGAGAAACAAATGAAGAAAAAGATTTTGGCGATTTTGATGGCTACTTTGACAGTAGGATCTCTGCTGAGCGGATGTGGTGGAGCACAGAGCGGTGATGCAGCCGGAAAGCAGGAGAGCGGCAAACAGGAAAGCAGCGACAGCGAAGAACCGGCAGAGGTTGTATTTGCGTACATGACGCAGAACAATATCCCGGAGTCATCAGAACTGGAAAGAATTCAGAACCTGATCAACGATTATACAGTAGATAAGATCAATACGAAGGTCAAACTGGTACTGTTTTCCAATTCTGATTATATGAATCAGGTGAATCTGATGCTGGCATCCGGAGAACAGCTGGATTTATTTCAGGCATATAATACATCTCATCTGAAATATATCCAGGATGGAACAGCGCTGGATATTACAGAGTATCTGGACAATGATCTGAAAGAGACAACAGAAACTCTTTACGATGGTTTTCTGGCGCCGACAACGGTAGAGGGAAAAACATATGGAATTCTGAATATGGGTTCTAACTATGTACCGGGTGGATTTACCTATCGTGAAGATATTACAGAGAAACTTGGAATTGATATGAGCCAGGTTACCAAACCGGAAGATCTGACTGCAGTGTTTGCAAAGGTAAAAGAAGCTTATCCGGATATGACAATCATTGATCCGAACAGAGCGAATGCATTATTTGAAAGTTACCTGGGCAAGATTGATAAAATCGATCCATTAGGCGACAATATTGCCTCACCAGTTTCCGGTGTGGCTTATCAGGACAATGCAACTGTAGTGGATATGTATGAAACGACAGATTTCAAAGAACTGTGCGAACTGACCAGAAGCTGGTTTGAAGCTGGTTATTATGCAAGTGATGCAGCTACCACAACGGCAACTACCGCAGAATTACTGATGTCCGGCAACTGCTTTGGTACATTCTGTGGACTGGGTAATCCAAAGATTGCGCAGCAGTATACAAACAACTATGGTCATCCTTTTGAAAACGTACAGATCAGTGATTCTATGATCTGGTCTGGAAACGGCGGAGCATGGATGGTAAATTCCGGTTGTAAAGATCCTTCAGCAGCCTGCAAATTTATGAACCTGCTGTACACGGATGCATATGTAGACAACCTTCTGGTCTATGGAGAAGAAGGAGTGGATTACAAATTGGATGAAAATGGTTGTGCAGTAGCACCGGATGGATATACGGATCTGAACAGTGTAGCATATACCAATAATATGAACTACTATTTCTGGGGAAATAAATGGCTGACCTATCCGGTTGCAGGCGGTCTGTATGGAGAAGAAAAAGAGACAAATAAACAGCAGAATTATGATGGAGATCATTCAAATTATTATGGTTTCCTTTACGACTACAGTGATAAAGAAGCAGAATACACCGCATGCCAGAACATTGTAGAAGAGTATAAAAAATCTCTGTGGGTTGGTGCAGCAGATGTAGATACAACACTTGCCGAGATGACAAAACGACTGAAAGCAGCTGGTATGGATGACCTGATTCAGGCAAAGCAGGAGCAGCTGGATGCATGGATGAGTAGTAAGTAGAAAAGACTTTGAAAAAAGGAAAGGGCTGCGGAATATCACCGCAGCCTTATTTATAAAAGGGAGCTCGAATTATGCCAAAGAGTAAGAAGAAATATGCCAGTAAAAATACATTAGCATTGCTTTTCATTGCACTGCCAGGTATTACATATCTGATTATTAATAACTATATCCCGATTGTGGGAACCTTTATTGCGTTTAAAAAGTTCAGTTATGCAAAAGGAATCTGGGGAAGCCCATGGTGTGGACTGAATAACTTTAAATTTTTGTTTCTGACAGATGATGCATGGGTCATTACGAGAAACACGTTGTTATATAATCTGGCGTTTATTGTGATCGGAACAGTAGTTTCTGTGATTTTTGCAATCCTGCTGCATGAGCTGGGAGAACTGTTACGCGGAAAGTTTTTCCAGTCCGTGCTGTTATTTCCGCACTTACTGTCCTGGGTTGTAACGGCGTATCTGGTATATGCGTTATTGGGAAGTACAACCGGTTTTGTGAACAATACAATCTTAAATGCGCTGGGGAAAAAGGGCGTAGACTGGTATACCGCAAAAACGGCATGGCCGTTTATCCTGGTTATTGTATATCTTTGGAAGAATGCCGGATATAATGCGATCGTTTATATGGCAGGTATTGCAGGCATTGATAAGGAAATTTATGAAGCAGCAAAGATTGATGGCGCTTCTAAATTGAAACAGATTACTGCCATTACACTTCCGCTTCTGAGACCAACCATTATTATTATGACATTAATGGCAATCGGCCGTGTATTCTATTCGGACTTTGGTTTGTTCTATCAGGTACCGATGAATGCGGGAACCCTGTTTTCTACGACACAGACGATAGATACGTATGTATATCGCGGTTTGATGGAACAGGGTAATGTAGGAATGTCTTCGGCAGCAGGTGTATATCAGTCATTAGTTGGTTTTGCACTGGTAATGATTGCAAACTTTATTGTGCGGAAAAAAGATCCGGAAAACGCATTGTTCTAGGAGGCAGGATATGAAAAAGACAGTCAGCGATGAAAAACGATTTATTGCAATAGCAACAGTTATTTTAGTGGTAATCAGTATTGTGGCGTTGTTTCCGATGATTCTTCTGGTGGTTGCGTCCTTTACCGATGAAAATGAACTGATTACAAACGGATATCAGATTTTGCCGAAGAAACTCAGCTTGGAAGCATATACCTACATGGTAAAACAGGCAGCAACAATTGTAAGATCGTATCTTGTTACGATTGGAACAACCGTTGTCGGAACCGGATTAAGCGTGCTACTGACAACTTCGATCGCATATCCGATGGCACGAAAAACATTCAAATATAGAAACGCATTATCCTTTTTTGTGTATTTTACCATGCTGTTTAATGGAGGACTGGTGCCACAGTATATTATGTGGACAACATTTTTTCACATTAAAGATACGTATGCAGCACTGATTTTTCCGAATCTTCTGATGACAGCATTCAATATTTTCCTGGTAAGAAACTATTACAGCAACAGTCTGCCGGAAGCATTATACGAAGCTGCGCAGCTGGACGGAGCGTCAGAAATTGGAATTTTCACCAAAATTGTATTTCCGTTGTCGAAGCCGGTAGTTGCCACCATTGGACTGTTTACAGGTCTTTCCTACTGGAACAGCTGGACCAATGCTTTATATTACGTACAGGATCCAAAATATTTTGGTATTCAGAATCTGCTGATGCGTATCATGAAAAACATTGAATATCTGCGAAGCGGAGCATCAGAGCTGGCAGCGGAAGGACAGGCAGTTTCGCTTCCGGGCAACTCCATCCGAATGGCACTGGCATTTGTCGGAATTTTACCAATCATTATTATTTATCCGATGCTTCAGAAATATTTTATCAAAGGTGTGGTTGTCGGCGCTGTAAAAGGCTGACAGAAAGGAGAAACAGATGGCAGCATATGTACATTGTAATTTTCATTCCTGTATCCTGCGGATGCAGGTAGATGTTTCGATTCTGCTTCCGGAAAAGGAGCGGATGGAAGATGTGGAGCAGGGAAAAAAGGGAGAGACTTTCGGAAAAAACAAAAAATATCAGACCCTGTATCTGCTGCATGGATTTACAGGTGACCACCTTACGTATCTGCGGACCTCCAAAATTGAGCGTTATGCAGATGAGCATCAGATCATGGTGGTTATGCCAAGCGTATATAACAGCGCCTATACGGACATGAAATACGGACTGGATTATTTTTCTTATCTGACAGAAGAACTGACAGATTTTGTGGAGAGAAATTTCCCGGCAGCAACAAAGCGGGAAAACCGTTTTATTGCAGGAATGTCGATGGGAGGTTACGGTGCCTATAAATGGGGACTTACCTGTCCGGAAAAATTTGCGGCAATCGGAGGCGTTGCGGGATCTTACCATGCCGAATATCGTTATCAGGGAAAGGTTAACACGGTATCCACCCTTTGTGAAGCGTTATATGGTGATCCGCCTGCGATTACACCGGAGGTTCATGATGTTTTTACACTGTTGAAAAACCGGAAAGAAGAAGGAAGAGATATTCCGAGATTGTATACCTGCTGCGGTACAGAGGACAGACGTCACCAGGATTCGGTCGATCTGAAGGAGTTTGCGGATCAGCTGGGCGTTCCGCTGCTGTTTGAAGAGGGACCGGGAAGGCATGATGATATTTTCTTTGATGAGTATATTCAGAAGATTCTGGACTGGATGAACTTTGCAGGGAAATCAGTAGAAGAATAAAATATACCGCAAAGTGGGGCTTGCAGATTGCGGAAATGATTTTTCAGACACG
>OGUP01001583.1_pt1 | contig 12523 bp, 10 predicted proteins | sample 1553661 | NCBI WGS metagenome assembly OGUP01 (sample SAMEA2580026, study PRJEB22360) | human gut metagenome | biome: human gut; feature: human-associated habitat; material: faeces | place: Denmark | collected 2008/2010
ATGACTTCTGTGATCGATAATCCGACGAAGGTTGCAGAATATATTTACGTCTGCCGTCAGATGGGGATCAGAATCCTTCCGCCGGATATCAACAAAGGGGAGGCGGATTTTTCAGTAGACGGCGGAGATATCCGTTATGGACTGGCTGCGATCAAGAGTATCGGCCGCCCGGTGATCCGTGCCATTGTGAATGACAGAAAGGAACTCGGAGAGTTCAGAAATCTGGAAGATTTTATTACCAGGATTTCGAGCCGGGAGCTGATGAATAAACGGCTGGTGGAAAATCTCATCAAAGCCGGGGCATTGGATGTCCTGGGGGGAACAAGAAAGCAGTTCATGAGTATTTATATTCAGATCGTCGACCATATGCAGCAGGAAAAGAAAAACTCCATGGTCGGTCAGATGAGCCTGTTCGATGTGGTGAGCGAGGAGCAGAAGGAAGAGTTTCAGATCAGAATGCCGGATGTCGGAGAATATACAAAGGAGAACCTCCTTGGATTTGAAAAAGAGGTACTCGGAGTGTATGTCAGCGGCCATCCGCTGGAGCCTTATGAAGAAGAGTGGCGGAAGGTGATTTCTGCGACCACTGCTGATTTTCAGGTTGATCCTGAAGTCGGATATACGAAAGTAAGAGACGGAGCCAGGGAGATCATCGGCGGTATCATTGCGGAAAAGACGGTGAAGCATACCAAGACGAACCAGATGATGGCATTTCTGACGGTAGAAGATCTTTTCGGAACAGTAGAAGTAGTTGTATTTCCGAGGGACTACGAGAAGTATCGACAGTATCTTGAGGAAGATAATAAGATCTTTGTAAAGGGAAGAGTTTCGGAAGAAGATGACAAGGCAAGCAAGCTGATCTGCGAGAAGATCCTTCCGTTCGGGCAGAAGAAAAAGGAATTATGGATCCAGTTTCCGGATAAGGAAACGTATCTGGAGGAAGAGGCGATAACCTATGGATATCTGGCTGATTCAGAGGGAAATGACGAAGTCATGATCTACTGTGAGAAGGAAAAAATTGTGAAAAAATTACCTGCGAATAAGAATATCAGTATAAATCCACAGATTTTGAGCAGGTTAATGAACCATTTTGGTGAGAATCGGGTAAAAGTAGTAGAAAAAGCTATTGAAAACCACTTCTAAATAAGGTAGAATATTTGCGGAGTTGATAAAAAATAGACAATAGAGATCTTTATCAGACATTGCAGAGAAAGGGTGGAGATAACATGGCAGAGAAAACTATGAATGAAAAAGAAAAATATCTGGACGAGATTGAGGATAAGATCCGTACGATCGGAGTTCTGACGAGTGGAGGAGACGCTCCTGGAATGAATGCAGCAATCCGTGCAGTCGTAAGACGTGCCCTTGCAAAAGGATTAAAGGTTCGCGGAATCCGCAGAGGATATCATGGACTTCTGAAAGAAGAGATCATCGATCTGACAGCACGTGATGTGTCTGATATTGTTCAGCGTGGTGGTACAATTCTTCAGACAGCACGTTGCAAGACAATGCGTACAGAAGAAGGACAGCAGAAGGCAGCTGCTATCTGTAAAAAGTATGGCATTGATGGTCTTGTAGTAATCGGAGGAGACGGATCATTTGCAGGAGCTCAGAAGCTTGCAAATCTCGGAGTTAATACGATCGGTGTTCCGGGAACGATCGATCTGGATATCGCCTGCACAGATTATACGATCGGATTTGATACAGCGGTTAATACAGCTATGTATGCGATCGATAAAGTTCGTGATACTTCTACATCTCATGAGAGATGCAGTGTCATTGAGGTTATGGGTCGTGACGCAGGATATCTTGCACTGTGGTGTGGTATCGCCAATGGAGCAGAGAAGATTCTCATGCCAGAGGAAAAGGACTATGATGAGAAAGCACTGATCAAAGATATTCTTGAGAATAAGAAGCGTGGTAAGAAGAACTACATCATCATCAATGCAGAGGGTGTTGGAGATTCTATCAATATGGCAAAGAGAATCGAGGATGCTACAGGAATTGAGACAAGAGCAACAATTCTTGGACACATGCAGCGTGGTGGAAGCCCGACATGTAAGGACAGAGTATATGCTTCTACAATGGGAGCTATGGCAGTCGACCTTCTTTGCCAGGGAAAGACAAACCGTGTTGTAGGATACAAGAACGGACAGTTTATTGATTTTGACATTGAAGAAGCACTTGCTATGAAGAAGACAATTCCGGCATATCAGTATGATGTAGCGAAGACTCTTGCTCTGTAAAAATGTGAAATAGCATTGCAAATATCACTTTGAGTTATTATAATAGAATAGCAATGGTTACCAGATGACTGGTAATGAAATATAACATTCAGCCATGCAGCCTTTGTAAGAAGGTTACATGGCTGAATTGTGTATCTGCGATAAGATAAAAATAACTGATAAGGATAGATTAAGGGGAGAACTTTGACGGACATGAAGAATAAAAAGATGGCACCGATCGGGGTGTTTGATTCAGGAGTCGGAGGACTGACTGTAGCGAGAGAGATATCAAGACAATTGCCGTATGAGAACATTGTTTATTTTGGGGATACGGCGCGTGTTCCATACGGTAGTAAATCACAAAACACGATCATTCGTTTTTCAGAACAGATTATCCGTTTCCTGAGGACGAAACAGGTGAAAGCAATTGTGATCGCATGTAATACGGCGAGTGCGCTTGCATTGGATGCAGTGAAGGATGAGTTTGACCTTCCGATCATTGGAGTAGTCATTCCGGGAGCGAGAGCAGCGGTAGAAGCTACAACAAATGGAAAAGTCGGTGTGGTAGGTACTGAAGCAACGGTTCAGAGTGGAATGTATACGAAAGTGATTCAGGGAATGAATCCTAAGATTGAAGTGATCGAGAAAGCCTGTCCTCTTTTCGTACCGTTAGTGGAAGAGGGATTCAAAGAACATATTGTGACAAGAGAGATTATTGAGTATTATCTCGAATCCATGCGCAATACAGATATTGATGCGATGATCCTTGGATGTACGCATTATCCGCTTCTCAGATCTAAGATTAGAGAATACATGGGGGATAAGATTCAGATTGTGAATCCTGCATATGAGACAGCGATGGATCTGAAGACACCCATGCACCACCTGTCTCTTCTGTCCCGAATATGAGACAGCGATGGATCTGAAACGTCTGTTGGAAGAGGAAGAGATGGCGAATGATGAGACGACAGAACATCATAGTGAGTATTCCTTCTATGTCAGCGATGCGGCTGAGAAGTTCAGGAAGTTTGCGAATACAGTGATGCCATTTGATGTTCCGACAACGAATGTAGTAAATATTGAAGAGTATTAATTAGTAATTCTGAATCAGGAAAGTTATTTCGTGCTTGTACGTTGGTTGCGGAAAGACTGACGGAACGAAATTTTCCTGATTCTTTTCTATGGAGAATTCATTTATGACAAAAGATGTATTGGTAAGTATTTCCGGAATGCATGAGGAGATTGTGGCGGTCACTCCGGAGGTAGAAGAAGACGAGAACGAAGCAATCGAAGTTGTGACACCAGCAACGTATTATTTGAAGAACGGAAAACATTATATTGTCTACGAGGAAGTTGTGGAAGGAACTTCCGGAGTGATCAAGAACAGAATTAAGATTAACGGAGATGAATGTGTAGAGATCGTGAAAAGCGGTCTTTCAAACTCTCATATGATCTTTGAGAAAAATAAAAAGAATCAGACATTTTATAAGACGCCTTATGGACAGATGCTGATCGGAGTGAATACGAGACATCTTCAGGTTGATTTTGAAGAAGATAAGATAGCGGTTCAGATTGATTATGAATTGGACGTAAATCATGAACCGATGGCAGACTGTAAGATACGGATGAATATTGTTTCCAAGGACAGTGGAAAGTTTTCAGTGCTTAGTTAAGCTACAAGAACACCGAGGCATTTTTGAATAAGCAGGTGGAAAATGAAAAAGATAAGAATGAGAGGATAAGATGATGGTAATAACACTGATCGAGAAAATATATTCGTTTTTATGGGGCGATCTGTTTCAGATACCGCTTCCAGGCGGCGGAAGTGTGGGAATATCACTTCTGATTATTCTGTTGATTCCAACAGGAATTTATTTCACAATCTGTACGAGATTTCTTCCAATCCGTCTTTTCCCGGAGATGGTAAGATCGTTGAATAGTAAAAAAGGGAAAGAGGATGGGTTGTCTAATTTTCAGACACTGATTGTATCAACAGCAACCCGTGTGGGAATGGGGAATCTGGTAGGTGTTGTTGCAGCTATTTCAGCCGGTGGAGCTGGAGCAGTGTTCTGGATGTGGATCACGGCACTGATCGGTTCTTCCACAGCATTTGTTGAGGCAACACTTGCACAGCTTCATAAAGAAAAAGATCCGTTGTATGGAGGATACCGCGGAGGTCCGGCATATTATATCCATCACTACATGGAAGAACATCAGGGAAAGAAAAAGAGATATTCAGTGATCGCAGTATTGTTTGCAATTTCAGGATTAATCTGTTGGTGTGGTATTAGCCAGGTGATCAGTAATTCAGTGACGTCTTCGTTTGAAAATGCATTTTCTATCCCACCGCTTTATACAACTGTGATTTTGGTGGTTCTGGCAGCAGTGATCGTGCTTCGAAAGAATGCAACAGTAAAGGTTCTGGATGTTGTTGTTCCGATTATGGCAGTGTGTTATTTCCTGATCACAGTATTTTTGATCCTTACGAATCTGTCCAGCATACCGGGTGTGTTCTCACGTATTTTTGAGGAAGCATTTGGAGTCCGTCAGGTGGCAGCGGGTGGTTTTGGAGCTGTTTTGATGAATGGAGTGAAGAGAGGATTGTTCTCAAATGAAGCTGGTTCAGGATCTGCTCCATGTGCAGCGGCCGCGGCAGAGTGTGATCTCCCGGTAAAGGCAGGACTTGTTCAGGCATTGGGCGTATTTATCGACACAATTGTGATCTGTAGCTGTACAGCAATGATCATGTTGCTTGTTCCACAGGATCAGATTGAGGGACTTGCAGGAATGGAACTGCTTCAGACAGCGATGAGATATCATCTTGGAGAAGCAGGGGTGATTTTTATCGCAGTGATGCTGTTCCTGTTCAGCTTTTCTACATTTCTTGGAATTCTGTTTTATGCAAGAAGTAATGTAGCTTATCTGTTTGGAGACAACTGGGCATCCCAGACAGCATATAAAGTGCTCGCACTTGTGATGTTATTCATCGGAGGAATCGCAGCGTACACATTTGTATGGGATCTGGGCGATGTCGGGATCGGGCTGATGACGGTATTCAATACAGTGATCCTGTATCTGATGGGCGGCCAGGCGTTGGATGAGCTGAAAAAATATGAAGCAGTGAGAAAAGAACAAAAGAAAAAGAATTAAAAAAATAAGTTCAGTCGAATTGTTTGACTGAACTTATTTTAATGTTTTTATTTTTCTTTCTTTGAGAAAAATCTTTTTTTCTTCTTTTTCTCTGGAATATCAAGACCACCGCGGACGCTCTTGATGCCTGTGATATAGATACCACTTACAACGACTTTCGCTTCTTTCTTCACCGGAAGAACTTCGAAAACCTTTGCGTCACACATCAGAGTCATAACCTTTGGTCCAACCTTTGCTTTTACAACCGGTACTTTAGAACGTCTTAAATACTTTGGTGTATTCTCAAGAACAACGGCCGGGAGTCCTGCATCTTTTAGCTTCATCTTCTTTTTATCAATAATGAGCATGCTGACGGTCTGCGCAACTGCGTCCATCTGCTGCTGCTGTTCAGCCTGCTTCTTCTGCGCTTTCTTTCCGAAGAAATAGAGTGCTACGCAAACCCCGATGAGAACTACGAGGACGATGAGCATGATTATCATAGGTGTACTCACGATAAAACCCTCCTATTTACTATTTTCCGCTTAATTCGCATTTAATATTGTAACATTCTTTATTACAAAGTGCAAGCAGACAGGGGACAATTTTACAATTTGGGGTTACTTTTAAGACGTAAACCGAGTATACTATGTATTATGGTGGTTTATTATTGTTTGCAGAAAGATAGCAGCGCTGGCGTTGCTGGTCGCACATCGTGTGAACAGTAACGCGCTGTCCGAAGAATGTGATAGGGTATAGTGAGCAATAATATTTTCACGTTGATTAAGAGAAAGGGAGAGTTGAATGGCAGAGACAATATGGAACACAGTGGTGATGGTTTTTCATTTTATTATGAAGAATATCGTTATCATTAATATTCTTTTATCTCTGATTATTGTATTTTTTGAAAGAAGATCACCGCAGGCAGTATGGACCTGGCTGCTTTTGCTTTATTTTATTCCGATTGTCGGATTTATTCTATATCTGATCATAGGGCAGGATTATCACAAGAATAAGATGTTTAAGGCAAAGGAGATTGAAGGTGAGCTGAAATACGCTGTGCGAAGGCAGGAGGAAACCATTTATCACAGGCAGCTGAAGATGACGAGTCCGGCACTTAACCGGTTCCGGGATCTTGTGCTGTATAATCTGGAGGCCGGACAGGCAGTTCTGACAGATAATAATGATATCCGTATTTATACAGATGGTAAAGAGAAGTTTCATGCACTGATTGAGGAAATGAAACGTGCGAAGAAATATATCCATGTACAGTATTATATTATCAGGAACGATGAAGTGTGGCAGGATATAGAGAAGGTATTGATCGAGAAAGCACATGAAGGTGTAGAAGTCAGAGTTTTGTTTGACAGTATGGGATGTCGTACCATGCACAAAAGAGATTGGGACAGGCTGAAATGCGAAGGAATTCGGGTCGCAGAATTCTTCCCGGCGATTCTGGGACAGCTTCAGATGCGTGTGAATTATCGAAATCACAGAAAGATTGTCGTGATTGATGGAAAGGTTGGCTTTGTTGGTGGTTTCAATGTAGGCAGGGAATATATTGGAAAAGACGAAAAGTTTGGTTATTGGAGAGATACACATTTGTGTATTGAAGGTGCAGCGGTCACATCTCTTGCAGTGAGGTTTGTCCTGGATTGGAATTATGCAGCTCATGAGAACTTGTTTTTGGAAGATCATTTGTTTGAGATTCCGCAGTATGACAGGCATGGATTTGATCCAGTACAGATTATCTCAAGTGGACCGGATTCACAGACGAAGACAATCCATGACAATTATCTTCATCTGATCCACAGTGCAAGAAATCATGTTTATATACAGACACCGTATTTCATACCGGATGCGTCCATTCTGGATGCGTTGAAGATTGCAAGCAGATCCGGGGTAGATGTCAGAATTATGATCCCATGCAAACCAGATCATCCATTCGTTTACTGGGCAACATATTCCTACATTGGAGAGATGGTTGCAGCAGGTGCAAAATGTTATGTCTATAATAATGGATTCCTTCACGCAAAGACATTATCAGTAGATGGCATGGTTGCCTGTGTAGGTACAGCGAATATGGACATCCGAAGTTTTGGCCTGAATTTTGAAGTGAATGCAACAATCTATAGTGAGCGTACAGTGCAGAGGTTGGAAAGAGCTTTTGAGAATGATATGACAATGAGTACGCAAGTGACACGAAAGATATATGAGGAGAGGAATTTACTGATCCGGTTCAAGGAACAGTTTTCCAGATTACTGTCACCACTTTTATAGTGGATAAGACAAAAAATAAAAAAGAGATTATAAAAGAGGAGAAACAGGAAAATGAAAAAAAGAGTGATTGCGGTTCTTACAGCGGTTCTGATGACAGCATCTTTAGCAGGATGCGGAAGTGGTAAGTTGTCTAATGATTATGTGACAGTGAACAAATATAAAGGACTTGAAGTAACAGAGGTTGCCAAAAACGAGGTGTCCGATGATTCTGTAGAGCAGGAGGTACAGTCCAGACTGGAAGCTGCTGCGACAGAACAGGATGTAACAGACCGCGCGGCACAGAGTGGAGACTGGGTAAATATTGATTATTCAGGTTCTGTTGACGGCACAGCTTTTGATGGCGGAACATCCACAGGATATGACCTCCAGCTTGGTTCGGGTACATTTCTTGCTGCGACAGATGACTACAAAGGATTTGAGGAACAGATCGTAGGACATAAGGCAGGAGAAGAATTTGATATCCAGGTACAGTTCCCGGATCCGTATCAGAACAATACAGACCTGTCCGGTAAACCGGCAGATTTCCACATTGTCCTGAATAAGGTTTATGCTCCGGCAGAACTGACAGATGAGTGGGTAGCATCAAACGATGATTCCTATACAACAGTTGATGAGCTTAGAAAAGGTCTGAAGGAGACGATGCAGGAGTACTATGACAGTCAGTATGATTCCCAGGTGAAATCCGAGATTGAGGACAAGCTGCTGGAAACTTCAGAAGTGAAGAAGTACCCGGATGGTGCAGTGGATGATAAAGTTTCTCAGATCAAAGAGAGTTATGAGACGACAGTTAAAAATTACTACGGAATGGAACTCAGCGATTTCATTACGAGTTACCTGAAGACAACAGAGGATGACTTTAATACGAAGATTGAAGAGCAGGCGAAGAAAACGGTTCAGTTAGAGCAGGCACTCAGACTGATCGCCAAGAAAGAGAAGCTGGAGCTTTCTGATAAAGATTATGAGAAAGAAATGAAAACCTATGCTAAAAATGCAGGTGCAGATGATGTGGATTCTTATAAAGAGCAGGTAGGTGAGGATAACCTTAAGACGATGATCTTATGCGATAAAGTGTTGGATTTCCTCGTAGATAACTGCAAGCAGACAAAAGATGCATCCACATCAACAGGTACATCTTCAACAGGTACATCATCTACAGATGATAAATAAGAAATGAGAAATTGGAGGGGTCGATATGAAGCTTGAAAATGAATTTCTCCTTGTGGAGATCGCTGCACAGGGGGCAGAGGTAACAAGAATTTTTAACAAAAAAGATGAGACAGATGTACTGTGGGAAGGAAATCCGGTCTTCTGGTGTCGCCATTCTCCACTGCTTTTCCCGTATGTAGGAAAGACTTATCAGAATAAGTTGTGGATCGATGGAAAGCAGTATGATACAGAAAAGCATGGATTTGCACGTACAAGTTTATTTGATTGTGTGGCGGAAAGCGAAAATTCAGTAACTTATATGCTGAAGGATTCCGAGGAGACAAAGAAAATGTTTCCTTACGCATTTGAACTGTATGTGACGTATACGCTGGAAGAGAACAGACTGAATGTAAAATGGGAAGTAAAGAATCCGGCAGATAAGACGATGTATTTCTGCATCGGGGGACATCCGGCGATCCGTTTTGCGAAACCGGAAGAGAAGAAGACAGATTATGTCCTGAAATTCCCGGGAAAGAAGACGCTGGAGTACATCGGGGTGATCGAATCTGAGGCGGCAGCAGACCCGGATACAATTTATAAGATGGAGCTTGAAAATGAATGTTATCCGTTGACGGAAGAGCTTCTTGCCAATGATGCACTGATTTTTGATCATGAACAGTTTGATGAAGTGTGGGTATGTCATAAGGATGGAAGCCCCTATGTGGGAATGAAATATCAGGGGATCCCGAGTATGGGAATCTGGTCTATGCCGAATGCCCCGTTCGTATGCCTGGAGCCATGGATGGGACGGTGTGATAACGTTGGTTTTAACAAGGATATCTCAGAGAAACCATTTATCAATCATGTAGATGCGGGAGAGACTTTTGTGAACGGATATGAGCTGATCGTAGCAGTAAATCATAAATGATGAGCGTATATGGCTGATAAACATATACAAGAGATAAGCATGCCTGAGTGATAAATATACCGAAAAAAAGTGGCCGAACAGAGAAGAATGCTTTCAGATCTTCCGTTCAGCCGCTTCTTTTTATTCTCTTTTTATTATCGTTTTTTCGGTCTTTTTTACTTCTTTTCTTTCTTTTCCTTCATCTGCTTGATGACTTTCAGTCTTGTAAATTCTTCACGTTCTTTTTCTTCCAGGGCATTGGAAATTGTATAGACCAGATTTTCATACATCGGGATCGTAATATTTTGCAGTGCATTGGCACGCTTCTGCGTCTTTTTAATATTACTTGCCAGCCGGTAAGCGGCATTTTCGATCATGGAAAGCCGGATCGTCAGTTCTTTTACTTTCCGGAAGGCCTCACGGGCCTTGTCGATGGATTCTCTGGTTGTGCTGAAAGAATAAGTCGGTTGCCCGGGATCGGGAACATATTTCACATGAGGAATTTCAGTTCCCATGATACTGCGTGTCTGGATCGTGATGGAATTTTCAATCGGAACCGTATAGGCGAGAAGCTCGACTGTGCTGATTCCGTTCTCGATATTGGCACGCTGAAGGCATTGATAAGCATACATGAAGGTCGAATCAATGTCCTCCTGGATCGTCCGGGCCTCTTCGATCAGATCCATCAGTTCCCGGATGAGGATATTTCTTTTTTTATCCATCAGGTCGTATCCCTGACGGGCCAGGGACAGTGAATTTTTGGCAAGCATCAGGTTTCCCTTGGTGGGGAAGGTACGAGGATCCATAAATTTCCCTCCTTTCAGATCCATTTACAGAGTATTTCTGAATAAAGGTTCCGGTCTATTCTTCCGGTGCAGGTTTGTAGTATTTGTCGAGGATCTTTGTATCTACACGATCCAGTTCCTCTCTTGGAAGTTTTCCTAACAGTTCCCAGCCGAGATCCAGTGTCTCTTCCATACTGCGGTTTTCATCCGGCCGCTGTCCGATATAACGCTCTTCAAATTCTTTTCCGAATGCAAGATACTTTTTATCAATCGGAGAGAGTTCATCTTCACCGATAACAGAAGCTAGGTTTCTTGCATCTCCTACTTTGGCGTAGGCGGAGAAAAGCTGATTGGCAAGATCCTGGTGGTCTTCTCGTGTATAGCCTGCTCCGATTCCGTCTTTCATCAGACGGGAAAGGGAAGGAAGGATATTAATCGGCGGATAAATGGACTGTCCGTGTAACGGGCGGTCAAGTACAATCTGTCCTTCTGTAATATAACCGGTCAGATCCGGGATCGGATGTGTGATATCATCATTTGGCATGGTGAGGATCGGCAGTTGAGTCACAGAGCCATCTACACCGCGGACGATTCCTGCACGTTCGTAGATCGTGGCGAGTTCACTGTAGAGGTATCCCGGAAATCCCTTTCGGCTTGGAATCTCTCCTTTGGAGGAGGAAACCTCACGCATAGCCTCGCAGAAGGATGTGATATCGGTCAGGATAACCAGGATATGCATGCCTTTCTCGAATGCAAGGTACTCGGCAGCTGTCAGTGCTACCTTCGGAGTGATCAGACGCTCTACAACCGGGTCGTTTGCCAGGTTCAGGAACATAACAACGTGATCCGATACACCGCTTTCCTCGAAGGTCCGGCGGAAGAACTCTGCTACGTCGTATTTAACACCCATAGCGGCAAATACGATTGCAAACTTCTCATCAGAATCTCCAAGGGATGCCTGCTGTACGATCTGTGCTGCCAGCTGGTCGTGCGGAAGTCCGTTTCCGGAGAAGATTGGCAGCTTCTGGCCACGAATCAGGGTAGTCAGACCGTCGATTGCAGAAATACCGGTATGGATATAGTTTCTTGGGTATTTACGGGTAACCGGGTTCAGCGGCAGGCCGTTGACGTTTCTTCTTACCTCTGCGTCAATCGGTCCCATGCGGTCGATCGGTTTTCCGATACCGTCGAAGGTACGTCCCAGGATTTCCTCGGAAAGTCCGATCTCCATCGGATGTCCGGTCAGACGGGTATGGGTATTGGTAAGAGACATGCTCGAAGTTCCCTCAAATACCTGAATAACGGCTTTGTCTTCGTATACAGCAACGATACGTCCCAGTTTTTTCTCATTGCCGTCTACGGTAAATTCTACGATTTCCTCGTAGGAAGCATTTTTTACACCTTCCAGAACAACCAGAGGGCCATTGACCTCACTAAGGCCTAAATATTCAATTGCCATGATGAATTCCCTCCTTAACCATTCTTCTCGAGTACCTTATCGTAGAAGGTGTCGATATCTTTTTTGTATGTGTCAAACAGATCCAGACGGTCATTCGGTACATCGTATTTAATAGAAACGACGCGGTCGAAGATCTTGTCCTCTTTCAGTACGGACATTGGCATGCCCATCGTCACGAGCGCTTTGGATTTCTTGTACAGATAAAGAATAACTTCCATCATCTTGTACTGTTTTTCCAGAGATACGCAGGTGTCATCCGGATGGAATGCGTTCTGCTGCAGGAAGCCCAGTCGAATAACTCTGGCGATTTCCAGGGTCAGCTTCTGGTCATCCGGAAGAACATCGCTACCGATCAGTTTTACAATTTCCATCAGGGAGCTCTCGGAGTTCAGGATTCCCATTAACTGGTTCCGCATATCTACAAAGTTTTTGTTTACGTGATCTTTGTACCACGGCGACAGATCCTGCAGGTATTCACTGTAGCTGGTCAGCCAGTGGATCGCCGGGAAATGACGGGCGTAAGCCAGAGATTTGTCCAGTCCCCAGAAGCAGCGGACGAAACGTTTGGTGTTCATGGTAACAGGCTCGGAGAAGT
>OGUP01001585.1_pt1 | contig 12500 bp, 6 predicted proteins | sample 1553661 | NCBI WGS metagenome assembly OGUP01 (sample SAMEA2580026, study PRJEB22360) | human gut metagenome | biome: human gut; feature: human-associated habitat; material: faeces | place: Denmark | collected 2008/2010
CGATACCACGCCCCGGCCCCCCCCGAAACCCCGACCCCTGCCGCAACCACCGCACAGGTCAAGACCATCACCATTGAACCAACCGCTGCCTATCAGACAATGAACGGCTTTGGTGCTTCTGCCTGCTGGTGGAGCCAGGAGGTAGGCAATTGGGAGAATGCCAAGGATATTCTCTCCCTGCTGTATGACGAGAACAGCGGCATTGGGCTGAATATTTACCGCTACAACCTGGGCGCCGGATCCAAGGACGACGCCACCATCACCGACCCGGACCGCCGGGCAGAAGCCTTTATAGACAAGGACGGCAGCTACCACTGGGAGCGGGACGCAGCAGCACAAAATGCCCTGGCCCTGGCAAAAAGTATGAATAAAGACCTGCGGGTGACCCTGTTCTCTAACAGTGCCCCGGTGTTTTACACCGCCAACGGCAAAGCCTACTGCGACTACCTGCCGGACGAGGAAAACTATGTAACCAACCTGGAGCCGGAACGGTACGCAGACTTTGCCAAGTACGGCATTGCCTGCGCCAAGCACTTTACGGAGGCCGGGTATCGGGTCACCGGCCTGTCTCCCATCAATGAGCCGGAATGGAGCTGGCGGGGTTATGAAGACGGCACCGCCAAGCAGGAGGGCTGCTACTACTCCAAGACCCAGTGCCGAGATCTGTACAAGGTATTTTTGAAACAAATGGCGCAGGAAGACGCGCTAAAGGACTGCCAGCTGGAAGGCTGGGAAAGCGGCCACATCGGCACGGACACCTGTATGGCATACCTCCAGACCATGTTCGGCAAAAGCGGTGTCAACTGGCTGAAAAACAGCGCCCTTCGCAAGGGTATGCCCACGCTGGCACTCCATTCCTACTGGGCCAGCCCGGAGGAGAGGCAGGCCTTTGCCGACGCCATAGCCACCACCTACGGCAGCAATTACAAGCTGGCGCTGACGGAATACTGCCAAATGACCGAGGACCAAAACAGCGGCGTGTACGACCTGATCCAAAAGAACGGTATGGACAGCGGCCTGGGCATGGAATACGGTCTTGCACTGGCCGGGATCATTCACCAGGATCTGACGGTGCTAAACGTGGTAGAATGGGACTGGTGGACCGCCTGCGCCTTTGGCGGCTACACCGACGGACTGGTGTACTTGGACAAGGACAGCCATCAAGTCGAGACCTCCAAGCGGCTGTGGGTACTGGGCAACTTCTCCAAATTCACCGACGAGGGTAGCGTACGCATTTCCATTTCCCTGCCGGAAGAACTGAGCGATGTGCAGTCCGTGGCATTCAAAAACCCCAACGGCACCGTTACCGCCGTATTCATCAACAACACGGATAAGGCCCGCAGCACCACCCTGGCGCTGGACGGTTACACCCGCCACACCACCTATGTAACCGACAAGGACAACGACTTGGCAAAGACAGACAGCGGCACCGCCGCCGATGCCTTTGCCCTCCCTGCCCGCTCCGTCACCACCCTGGTGCTGGAAAAGTAAAAGCAAAGCAAAAAGGAGCCTCGCTTCATCAGCGAGGCTCCTTTTTTGCGCGTACGTATGGAGATGCGGGCGGCAGATTGCCGCCCCTACGAAAGCGTTATTATAACCAGATGACCGTAGGGGCGGATAGCATCCGCCCGCCCTGTGTGTCAACGATGCAGAATACAATACACATCGCACCGCGGCCGATATGGGCATTTGGGTGGCCTGCAATCCATAAAAAAACCACCCACTGCAAGGCAATGGATGGCAGTGGTGCAAAGCACCTTACTTTTTATTGATCTCTTTGGAATACTTGGCCAAATACACGGTGCGCATCAGGAAGCACTCCACCTTGGGCACATAATGGGGGCGATTGAAAATATCCGTGTCAATCACGGCCTCGCAGCCCTTATCCATAATGATCTCCAGCGCCTGCATATCCCCGTCGGAATTGCCGGTGATGATGGCGCCGTTGCCCTGAATCAGGATTGCGTTGCGGCTGTCCATGGCCTTGGCAATATCTTTGGCACAAGCGTCTGTATCACCGTCGATCCACGGACGGTTTTTCACATCCACGCCGGCGATCTGTGCAAAGTCGTCGATCATAGGAATCATATCTTCACCTGTGCAGGACACAGCGATCACATCCGGATCGGTCACATGCTTGATGATGGAGCAATCCTGGCTGTCATAAATGGCCTTATGGATCTTGGCGCACTTGGGTGCAATGCCGGTAATACCCAGCCCGGTCTCCAAATCCACATCAACGGTCTCTCCGCCAACGGTCAAGCTAAAGGTCTTGCCGTTGCGAACGGAGGAGCCCAGATCACAAATGCTCTCCGGCATAGCCACAGCGCCATTCTTTTTCAGGTAAAAGTTGCGCTTACCTTCGTCAGAATATGTCTCTGCCCAGGAATGGCGCAGATAGTTGTCCTTGATCACCCGCTGGCAGCACTTCTCCAGTGCGTCTGCAATCTCAAAGGCCTGCTCATAGGTATCGCCCATGCACAGCGTGCCATGGTGCATCAACATAATGGCACGGCAGCCCGGGTTCATCATAATGCACATCTCCACCTTCTTGCGCAGAGAATTGGTGGTAGACATAGCATAATCGGCGCAGGGCACCTTCGTGCCCAGGACCGGCTGAAATTCCTTGTAAACATTGCGGATCTCCATGCCGGTAATGCTGACGATGGTGGCCGCCTTCTGGTGGGTGTGGATCACAAAATCCACGGTGGGATGGTGGCGATACGCCGCAGCGTGCACACCCTTCTCGGAAGAGGGCTTAATATCGCCCTCATAGGAGCAGTCCTCAATATTAACCACAACCACTTCTTCCGGTGTCAGCGTTTCATACGCCCGACCGGAGGGTGTGATCACAAACTGGGTGTCAGAAATACGGGCGGATACATTGCCCCAGGTACGGGCGATCAGACCGCTTTCCACCAGCTTTTTGCCGGCCGCAACGACCAGCTTTTTTGCTTCTTCTAATTCGTAAGCCATGTGTTTTCCCCTTAAAATCGTATTTTTGCCCCGGGGGCAAAAGCACCAAAAGGACGGCCGGGCATCACTGCCCGGTACCGCCCTTGGTAAAAAATCTTACGCCTCGATGCAAACGCAGTTCTTGAACACATTCTCAAATCTGTTCAGGCAGTCGTCAATCATCTCTTCCGTATAAGCGGCGGAAGTGTACAGACGAGAACCGGCCAAAGTTACCAAGCCCTCTGCCATGTAAGCAGCGCCCATGTGCTCCATCTCGGACTGACGCTTGCCGGTCTCCTTCAAGGTGTGCGGAATGGTCCACGGATGCTTCCAGTCTACCTTAAAGTGCATGGTGCCAACGGTATCCAAGTGGCATACAGAACCCTGGTTGAAGCACACGAAGGGCAGGTCATACTTCTTGATCAGCGCCTGCAAGCCGTGTACCAGACGATCCGCCATCTTACCGGCTACCTGGCAGGCGTTACGCTTCTCGATCTCGCAAATGGCAGTGTAACCTGCGCAGCAGGAGATGGGGGTGGCAGCCATGGTGCCGCCGCACATTGCCTTATGGATCTTCTTGCCGGAGCCGTTGCCCTTATCCAGGCCGGCGCCTAAGTATTTCATAACCTCTCTGTGGCCGCCGATGCCGCCTGCACCCGGGTAACCGCCGGCAATCACCTTACCGAAGATGGTGATGTCGGGATCAATGCCAAAGTAGCCCTGCGCACCGGACACGCCGATACGGAAGCCGGTTACAACCTCGTCGCAAACCAGCAGAGCGCCGTACTTGCGGCACAGTGCCTGTACGCCCTTGGGGAAGTCCTTGTCTACCGGACGGGTACCGGACTCCGGACCAATGGCCTCAATGAACACGGCAGCGGTACCACCGCGGAACTTATTCAGGATCAGCTTGTGCTCCAGGCTCTTCAGATCATTGGGGAAGAACTCCTGGGTGTGCTTGAATACGAACAGCGGTACGCCGTGAGACTGCAAATTCATGGTACCGGGCACACGCATGCCCCATGCCAGCTGATCGGACCAGCCGTGATAAGCGCCGCCCATCTTGATGATGTTCTTATGGCCGGTGGCCAGACGGGCCACACGCACAGCGCACATGCAGGCCTCTGTACCGGAACCCAGCATACGGAACATCTCTACGGAAGGAACACAGTCGGAGATCTTCTTGGCCAGTTTGTACTCATATTCATGGAACAGACCGGTGGAAGGACCGCAATCGTCCAGCAATTCCTTAACCTTCTCCTTCACCACATCGTCGTTGGAGCCCAGGATGGTGGGACCGCCGGCCTGCAGGAAGTCGTAATACTCGTTGCCATCAATATCATAGAGTTTAGCACCCTTGGCCTTGGTCATCACGATGGGGAAAGGATAGTTAAACGCCAGGTTGTGCTGCACACCGCCGGGAATGATCTCTTTCGCCTCGGTGATCATCGCCTTAGACTTCGCGCACTTCTTGTCGAAGTATTCTTCTTCATACTTCTTCAGTGCAGCCGGGCTGATGGAATAAATAGGCTTTTTGATGAGCGCGTCCAGCTGAGCGGTGACCTGCGCTGCATCAAGATACTCAGAAATTGCAAATCGGGTATCCATAATGGTCGTTCCTCCTTAAAATTCATGAGTCGTCGCTCACTCCAAAGGGCGTGAGCCATCGCTCACATAAAATACACCTTTAGTATATCACTTTTTAATGATTTGTCAAATAGATACTTGCAATAATTTGTTCAATTTTCCCGCATTTTTATTCAGATTTCTTGCAATAATGGATAAATAATGATAATATAAGAAAAGTGAATTGCGGTTCACGCTTTACAGAGAGGGAGTATTTGTACGGATTGCACAAAGGGCTTTTCCGTTCTTTGTGCAAGGTTACAAAATTTTTTGAAATGGTAAATAAACATCACAAGGACGCATTTGACCGCATTTCCGAGGAGCGACGGGAGCGCATACTGGAAGTGGGCACCGAGGAGTTTTCCTCCAAAGGGTACGAAAACGCCAACATCAATGTGATCGCCAAGAACGCAGGGATCAGCATTGGGCTGATGTACAAGTACTTTGCGACCAAAGAGGATCTGTTCATCACCTGCATTCAGCGGGGCATGCGTATTCTGACCCAGGTGATCGAGGAGATTATGGCCAGCGACGACAAGCTGCTGGTCAAGGCAGAAAAGCTCATTCGCGCCACCTGCGTCCATTCCAAGCAAAATGCCAATTACATTCGGCTGTATAATGAGATCGCCTCGGAGAAGGACAGCGCGCGCACCCAAATGCTGGTGCGGGAGATTGAGAGCGAGACCAGCGGTATCTACACCACGGCCATTGCGCAGGCGCTGGCCAAGGGAGATGTGCGCCCGGATCTGGATCCCCGGCTCTTTGCCTTCTTTTTGGACAATCTGCTGATGTCCCTGCAATTCTCTTACACCTGCGACTACTACAAAGAGCGGTTCAAGTTCTACACCGGCGTAGATGTGGAGGAAATGGACGAGGAGCGGGTGATCGGTCAACTGCTGAAATTTGTGGAGAGCGCATTTACATTTGAAAAGAAGTGACGGTATTTACCGCGTACAACACCATGGGAGGATATTTTATGAGCAAATATGTAATCACCTACGATGTGGGCACCACCGGGGTCAAAACCTGTCTGATTGAGATCGGTGACACCATGCGCATCCTGGCCTCTGACACCGCAGGCTACGGCCTGTATGTGGATGACGAGACCGGCGTAAAGGGCGGCGCCGAGCAGGACGCCGATGAATGGTGGAGCGCCATGTGCAGCACCACCCGCAATGTGTTCAATAAGTGCGTAGGCGTGACCAAAGACCAGGTAGAGGGCATCAGCTTCTGCTCTGCCATGCAGGGTTTGGTCCTGGTAGACAAAGCGGGCAATTGCATTCGCCGCCCCATGACCTATATGGACCAGCGAGCCGGCGATGAGCTGAAGAAGGGCATTGCCCACGGCGTACAAATCGCCGGTGCGGAAGTGACCAAGCTGCTCAAGTACCTGCGCTATACCGGTGCCGTATCCTCCTCTGTTAAGGACCCCATTTGGAAGTACCGCTGGGTGCGGGAGCACGAGCCGGAAAACTTTAAGAAAGTCTATAAGTGGCTGGATGTGAAAGAGTATCTCATCTGCCGCCTGACCGGTGAATTCGTGATGACCCAGGATTCTGCATTCGGCACCCTGCTGTATGACACCCGCAAGGGCCATGAGGGCTGGTGCAAGCCCATTTGCGATATGGTAGGCGTGGATATGAAGCACCTGCCGGAGATCAAAAAGTGCACCGATAAAGTGGGCGAAGTCACTGCCAAGGCTGCCGAGGAGCTGGGTTTGGCTCAGGGCACCGCTGTGTACGGCGGCGGCGGCGACGCCTCTTTGATCGGCGTAGGCGCCGGAGCGGTAGAGATTGGCGACGCGCACATTTACAGCGGCACCTCCGGCTGGGTGGGCACCGTTGTGCCGGAACAGATGGTTGATACCGGTGCAATGATGGCTGCCATTGTAGGCGCCAATCCGGAGACCTTTAACTACTTTGGTGAGCTGGAGACCTCCAACAAGTGCGTAGGCTGGGTCAAGGATCATCTGGCGCTGGACGAGATCGGCGTGTTCTTAAAGCGCTACGGCAACGCCACCGACAGCCTGGAGCAGGTAGAATTCAATATGTACGACTACCTGGAAGAAGTGATTGACACCATTCCCGCCGGTTCCAACGGCGTGATCTTTACCCCCTGGCTCCACGGCAACCGCTGTCCCTTTGAGGATCCCAATGCCGCCGGTATGTTCTTTAACATTCGGCTGAATGTAGGCAAAACAGAGCTGATCCGCGCCGTTGTGGAGGGCATCTGCTTCCACATGCGCTGGATGCTGGAGCGCCAGGAGTTAAAGACTGCCAAGTATCAGAAGTCCAAGACCGTGCGCTTCTGTGGCGGCGGTGCTTTGGGCGAAACCACCTGCCAAATTTTGGCCGATATTCTCCAGCGTGATGTGGTGGTGGTAGAGTCCCCGCAAAACATCGGCGCCGTGGGTGCAGCCGCTTGTATCGCCGTAGGTATGGGCGCCATCCCCTCCATCTTTGATGTAAAGAAGCTGATCCCGGTAAAGACCACTTATAAGCCCAACCCGGCCAACAAGGCAGTCTATGACCGCAACTTCAAAGTGTTTAAGAACCTGTACAAGGCCAACAAAGAGAACTTTGCCATTCTCAACGGCTAAGCCCTTACATAAAGGAACAACCCCTGCACCCGGTGTGCAGGGGTTATTTTTTATCACAAAGCAAAAGCGCCGCGGACGAACCGCAGCGCTTTGTTTTTTTATTTGGCTTTACTCGCCCTTGGGTGCGTAGAAGTCTACCAGTGCAGCCAGCTTGTTGTACTTTTCAATAGAGTTCTCCGCCGCAATGCTAAACAGCTTCTCCGCCTTGCCGGGGAAGGAACGCTTCAGCGCAGAGTAGCGGGTCTCGCCCTCGATGAACTGTACATAATCGGCGCTGGGTGCCTTGCTGTCCAGGGTAAAGGGATTTTTCCCTGCCTTGGCCAGATCCGGGTTAAAGCGGAACAGGTTCCAGTACCCGGCGGCAACCGCCTTCTTCTGCTCGGCCTGGTTAAAGGGCATCTTAATGCCGTGGTTAATACAGGGGGCATAGCAGATGATGATGGACGGGCCATCATAAGCCGCAGCCTCCTGGAACGCCTTTAAGCACTGATTGGCATTGGCGCCCATAGCTACCTGAGCCACATACACATAACCGTAGCTCATCGCAATCTGCGCCAGGTCTTTCTTCTTGACCACCTTACCGGAGGCAGCAAACTTGGCCACAGCGCCGGTCTGGGTGGCCTTAGAGGCCTGACCGCCGGTGTTGGAGTACACCTCCGTATCAAACACAACAATGTTCACATTCTCATTGGATGCGATCACATGATCCAGGCCGCCAAAGCCAATGTCGTAGGCCCAGCCGTCGCCGCCAAAGATAAACTGGTACTTCTTGGCCGCATAATCTGCGTCTTTCAGGAAATCGGCAGCCGCCGCCTTGGCGTCACCCTCCAGCGCTGCCGTCTGCAATGCAGCGATCAGTGCCTGGGCAGGCTCTGTATTGGTAGCAGCGTCCTCATAGGTGTCCAGCCAAGCCTGGGCTTTGTCCGCCACCGGGGTATCCAGCAGCTGCTGGGCATCCATAGCCAGCCGCTCGCGAATCTGCTTTTGTGCCAATAGCATACCGTAGCCGAACTCAGCGTTGTCCTCAAACAGAGAGTTGGACCAAGCGGGGCCGTGGCCGTTCTTGTCTACCGTGTAAGGAGTAGAGGGTGCAGAACCGCCCCAAATGGAGGAGCAGCCGGTGGCGTTGGCAATGTACATACGGTCGCCGTACAGCTGGGTGGCCAGCTTGGCATACGGAGTCTCGCCGCAGCCTGCGCAAGCGCCGGAGAACTCCAAATACGGCTTTCTGTACTGCACGCCGATGGTATTGTTGGTAAGCAGCTCCGGTTTTTCGGAGGTGTCCACCAGTGCATCATAGATCTTTTGCCGATCCAACTCGCTGGCAATGGGTTTCATAGTCAGGGACTTGGTGGGACACACATTGGCGCAGGAGGCGCAGCCGGTGCAGTCCAGTACGGACACAATCAGGGCGTACTGATAATCCGCTCTCTTGTGCTTCACCATGGTGGTGCCCTCCGGCGCGGCAGCCGCTTCCTCTGCATTCATAGCAATGGGACGAATGACTGCGTGGGGGCAGACCATGGCACACAGGTTACACTGGGCGCACTTGGTGCCGTCCCACTGGGGTACGGTAATGGCAATGCCCCGCTTCTCAAAGGCGGCAGAACCGGCAGGATATACGCCGTCCGCCCGATCAGCAAAGGCAGATACCGGCAGATCGTCGCCGTGCAGGCGGCCAACCGGATCCAGAATTTCCTTGACAAACTTCTTCATCTCCGGACGATCGGTGGGTACTTCCAGCCGGCGGGGTGCGTCTTCTGCAGTCTTCCAGCTGTCCGGCACATCCACCTTCACGATCTCCTGGGCGCCACGATCAATGCCGGCAAAGTTGGCATTCACCACCGCCTCGCCTTTCTTGGAGAACTTCTTGACCACGGCGGCCTTCATCAGCTCAATGGCCTTCTCTACCGGCAAAATACCGGAGATGGCAAAGAATGCAGACTGCAAGATGGTGGAAGCACGACCGGGCAAGCCCACTTCCTCTGCGATCTTAATGCCGTTAATGATATAGAAATGGATGTTGTTCTCTGCAATATAGCGCTTCATGGACGCAGGCAGCTGGCTGTCCAGCTGATCCGGGGTCCAAATACAGTTGAGCAGGAAAGTGCCGCCGGGCACCAGATCCTGTACCATATCATACTTGGTCACATAGGACGGGCAGTGGCAGGCCACAAAGTTGGCCTTGTTGATCAAATAGGTAGAGGTAATGGGTGACGAGCCAAAGCGCAGGTGAGACACGGTAATGCCGCCGGACTTCTTGGAGTCATAGAAGAAGTAACCCTGGGCAAACATATCCGTATTGTCGCCGATGATCTTAATAGAGTCCTTGTTGGCGCCAACGGTGCCGTCGGAGCCCAGACCCCAAAACTTACAAGAAGTGGTGCCTGCCGGGGTGGTATCCGGGTTCTCGGTCACCGGCAGGGACAAGTGGGTCACATCGTCCTCAATGGACAGAGTGAACTCCGGCTTGGGCTGGGGCGCAGCCATATTGTTGTACACAGCGATAATATGCGCCGGTACGGTGTCCTTAGATCCTAAGCCGAAACGACCGCCGTACACCGGCACATCGTTAAAGGCAGAGCCTTTCAGCGCAGCCACCACATCCAGGAACAGCGGCTCACCTAAGGAACCGGGCTCCTTCGTTCTATCTAACACGGAAATGTGCTTCACCGTCTCCGGCAGGGCAGCCAGCAGATGCTTGGCGCTGAAGGGGCGATACAGGTGCACCTTGACCATGCCCACTTTTTCGCCGCGGGCGTTCAGAAAATCTACGGTTTCCTGAATGGTGTCGCACACAGAGCCCATAGCCACAATCACACGGTCTGCGTCCGGCGCGCCGTAGTAGTTAAACAGCCGATAATCCGTGCCCAACTTCTCGTTGATGGTGTTCATATACATCTCAGTAGTGGCAACCGCGTCGTTATAGTAGCGGTTGCATGCCTCTCTGTGCTGGAAGAACACATCACTGTTCTCCGCAGAGCCGCGCAACACCGGCTTCTCCGGGTTCAGGGCGCGGGCGCGGAACGCCTGCACGTCGTCCATATCCACCATAGACCGCAGGTCCTCATAGTCCCAGGTCTCAATCTTCTGCACCTCATGAGAGGTACGGAAGCCGTCAAAGAAATGCAAAAACGGCACACGGCTCTTTAAGGTAGACAGGTGAGCCACAGCGCCCAGATCCATTACCTCCTGCACATTGGCAGAGCAAAGCATGGCATAGCCGGTCTGGCGGCAGGCCATCACATCGGAATGGTCGCCAAAGATATTCAGCGCGTGGGTAGACACGCAGCGGGCAGACACATGAATAACGGACGGAATCAGTTCGCCGGCGATCTTGTACATATTGGGGATCATCAGCAGTAGACCCTGTGACGCGGTGTAAGTGGTAGTCAGCGCACCGGCAGACAAAGAACCGTGCACGGCGCCGGCGGCACCGGCCTCAGACTCCATCTCCGCCACCTTGACCGTTTGGCCAAACAGGTTCTTAACCCCGCGAGCGGCCATGGCGTCCGTCTCCTCCGCCATGGTGGATGAGGGGGTGATGGGATAAATGGCGGCAACTTCTGTAAACGCGTAGCTGACATGGGCAGCGGCGCTGTTACCGTCCATGGTTTTTTTCTTTCTGTTCATGGAATTTCCTCCTGTATTTTATCTTACAGATAACAACCTCAGTTTGGGCGCAAACCCACAACTATACCAATTATAGCACTCCGGCGTGCGGAATTCAACACAACAATTTCGTGTTTCTGTATAATAATAACAAAAAGCAGCGCATAGACACTGCTTTTTTGTCGATTATTTCGTTTTTTTCACCAATTGTCGCTTAGTCGTCGTCGCCCAGCAGATTCTCAATATTTTCAAAATTGAATTTGGCGGTGTCCGTGCCTTTCTTCACTGTGACTTTGGCGCTCTTTTGCGTGTGCTCCAGCTCCACCTGCACCTTTACATCCCCCCGGTACTTTTTCTCCGTGGTGTAGGTAAAGGTGTTGCCGATCTCCAGGGTCACTTTTTTCTCGTCCACCTGCTTGCCGTTAATGGTAATGCGCAGCTTGTCCGTGCGGGTATCTGTGCCGGCAGGCAGAGAAACGGAAATGTGAATTTTTCGATTGGCGGCCACGGTGGTTGTGGTAGTCGTGGTCTTTTTCGTGGTGGTTTCGTTCTTCTTGGTTGCCTTTTCCGTCTTGTCCTTGCCGTCCTTTGCAGCCGAACCGCCGTTGCCGGCGGATTTGCCGTCCTTATCCGTAACGGTCTTGCCGTTCTCATCGGTCACATCCACCACAGCTGTGACCTCCTGTTCTGTATATTGCTTTTTGCTGCAAGCAGCGAATGCCAGTACCATACTGCAAGCCAGCAGCAATGCCATTGCTTTTTTCATTATAACAGCTCCTTTATATCCGTTCATCCGGTTGTAAAAACGCCTGCATCGCCGCATCGCTGGGCATACGCCAATCGCCCCGGGGGCTCAGCGACACAGAACCCACCTTGGGCGAATCCGGAATACAGGAACGCTTAAATTGACTGATAAAGAACCGGCGCAAAAATTCCGTCAGCCACCGGTCAATGGTGGGGCGATCGTACTGCCCGTCAAAGGCTTTCTCCGCCAGCACGGCCAGCTTTTTCCGGTCAAAGCCGAAGCGCACAAAGTGATAGAGGAAAAAGTCATGCAATTCATAGGGGCCGATCTTCTCCTCCGTTTTTTGGGCGATCTTGCCATTGGCGTCCGGAGGCAGCAGCTCTGGCGACACCGGCGTGTCCAGCACATCCCGCAAGATCTCTTCCGTGCGGCCACCTAACTCCCCGGCCACATAATCCACCAGGTATCGCACCAGCGTCTTGGGCACAGAGGCATTCACGCCGTACATACTCATGTGGTCGCCGTTGTAAGTACACCAGCCCATGGCCAGCTCGCTCAGATCGCCGGTGCCCACCAGCAGGCAGTTCTCTTTATTGGCCAGGTCAAAGAGGATTTGGGTGCGCTCTCTGGCCTGGGTGTTCTCATAAGTAATGTCATGCACCGACGGGTCGTGACCAATGTCCGCCATGTGCTGCACACAAGCGTCTGCAATGGAGATCTCTCGCCGGGTGACCCCCAGCGCTTCCATAAGATCCAGCGCGTTGCGATAGGTGCGGTCCGTGGTGCCAAACCCGGGCATGGTCACACCCAGCACGGCGCTGGCCGGTTTACCCAGCAGCTCCATGGCGCGCACAGCCACCAGCAGCGCCAAGGTGGAGTCCAGACCGCCGCTGATCCCCAGCACACAACCCTTGGAGCCTACATGCTCCAGTCGCCCGGCCAAACCGCTGGCCTGGAGCAGGA
>OGUP01001587.1_pt1 | contig 12490 bp, 5 predicted proteins | sample 1553661 | NCBI WGS metagenome assembly OGUP01 (sample SAMEA2580026, study PRJEB22360) | human gut metagenome | biome: human gut; feature: human-associated habitat; material: faeces | place: Denmark | collected 2008/2010
CCACGAGCACGAGCAGTGCGGCGGCAATCGACAAAAAATATTGGTTTACCCCGTCAAGTGCTAAAATCAGGCCGTTCATAGGCAAAGCCCTCCCGCGGCAAATATATGCCGCGGGCACCCTGCAGATACCCCCGAAAAGCGAAAAAATGCGATGTTATGTGAAGTTTTTGCGAATTTTTCATTTTTTTCATAAAAGGACTTGATTTTTCATTTTTCTATGATACAATATACCATAGTTAGCACTCAGGATAATTGAGTGCTAAACTTCAGCAAAAAATTTGCCCACATGGGCTTTATTCATGGAGGTACATCATGACACTCAAACCCCTTTCCGACCGCGTGGTCGTCAAGATGGTTGAACTGGAAGAAACAACCAAAAGCGGCATCATTCTTCCCGGCAATGCAAAGGAAAAGCCGCAGGTTGCGGAGGTCGTCGCCGTCGGTCCCGGCGGCAAGGTAGACGGCAACGACGTCGTCATGACCGTTAAGGTCGGCGACAGAGTCATCACCAGCAAGTATTCGGGCACCGAAGTCAAGCTCGGCAACGACGAATATGTGATTGTAAGACAGGGCGACATTCTCGCCACCATTGACTAAGGAGGTAAGCGACAATGGCTAAAGATATTTACTACGGTATTGAAGCAAGAGACGCGCTGGTTCGCGGCGTGGATAAACTCGCAAACACGGTCAAGATCACGCTCGGCCCCAAGGGCAGAAATGTGGTGCTCGACAAGAAATACGGCACGCCCCTGATCACCAACGACGGCGTGACGATCGCAAAGGAAATCGAACTTGAGAACGCAGCCGAGAACATCGGCGCACAGCTCGTCAAGGAAGTCTCCGCGAAGACGAATGACGCGGCGGGCGACGGCACGACGACCGCTACCCTGCTGGCACAGGCGATGATCCATGAGGGCATGAAAAATGTCACTGCGGGCGCAAACCCGATGGTGCTCCGCAAGGGCATCTCGAAGGCAGTCGACAAGGCGGTTGAGACGCTGGTTGCCAACTCGAAGAAGGTCAACGGCTCGTCCGACATCGCGCGCGTCGGCACCATCTCGTCCGGCGACGAGCTCATCGGCAAGCTGATCGCGGATGCAATGGAGAAGGTCACGGCAGACGGCGTGATTACCGTGGAGGAATCCAAGTCGGCGGAGACCTACTGCGAGGTTGTCGAGGGTATGCAGTTTGACCGCGGCTATCTCTCGCCCTACATGGCGACCGATACCGACAAGATGGAAGCGGTGCTCGATGACGCCTATGTGCTGATTACCGATAAGAAAATCTCCAACATTCAGGAGATCCTGCCCCTGCTTGAGCAGATCGTGCAGGCGGGCAAGAAACTGCTCATCATCGCAGAGGATGTTGAGGGCGAAGCGCTCACCACGCTGGTACTCAACCGTCTGCGCGGCACGTTCACCTGCGTTGCGGTCAAGGCGCCCGGCTTTGGCGACAGACGCAAGGAGATGCTGCAGGATATCGCGGTTCTGACCGGCGGCGAAGTCATCACCTCCGACCTCGGCCTTGAACTCAAGGACGCAACCGTGGCACAACTCGGCCGCGCACGCCAGATCAAGGTCAACAAGGAAAAGACCATCATCGTGGACGGCGCAGGCGCAAAGGATGCAATCGCTGCAAGAGTGGCGCAGATTCGCAGCGAGCTCGCGGCATCGACCTCCGAATTTGACAAGGAAAAGCTCTCCGAGCGTCTTGCAAAGCTGGCAGGCGGCGTTGCCGTCATCAAGGTCGGCGCTGCAACCGAAGTCGAGATGAAGGAAAAGAAGCTCCGCATCGAGGATGCACTCAACGCAACCAAGGCTGCCGTTGAGGAAGGCATCGTCGCAGGCGGCGGCACGGCGTATATCAACGTCATCCCCGCCGTTGCAAAGCTGGCAGAGGAGACCGAGGGCGACGAGCGCATCGGCGTCAAGCTGATTCTAAAGGCGCTCGAAGCACCGCTGCATCAGATTGCGGAGAACGCAGGTCACGACGGCGCAGTCGTTGTCGACAAGGTGAAGAACAGCGGCAAGGCTGGCTACGGCTTTGACGCGTACAACGAAGTCTATGTCGACATGATGGAGGCAGGCATCGTTGACCCGACCAAGGTCACCCGCTCCGCTCTGGAGAACGCAGCATCCGTCGCTGAGATGGTGCTGACCACCGAGAGCCTCGTGGCCGACCTGCCCGAACCCCCGGCTGCTCCTGCTGCCGCTGGCGGTGACATGGGCGGTATGGGCGGCATGTACTAATAACTGCCTAAAAACCGCATGAATCCTTGATTTTTGGAGCGCGCAAAAGCGGATTTACGCCAAACTTACGCCACTTACGCCAAAAATCAAAGCGCACTATAGGGTAACAAAATCGGCACTCGCTGAAAAGCGGGTGCCGATTTTTGTGTCACGAAAAGCTGATGGATGCTGCACGCTACACACCGTCAGCTTTTTCGTTTACAGGGGAAAAAGTGGGTGGTATAATAGAAATAGAGTTTTGTAAGAGCGCTTTCATAGTCAAGGATATAAAAAATACGGATAAGCATAAAGCCGGTGGATGATATGAAAATTCTGGATAACATCACCAATACCGTTCGAGATGATTTACGGGTCGAGATCAAAAAAGGCAGCAGGGTGTCTATTGCGGCAGCCTGCTTTTCGATGTATGCCTACAAAGAGCTAAAGAAGCAGCTGGAAACCATAGACGAGTTTGAATTTATCTTTACATCCCCCACGTTTGTGAAAGAAAAGGCTGAAAAGCAGAAGCGGGAGTTCTACATTCCCCGCATTTCTCGTGAAACGAGCCTTTACGGTACAGAGTTTGAAATCAAACTGCGCAATGAGATGACCCAGAGAGCCATCGCAAAGGAATGCGCAGACTGGATCAGAAGAAAGGCTACGTTCAAATCGAACACCACCGGTGAAAATATGGCTGGCTTTATGACTGTGGATTCCGGCGCAGCACAGACCGCCTATATGCCGATTGGTGGATTTACGACAGTTGATATTGGCTGTGAGCGCGGAAATAACAGCTACAACATGGTCAACTGCATGGAGGCTCCGTTCGCACAGCAGTACATGAAGTTGTTCGATACCCTGTGGAACGACCGGGACAAAATGCAGGATGTCACAGATGTAGTACTGGAGAATATCAGCACGGCTTATGCAGAAAATTCCCCGGAGTTCATCTACTTTATGACGCTGTATCATGTGTTCAGCGAGTTTTTGGACGACATCTCAGAAGACGAACTGCCGAATGAGTCAACCGGCTTTAAGCAGAGCAAAATCTGGAGCCTGCTGTACGACTTCCAGAAGGATGCGGTGCTTGCCATCATCAATAAGCTGGAAAAGTACAACGGCTGCATCCTTGCGGACAGTGTTGGTCTTGGCAAGACATTTACCGCACTGGCTGTCGTAAAGTATTATGAGAATCGAAACAAGTCGGTTCTTGTGCTGTGCCCCAAAAAGCTGGCAGAGAACTGGAATACCTACAAGGACAACTATGTGAACAACCCAATTGCATCGGATCGGCTGAACTATGACGTCCTGTTCCACACAGACCTGTCCAGAAGCAGCGGAAAATCGAATGGCCTCGATCTGGATCGCCTGAACTGGGGCAACTACGATCTGGTAGTCATTGATGAATCGCACAACTTCCGCAACGGCATCGGTACGCACAGCAAGACGCAGGACAACCGTTACCAGCGGCTGATGGACAAGGTGATCCGTGCCGGAGTTAAGACCAAGGTGCTGATGCTTTCGGCAACGCCGGTCAACAACCGCTTTGTGGATTTGAAAAATCAGCTGGCCCTTGCCTATGAGGGAAACTCCGAATATCTGGATGAAAGGCTGAACACCTCAAAGAGCATTGAAGACATCTTTAAGCAGGCGCAAAAAGCCTTTAACGCATGGAGCAAACTGAAACCAGAAGAGAGAACCACGGATGCGCTGCTGCGGACATTGGATTTCGACTTCTTCGAGCTGCTGGACAGTGTTACCATCGCACGTTCTCGGAAGCATATCGAGAAGTACTACAACACCAACGCTATCGGAAAGTTCCCAGAGCGGTTGAAGCCGATTTCCGTTCGGCCATGTCTGACAGACCTGAATAATGCCATCAACTACAACGAAATTTATGAGCAGCTGATTCAGCTGAGCTTGTGCGTCTATATGCCCTCCAACTACATCTTCGCAAGTAAGATCCAGAAATATCAGGAGCTGACGCACAATAAGGGAGAAAATCTGACCCAGAGAGGCCGTGAGCAGGGTATTTGTCGGTTGATGAGTATCAATCTGCTGAAACGGCTGGAAAGCTCTGTACATTCGTTCCAGCTGACCCTGATGCGCATCAAGAAACTGATTGATGGTACGATTCAGTCCATTGACCAGTTTGAACGCTCCGGCCACGCTGATCTGGATATATACGACATGGCCGGAGACGATTTTGACATGGACGATGAAAACACTGACTTTTTCACCGTCGGCAAAAAAGTCAAAATCGACCTTGCGGATATGGACTGGAAGAGCTGGCGTACGGAGCTTCGGAAAGATGCAGAAATTCTGGAGCTGTTGACCTTTATGGTGGCAGATATCACGCCGCAGCATGACACAAAGCTGCAAGAACTGTTCCAGCTGCTGTCTGAAAAAATTGAGCACCCGATCAATGTCGGCAACAGAAAAGTGCTGATTTTCTCTGCATTTTCGGATACGGCAGAGTACCTCTTTGACAATGTGAGTGCGTTTGTAAAGCAGAAATATGGGCTGAATACCGCTGTAATTACTGGCTCGATTGACGGACGTACCACGATCAAAGGCTTCAAGGCAACACTCAACAACGTGCTGACCTGCTTCTCTCCCATTTCCAAAGACCGGGATGTTCTGATGCCCGGTAGTGCCACGGAAATTGATGTGCTGATTGCGACAGACTGCATTTCTGAAGGTCAGAACTTGCAGGACTGCGATTATCTGATCAACTATGACATTCACTGGAACCCGGTACGCATTATCCAGCGTTTTGGACGAATCGACCGTATCGGCAGCAGAAACCAGTACATCCAGCTTGTGAACTTCTGGCCTGATCTGACGCTGGACGATTACATCAACCTGAAATCCCGTGTGGAGACCCGCATGAAAATCACCGTTATGACCTCCACCGGCGATGATGACCTTATCAACCCCGAAGAAAAGGGTGATTTGGAGTACCGCAAGGCACAGCTGAAACGCTTGCAGGAAGAGGTCGTTGACATCGAGGATATGTCGGACGGCATCTCCATCATGGATCTGGGACTGAACGAGTTCCGGCTCGACCTGCTGGATTACATCAAGCACAACGGCGATCTGGACAAGAAGCCCCGTGGACTTCATGCGGTGGTTCCAGCTACGGATGAACTGCCGGAGGGCGTGATCTTCGTGCTGAAAAACATCAATAATAGCGTCAATGCGGATAACCGCAACCGGATCCATCCGTTCTACATGGTTTATATCGGAGTGGACGGACAGATCATCTGCGACTATCTGAATCCGAAAAAGATGTTGGATGATATCCGGCTGCTGTGCCGTGGAAAGACTGAGCCAATCAAAGAGGTGTATGAACGCTTCAATAGGGAAACAGACGATGGAAAGGACATGGCAGAAATGTCCGAATTGCTGAGTGAAGCCATTGACTCAATCATTGATGTCAAAGAAGAAAGCGACATCGACAGCCTGTTCTCTGCGGGCGGAACAACGGCATTGCTCAGTCAGGTGTCCGGACTGGATGATTTTGAATTGATTAGTTTTAAGATTCAGCAGTACCAGACGGATGCTGTGGATGCGGTGGCACGGGTCTTTCAGGGTCAGCCCTACAATGCAGGCGTGTCGTACCTGCGGGATATGGGAAACCTGTCTGCACAGCCGCAGCAGTTGAGCCTTGTTTCCAACGGGGACGATGCAACACAGGTGGAATTGCAGGATTTAATCAACGATTCCGGCTTTAAGAACGAAGCACTCCAACTGACCGACCAGGAGCTGCTTCAGAACATCCGCGCGTTGCAAGCAGAAGCAAACATCCATCAGTCGGACAAGCTGGTAGCACCGCTGGGAAGATGCTCGCTGGATATTGAGATGGAAACCGGAACGGGAAAGACATACGTTTACATCAAGACCATGTTTGAGCTGAACAAACGGTATGGATGGAGCAAATTTATCGTTGTTGTGCCGAGTATCGCCATCCGTGAAGGCGTAAAGAAGTCCTTTGAGATCACTGCCGATCACTTTATGGAGTGCTACGGCAAAAAGGCACGGTTCTTTATCTACAACAGCAGCAACCTGAATCAGTTGGATTCCTTTTCCAGCAATTCCGGCATCAATGTCATGATCATCAACACGCAGGCGTTTGCGGCATCCATGAACGAGGACAAGAACGTGGAAGGCCGCAAGGGAGATGCTGCGGCGCGTATTATCTACACCAAGCGGGACGAGTTCGGTTCCCGCCGCCCGATTGACGTCATCGCAGCCAACCGTCCGATCCTGATTCTGGACGAACCGCAGAAGATGGGCAAAGAGGACTCTGCCACTCAGAAAGCCCTGAAAAAGTTCAATCCACTTTTCACACTGAATTACTCTGCTACCCACGCCAAGCAGCATAATCTGATTTACGTTCTGGATGCGCTGGACGCTTACAATAAGCGACTGGTCAAGAAAATCGAAGTCAAAGGCTTTGAGGTCAAAAATCTGCGTGGTACGGACAAGTATCTGTATCTGGAAAGTATTATCATCTCCCCGAAGAATCCGCCACGGGCAAAAGTGGAGATGGAGGTCAGCCACCAGAACGGCACGAAGCGAGAGTTCCATACGTTGGATGTGGGCGATAATCTTTATTACATCTCCGAGAAAATGGAGCAGTACAAGGGCTTCGTGGTGTCGGAAATCGACCCGATCACGGGCGTTGTGACCTTTACGAACGGCGATACCATCCGCAAAGGTGATGTTACCGGCGACGTTTCCGAAAACGATATGCGCCGGGTACAGATTCATGAAACAATCCTTTCGCATTTTGAAAAAGAGCAGGAACTTTTCAAACTGGGCATCAAGACGCTTTCCCTGTTTTTCATTGACGAAGTGGCAAAATACCGCCAGTACGATGAAGAAGGAAACGAGCTGCTGGGCGAGTACGGCAAAATTTTTGAGCAGGAGTACCTTTCGGTTCTGAATGAGCATCGCACCCTGTTCGACCCTGCTTATACAGCCTATCTGGATTCAACCGATGTGCATGATGTCCACAAGGGCTATTTTAGCATCGACAAGAAAGGTCACAGCGTCAACAGTTCGGTCAAGCGTGGCTCAGATATGTCGGATGACATTTCTGCCTATGACCTGATCCTGAAAAATAAGGAACGTCTGCTGTCCTTTGAAGAGCCGACCCGGTTCATCTTCTCCCACTCTGCCCTGCGGGAAGGCTGGGATAACCCGAATGTGTTCCAAATCTGCACCCTGAAGCACAGCGACAGCACTACGCAGAAGCGGCAGGAAGTAGGCCGTGGTCTGCGTCTGTGCGTGAATAAGGACGGAAACCGCATGGATGCGGAAGTGCTGGGAGATAAGGTGCAGGATATCAACGTCCTGACCGTTATTGCCAGCGAGAGCTATGCAGGATTTGTAGACGGACTGCAAAAGCAGACCGAAGCAGTGCTGTATGATCGCCCCCGTAAGGCAGACATTGCATATTTCACCGGCAAGACCATCAGGTTGGATGGCAAAATCGTCAAGGTGGATGACCGTCAGGCACGGGCAATTTATCAGTATCTTGTCCGCAATAACTATGTGGATGAGCAGGATAACGTCACGCAGGACTACCGGGACGATGTGCAGACCGGAACACTTGCACCGGTGCCGGAAACGCTGAAGCCCATTGAAGAGGGCGTGCACACGCTTGTGCAGGCAATTTATGATGACAGTATGCTCAAGTCTATGTTTGAGGATGGCAACAAGCCGAAAGTGCTGGAAAATCCGCTGAACGACCGGTTTGAAAAGGCAGAGTTCCAGAAGCTCTGGCAGACGATCAACCACAAATACGCCTATACGGTGGATTTTGATTCTGAGGAACTGATCCGGAAAGCAATCGAATACATCGACAGGGAACTGTACGTCAGTCGCCTGCAATATACCGTTACCTATGCCGGGCAGAAAGATGTCCTGAGTGCCGATATGGTGCGAGAAGGCAGCAGCTTCAGCGATGCCAAGAGCAGAACAAAAAAATTAGAACATGACTACGCAGGTCAGGTTGCGTATGACCTGATCGGCAAAATTGCAGAGGGCACAACGCTGACCCGGCATACCGTTGCACGGATTTTGCAGGGCATCAAGCCGACAACCTTTGCGATGTACCAGAACAACCCAGAAGAATTTATCGCAAAGGTGATCCGGCTGGTCAAGGAGCAGAAAGCTACCATGATCGTGGAGCATATCACCTATGATACCATTGAGGGCAGCTACGACAGCAGCATCTTTACGGCAGAGAAACACGCTCTGACGATGGATAAGGCTTACAAGGCACAAAAGGCGATTCAGGATTACGTTTTCACCGATGGCACAGCGGAAAAGAGCGTGGAACGGAAGTTTGCGGAAAATCTGGACGGTGCAGAGGAAGTCTTTATCTATGCAAAACTGCCGAAAGGCTTCTATATTCCGACCCCGGTTGGACACTACTCCCCGGACTGGGCAATCGTGTTCCATGAGGGCAAGGTGAAACACATCTATTTTGTAGCAGAAACCAAAGGCACGATGGAAAGCCTGAACTTGCGCCCAATCGAGAAGTCCAAGATCGACTGCGCCAAGAAGCTCTTCGCAAAATTGTCAGATGGTCTTGTGACATACGACCATGTGGACAGCTATCAAGAGCTGATGAATAAGGTACTGCAGTGACCAGTACAAAATGAATCATGAAGCGGCTGTTTGCGTAGATGCAGATGGCCGCTTCTGCATTTGACATCCCGATCGGGAGTGTGAGCGATAATATAGGGCTGCGATGAGTTTGAACGAATCAGCGATGCAATCGCACAGCCTGCATCCATTGGATGCAGTTCAAGGGTTTGGGTGTCCCCAACAAGTATTTTGCAACGCAAAATAAGCAGATGTATATACGTCTGCATTGCTTGCGGGTGCTATGAAACCTCTCAACGTGCTTCACAAATTTGAAAATCATTTTGCAAATCAGACCGTCCGTTTTCAAGGTTAACTTGAAGCGGACGGTTATTTTTCTGCACAAAAATTTTCGAGTTTGCATCCGCAGCAAGCAGGTATTAGCACAAGAATGCGCTAGTTCCGCACCTTAACGGTCGCTAAATAAGCAAATTTTTTGAGAAAAATTCGTTTCAGAAAAATCAGCGCTGATTCATCAAATATTACATCAAACCGGACCTATTACTTCCGGTTTTGAAGGTAAAAAGCGGAACTAATAGGTACTAAAAAATCGAGTGACTTTATGGTATGCTCTATCCAGAGCATTTTCCAAGAAGCGGAAGGAATGCATCCTAAAAATTTCTGCTTCATGGTGATATGCTTTCTACAAGCTTTCATCGAACCTTGAGAACCAAATGACCGTCTGCATGGGATACCCGGCGATGACCCCCAAGTGGGAGAGCCGAAAAACGCCGCCGGAAGGGGGCAGGAAGTCCATGCAGAGAGAGCGGCATTCCAAATTTGAAATTACGATGATACGCAAAACCGGAACCAGTAGTTCCGATTTCACCTTGAAATTTACTTCGTATTTTTTAAAAACCGGAACTACCAGTTCCTAAAAATAAAATTTACGATGTGATACAATTTTTTCAATGGTTTGCAGCAGAAAAGCGGAAGTGCTACTTCCGCTTTTTTATAACCAAAAACCGGAGGTACGACCTCCTAAAAAATCTTGTATGAATGTGTTAATCTAATTTCAGAGCCTTCATTGAACCTTGAAAACCGCATGACCGTCTGCATGGGATACCCAGTGATGACCTCGCAAGAGTGAGCAGGAAAACGCCGCCGGAAGGGGGCAGGAAATCCATGCAGAGAGAACGGCGTAAGAACAATGATATTCTATTTCATTTCAGAAAGGATGGTTTGCCTATGACAAAACTGAGCCAGCTTAAAATCGATCCGGAGTTCCAGAATCAAATCAACCCTCCGTCGTTTGAGGAAACCCACCAACTGGAAATGAACATCCTAAAAGAAGAACGTGTACTGAATCCGATCATCACGTGGAACGGCTATATTGTGGATGGACATACACGCTATCAAATTCTTCGGAAATATCCATTTATTCCATTTGAAGTCATCGAAAAAGAATTTTCCAGCCGTTATGAAGCACTCGTATGGATCTGTAAAAATCAGCTTGGGCGGCGAAACCTGACCCCAGAACAGAAAAAGTTCCTGATCGGAAAGCAGGCAGAAGCGGAAAAGCAAATCAAATCGTTTCACGGCAATCAGTATACTTTGGCATCTGAAAGTGGTCTGGTTCAAAATGAACCAGACCGCACAAAGCACGGTTCACGATCGAAGGTCGCTGCGGAACATGGAACATCCGAAAGTTATGTTTACCGTGCAGAGCAATTTGCAAAAGGTGTGGAAGCTGCGGAGGAGGCAGTACCCGGAGCGCAGAAAGAAATCCTGAGTGGAAAGATCCGGGCAACCGACCGTGAAATTTCCTCGATTGCAAAGGTTCCAAAGGAAAAGCGTCCCGAAGTTGTGGCAGAGCTTCGTAAGCCTAAAGGTGAACGGGATTCCAGTATCACGGATTCGTATTCTTCGCCTTCAAAGGGCAATGAGTTTATAACGACCTTCAAGCAAGACATTCAGGGGCATAAAAAAGGACTCAACAAGGAAGAAAAGCAGAATCTCAAGGATGCCGTCAAGAGCATCTATTCACCTCGCCGCTTGGCAGATGGCGAAGCCATGATGTGCGAGATTCAGGGAGCGCAGGAGGATTTTGTCCGGCGGTGGGAAATGTGCTTTCGTGAATACCCGGATATTCTTACTGAACCGAAGAACAATGAGAAACTGCTGATTTTTATCGACCGAGCCAGTCGGTATCTTCAGACGGTAAAAGATCGTCTGAACAACGATGGAAACCAAAACTCTCAAACGGTTTAGCACTAATTCGGATGTAAAAATGGAGGTGAATTCCATTTCGGATTACTTGAAACCCAATATGCCACTGCCGCAATATCTGCCCTATGCCCGCTTTCTGCTGGATACAGACCTGAGCCACACGGCAAAACTGCTCTATACCCTGCTGCTTGATCGGGCTACGCTTTCTCAAAAGAATAACTGGATCGATACACAGGGGCACATTTATGTGATCTATCCGCTTTCCAAGCTGTCAAAAGATTTGAGATACAGCCTTTCCAGCATAACACGCGCATTTGCCGAATTGGAAAACGCACAGCTCGTGGAACGCGTCCGCAACGGCTTTTCCAAGCCCAGCCGCATTCTGCTCAAGGTTCCGTACACTACGCAAAATTGCGCTGTCACAGTATACAAAAATGCCAAGGATGACTGTGCAGAAACGAGTAGTATGATTGCGCAAAAATGCACACCTAACCAACGTAATAAGAGCAACCTGAAAGATAGCCACCTGATAAGAACAACAGACGCTCATTTGACCTTTGGAGAATATCAAAATGTCTTTTTAACAGCAAAGGAGTACAGGCGACTCAAAGCTGATTTCTCCGGGCTGGATGATCTAATCGAACAGCTTTCGGCTTATATCCAGTCTACTGGCAAAAAGTACACCGACCACGCCGCCACCCTGCGTATCTGGGCAAAGCGGCAGAAAACAGAACGAAAATCGACGCCGGGCATCCCGGACTACACATTCAAGGAAGGAGAAAACCTATAAAGACGATAGAAAAAATTTTGGATCAGTTCCTATCCAGTATTCCCGAAAACACCAATGATTATTATGGCAAGGACGGCCTGCTTCATTGTGGAAAGTGTCACACCCCAAAAGAAGCGTTCTTTGCAAAGGGCATTGCCCTGATGGGCAAGAACAAGCACCCAATCGAATGCATCTGCCAGCGCACGGAAAGAGAAAAACAAGAAACCCTTATCAGCCAGCAAAAGCACAACGACCTTGTGCGGCGGCTGAAAGCAGAGGGATTTTCTGACCCGTCAATGCTGGACTGGGCCTTTGAAAACGACAATGGCCGCAGCCCACAGATGCACCACGCACACCGCTATGTAGAGCAATGGCAGACCATGCGCGCAGAGAACCTTGGGCTTCTTCTCTGGGGTGGTGTAGGCACCGGCAAGAGTTTCCTTGCCGGGTGCATTGCAAACGCTCTGATGGAGCAGGAAGTGCCTGTGCGTATGACAAACTTCGTCCGAATCCTGAACGAGTTGAACAGCAGCTTTTCCGGGCGGAACGATGTTGTGGACAATCTCTGTCGCTACCCCCTGCTCATCATTGACGATTTCGGCATGGAACGTGGCACCGAATACGCACTGGAACAGATCTACAACATCGTGGACAGCCGATACCG
>OGUP01001591.1_pt1 | contig 12466 bp, 9 predicted proteins | sample 1553661 | NCBI WGS metagenome assembly OGUP01 (sample SAMEA2580026, study PRJEB22360) | human gut metagenome | biome: human gut; feature: human-associated habitat; material: faeces | place: Denmark | collected 2008/2010
CTCAGTGCCGCCCGGGGGGCCCGCGGCCGGCCGCTGCGGTCCTGCCGAAGTCAATCTGCTTTGCGAAATTGCTGCCCAAGAGTGCTACATCGGCGAAGTCGGACTCGACTTTTCCGCGCGCTTTGCTGGAAGTGAGCCGCTACAAATACAGGCACTTAACCGGCTCTGCGATGCGCTCGTGCAGCATCCTCTTACCGGGCGCGTGATATCAATTCACGCCGTTCGTTCGGCAGGAGCCGTACTGGACGTCCTCGAATCGCATGGACTACTCATCCCAAACCCCGATTCCCCCGCTATCATCTTCCACTGGTTTAGCGGCACTTCGGACGAACTCGCCCGCGCGCGTAATGCGGGCTGCTATTTTTCCGTCAACGAACGCATGCTCGCGACCAAGCGCGGTCGCGAATACGCACGACAGATTCCACTCGACCGCCTACTGCTCGAGACCGATGCGCCGGCGGAGGCAAACACAGAAACAAGCGCGCAGTCGCTCATCAGATCGCTCGCAAGGACCTCGATGCGCATTGCCTCACTCAAAAACTGTGACGCAAAGCGCATCGAGTCGGTAGTTTTAGCAAATGCGCACGCTGTTTTTGACCTTCGCTAAGCTCGGTGTGCAAAAAACGCCAAATATGAGTACTGTTACCGGAATGGATACAGTACTCATATTTGGCGTTTTTTGCACACGAGGTCCCGGGGAGTCGACAATTCGACTCCCCGGCACTGCTCGCCTATTCGGAAATCGGCGCTCCGTGGCCCCAAGAACCTTCCATGCCGCACACGGTCGAGGCAAACCCGGCAGCAAAGTCGAGCGCGCGCTCGATGGCCTCGGCGCCATCCTCACCGCGCTTGGCGGAATCGAGATAGCACATCAAAAACGAGGTGAGGAACGAGTCGCCCGCCCCCATGGTGTCCTTCATGTCCGTTACCGGTTTAGCCAGCTGGCGGTAATAACGCTCGCCGTCGTAAGCAATGCAGCCCTCGGCGCCCGCCGTAGCCGACACAAAACGCGGACCCAGGCCCTTCACCCATGCCAGACGCTCGCGAATCTCGTCCTCACTCGCAGCATCCGCCGCACTAAAGAAAGCAAAATCGACGTAGGGCGCAATCTGCTCGTAGTACTCGTCGGTGGAGTCGTCCGAAAAGTCAAAAGAGACCGTGACGCCCGCAGCCTTCAACTTGGGAAGCTCGCGCTCGGTAAAGCAATAGTTGCCCGAATGAACCACATCGAACTGCTTCATGTACGCAAGGTCAAAGCGATTGAGGACATAGCGCGCATCGCCACGGATACCGCCCTCGTTGGAGCCGAGGAAGACACGGTCACCGTCGACGACGGTCACGCGAGCCGCTCCGTTCTCGCCAATCATCTGCTCGCACTTGTCAAGCTCGATACCCTCATCCTCGAGGCTTGCAATGACATGCTCGGCAGCGGCATCATTGCCAAAAATTCCCATGTATGCGGAGCGTGCGGCACCGCATTTCTTGGCATAAACGGCGAAGTTCACCGCGTTGCCGCCAGGATACATGGTGTGGATATGCTCGTAGCGATCGACGACGTTGTCGCCAAATCCGAGCGCGTTAACGTTAAATGCCATGGCCTTTGTCCCTTCTAGTACTCGACAACACCCATATAGCGACGGAAATCGGGGTCGTGATCAAACACCTTGCCGCGTGCAGCACGCAGCTCGCAGTTCATGGCGTAGAACAGCACCGGGTCCAGATAAGCACGGACGCTCGCCGGCACGGCCTCCATACCGTACTCCTTAGCATCGAGCACCATCAGCGTATCGGTATGCGTCTTAAGAAACGCCAGGGCGCGCTCGTCCATAGCACGGCACTCGCTGGAGCCCATCTGCAGGAAGTAAAAAACGCCATCCTGAGTAGCCTCGAAGGGGCCGTGGAAGTACTCGGCGGAGTGGATGTAGCTGCAGTGCTGCCACTGCATCTCCATAAGAGAGCAGATAGCGAAACCGTAGGTCTGGCTAAAGTTGGGACCGCTGCCCAGAATATAGAAGAACTCGTGCTCCTGGCAAAGCTTGGCAAAGCGATCGCCCAGCTCGGCATTTACCTTCTCGCGTGCCGGGGGAAGAATCTTATCCATCTCGGCGATACCGGCATACATATCGGCAAGATCGGCGTAGCCCTCCTGCTGATCGAGCAGCTCTGCCGCAAGCGACAGCGAAATACCAGCGGGAACCTCGGCCTGCGGCACGCCCTCGCCCCATGGGTAGACCCACGTGGTCCACTTGCCGGAGTCGATCTTGGATCCAGCGTTGTCGGTCTGGGCGATCACCGTAGCACCGGCAGCAAGGGCAATCTCGCAGCCCTCGACGACCTCCGGGGTGTTGCCGCTGTGGCTGCAAGCGATGACCAGGGACTTCTCGCCCAGACGACGCGGACGCATGATATCGAACTCGCGAGCCGTATAGATATACGAAGTGAAGGTGGTTGCCTCGCGCTGCAGAAGCTCATGAGCCGGGATCAAATCGATCATGGAGCCACCGCAAGCAATCCAGTAGACACTGTCGAACTTGCCCTTCTCGGCAATTGCCTCTTTGATCAGATCGTGTGCGTTCATATCCAGTTCCTTTCTTGTTTGGCCGCAATCAATGACGTTGGCTGCGTGGCCGATAGTTGTTTTAGTCAATCAGATATTTCTCGAATGCGGCCATGTTCTTGGCATCTGCCGCCGCCGGGTCATCGTAGTAACGACCGTCCGTGATTTCCTGGCCCAGCATGCCGTCGAAACCATGGGCGTTGAGCGTGGCGACGAAGGCGTCCATATCGTGCTTGCCATCGCCCCACACCAGATGGCCATACGGGTCACCGTCGATAAAGTGCATCTCGTGAATTGCCCCATCACCAAAGGCGGCAAACCAGTCCTCGAGCGTCTCGCCTGCAACGCCCATCGCGGTTGTATCAACCATGGGCTGTAAGTACGGGCTCGCGACCTCGTCAATCATGCGCTTCGCATCGGAAACCGTCGTCACAAGGTTGCTCTCCTCGGGACGCAGGCTTTCCATCGTAAGCACCAGACCGTGCTCGCCGGCATACTCCGCCAGAATGGACAAGTGCTCGCGGCTGCGCTTCCAGGCTTCCTCGCGGTCCTCGTCCCAGTCGCCCCAGCCCGAGTTGATGGACATGCGGTCGCACCCAAGTACCTCGGCAAGCTCAATGCCGTGCTTAAAGTACGCCAAGCTGCGCTGTTCATGCAGCGGTTTGCGTGCGCAGTACTGCCAAGGATAGACAACATTCTCGGGACACAGAGTACGATACCTAAGCCCACGGTCTGCAGCCTTTTTCGCCAGGACCTCAGCCTCAAAGTAGCCCGTGTGGTCGAGCGTCACATGCGGCTCTGCACACCACAGCTCAATGGACTCAAAGCCCAAGCGCTGCTGCACATCAAGGAAGTAATCGAGCGACCACATGATGTAGTGGATATTCATGCCCGCAATCTGTTCGCGGTGCAGCGTCGGTTTGGATTCAGACATCTTATGCCTCCTTATTTCGATCGAACACGATTTGTCCGTCCGACATCGTCATGTCAACCGCAAGATCGCGTGCGTCGCGATAATCGAGGTCGAACACATCCCGATCGAGCACGCAGATATCGGCAAGCTTGCCAACCTCGAGCGTACCCAGCTCGTCTTCGCGCATCAGGTCGTACGCGCCCCCGGCAGTCCAAGCGCGCAAGAGCTCGACAAGCGTCAGCGTGTTGACCTCATTCACGGGCAGTCCGTCGGCGAAGAATCCGCCGCACGCGCTGTAGATTGACTCGCCCAGGCTCGGAATCAGCAGCGGCAGATCCGTGCCGCAGCACACTGTGCATCCGGAATCTTCCATGCCGCGGCGATTCCAGCTGTGCAAAAGTCGCGTCTCGCCAATTTGTCGACGCATCATCGACAGGCAATCCTCGCGCCGGTCCAGCGTCAGAATCTGCGGATAGACCTCGCAAATTCCACCCAACTTGCCAAACTTGACAAGATCGGTCGGGTCAGAGTTCTCGAGATCGGTAATCGCATGGCGACGAAGCATCCGTCCATGCTCGTCTCGAGGCAGCGAGGCATAGAGCGCCACGGTGCGACGAACGGCGCCATCGCCCTGGCAATGCAAGGAATATCGGAAGCCGTCAGCATCAATTGCACGCAGCTCGCTTTCAATCAGATCCCACTCTGGCTCCTCGACGACCGTCTTGCCGGCAGCGCCCGCATCGGCCGAGTCCTCATAGGGGTCTATCATCTCGGCAAGCCCCGCCCATACGCCGCGATCGGTCATACGGTTGAAGCCAGAAAAACGAACGAACGGTCCCCGGAAGCGCTCTCGCGCCTCGCGGGCATATGCCAGATTTGCACCGGCACCCACCGGCTGCGACATCATAGAGACGCGAACCGTCAGCTCACCAGATTCCTCACGGCGAGCCATTTCGTCGGCAAAGCCGTAGTAGTCATCAAACGCCATCTCCTTGATGGCGGTAACGCCGCGCTCGTTAAGCATGCTCATGTAGTCCGAATACCCGGCACGCACCTCGGGCAGCGCGAGGAAATCGCTCATCATGCGCCAGATCTTCTCGGCATAGCACGCCTGGGGTGTAAAGCCGTATCGCGCACTGGCGGCAGCGTTGAGAACGCAGGTCCCCGCTCCTGGTGTAAAGCAGACGACGGGGATATCGCCAAAACAATCGTCAAACACAGCTGCCGTATTTGCGTTCTCGACATCCGATGCCAACGTTTCGGGTAGGTTGTGGCCAAAAGCCGCCGCGCAATCCGGATGATCTTCTTTCCATGCACGCAAGAGCGACACAGCCTCTTTGGCATCAGCGATGCCGGACAGATCAGACCCCAACGTCCGCAGCGCCCAACCTGTATAGAAGGTATGCACATCGATCAGGCCAGGCATGACAGTGCGGTCGCCCAGGTCAACTACCTCGTCCGCCTGGGTCAAATACGAAGCTACCTCACACTTGGTGCCAACAGCCTCAATTCGATTGCCACGGACCGCTACGAAACCTTCAAACGGCAGGTCCCCCGTACCGGTAAAGACGCTCTTAGTCGTCAGGACCGTCAAACGATCAGACATCACAACCACCTACACCGGAAGCATGCCAGAGATTGCCGTTACGATCAGGCCAAAGACGACCATGAAAATGAAGAACTTCCAAATGGTCTTCCACCATTGGCCAAACGAAATCCTAGCCACGGCAAGGCCGGCAACCGTCATGCCCGCCACGGGGCTGATGGTGTTGATGGTCTGGTTGGCAAACTGGAGCGCGGTGACGGCCGCCTCGGGATTGAGGCCCATGAGCTCGGTCAGGGGGCCCATAACGGGCATGGTGAGCGCCGCCAGGCCAGAACTCGAGGGAACCAGCAAAGAGAGCAGGCCAAGGACGATATACATAAACGTGGTGTAGACGGCGGCGGGTGCACCGGCAAGCGCGGTAGCGAGCGCCTGGAGGATGGTGTCGATGATCATACCGCCCTCGGCGATGACCAGAATACCGCGAGCGATACCGATAACGATGGCAGCATACGCAAAGTCGGCGAGACCCTTAACGAACTCCTCTGCGATCGTCTGCTGGTCAAGACCGCCCAGGATACCGGCAAGCAAGCCCATGCCAAGGAACACGGCGGAAATCTCATTCATGTACCAGCCCTGGGTAACAAGACCCCAGACGATAATGCCCATACCGCAAGCAAAATCGATAAGCACGAGCTTCTGACGGATAGTGAACTCTTCCTCGATGGAGGCATCGGTCACGGAAAACTCAATACGCTTGAGCTTATCGTCCTCGTACACAATGGACGACTCGGGGTTTTTCTTGACGCGCATGGCGTAGCGCATGGCCCATGCGATACCGGCGGCAGTGAAGATGACCCAAGAAACGGCGCGCAGCCACAGTTGTGGATTACCCTCGATGCCAATGATGCCTTGGGCGATCAAAACATTAAACGGGTCGATGGTCGAAGCACAATATCCCAGGTTAGGACCAAGGAAGCAGATGATGAATGCCGTCATCGAGTCATAACCGATACCCATCATGATGGGAATGAAGATGGCATAGAACGGCAGGGCTTCCTCAGACATACCAAACGTAGTGCCGCAAATGGACAGCAATGTCATCGTGATGGGAATGATGAGGATGTCCTTGTTCTTGAGCTTTTTAATCACACGGCTCATGCCGGCATTCAAAGCGTTGGTCTTGGTGATGATCGCGAACGATCCGCCAATCAATAAGACGAACGCAACGACGTCGGCAGCCTCTTGGATACCCTTGGTGGGCGCTTGCAGGACCGCGAAGATATCCTGGCCCAGATTGATGGTCTCGCCGGTCTCGGAATCGGTGTAGTTCTTATCGACCTGTTCATAGGTTCCAGCAACGGCGACTTCACGCTCGCCCGCCGCTGTCGAAATCGTCTTGCGCTGATACTGACCAGAGGGAACGATCCAAGTCAGGACCGCAAAGACAACGATCAGCAAGAACATGATCGTATAGACATGCGGTAATTTGAACTTAAAACGTCTGTTTGTCTTCTTCGCCTTCGTATCTGACATAGATACCTCCAAAGAACTCGAGACTGCATCGCATCTCGCTTCAACGTTTGCATAAGGCAAACGTTCTATGACGTCCCATAGATTACCAGCAGCTTTTTCCTTCATCAAGATAATTTCAAACTGATTACCGCAACGCGGTTGAACGGTTGTGTTCGCGCCGTGAACGGTATGGAAACGCCCGGTGAGATGATCCACCGGGCGCTTCCATTCGCAATGTCCTAGATGTCAAAAACGTAGCGAGACCCAACGATCCGCTGACGACCGATGATAAACGGCCGCCGTTGCTCATCAAAGAAGAAGGCTTCCTTATGCAAACGAAAAAGAAGGCTTCCATATAAAACAAGGGTTCGCCAACGGGAACTGCCAACAGCCGAGCGACCTCGGGCGACGCGCACGCGATCTCGAGCGTGCACGGGTCGGTAAACGCGGGCGTGCGGCCCGTCTGGTTGCGCACGAACTCAAAAATGGATTGGTTAGATAGAGGTGCCGTTGATAGATAGGCGTTGTCCTCGTAAACGTATATGTTGTTCTCGAGCATGACGGGGACTCCATCGGCAGTACGTACACGCTCAACGCAAATCAAATCAGTTCCAACGGGAACACCAAAGAACTGCGCTTCGGTAGAATCTGCTGGCAGTATCTTTCTCGAAATGACACACGCCCCCGGTTCCATTCCGTTAACGCGGCATGCGTCCGAAAAACTCTGGACGTCATCCTTCTGGCGAATCTTGCGCTTGAGCTTGGGGGCATTGACGAACGTGCCTTTCCCCTGTCGCTTCGTTAGGTAGCCCTGCTGGACGAGCTCCTCAATAGCACGTCGCACGGTAACGCGGCCAACTTTATAGCTCTCAGCCAATTCGAATTCGTTGGGTATCCGCGCGCCTGCCTTGTAGGCGCCGGAGTTGATTTCGTTTTTAATGATATCGATAACCTGTTGGTACAGCGGTATCGCTGCTTTACCGTCAGTTAGCCCTTCAGTCGGTGGCATATACCCTCTCCAAGCACGATTAAGTCTAAAGCGGGCTCAGGGGCATTCAACAAGCCCTTAAGCCCGCATTAGCTTAAAGTATGCTAGGTGTCGCACCAAAATGTTGGCTATTTACTCATCAGACCCGAAAAACGCGCAACTACCGCGCTCCTAAGAAAGCGTGAGCAGCTCCGGCAGCTGGTCGATAATCTTGTCCGCGGCATCCTGGCTAAAGCCAAAGCGTTCCTCGCGCTTAGCAATGACTGTCAGGCCGGCTCGCTTGCCAGCGGTGATGCCGGGCACCGAATCCTCAACGCAGCAGCAGCGATTCGCGGGCAGCCCCAGCAGATCCAGCGCATGCAAGTAGATGTCGGGCTCGGGCTTGCTCTCCTTAAACTGCTCGCCGCTCACCACATACTCAAAGGCATCCGACAGCCCGCATGCGTTGAGCACTTCCTCGATGCTATCCATGGGAGACGAGCTGGCAAGCGCAACGCGAACGCCGCGGCGCGGCAGCTCTCGAATCGTATCCACGGCGCCCGGGTTGATCAAAGCCTGATAGTCGCGCGGACGCTTATGCGCCCACTCGTCCCAACGGGCCAACGCTTCCTCGCCAGTGAAATGCCCCTTACCGGCACGCTCAAACCAATCGACCAGCATATGCAGGAAGAACTGATGCGAGGTACCGACCTGGCCGTTCAACTCCTCTTGAGTCAGATTAAGCCCAAGCTCCTTGGCAAACGCGGCAGTCTCGCCCAGGTAGTAATACTCGGTGTCGACAATGACGCCGTCCATGTCAAAGATAACGGCGTCGAACGGAAATGCAGACACGGCACCCTCCCTAACAAAAGGGCGCCCGCAAGCGGACGCCCGAACCATGCACTATCGGCGATTCTAACCCAGTAGCTGGTCAAGTGCCACCGCGATACCGTCTTCGTTGTTGTTGGCGGTCACCATCTGGGCCACGGCCTTGACTTCATCGACAGCGTTACCCATGGCGACGCCGGTACCAGCCCACTCGATCATGGACTTGTCGTTCTGGCCGTCGCCAAACGATACGACCTCGCTGGCATCGATGCCGAGCTTGGGCAGGGCACCCTTGAGCGCGCGGGCCTTGTCAATACCGGGCGCCGTGTACTCAAAGTACCAGTCGGCCGTAAACATGCCTGAAAGCGTCTGCTTAAAGGGCGCATACATCTCCTCGTAATGTGCCTGCAGATAGGCCGGATCGCCCGCCGTCAGCAGCTTGTCCACGGGATAAGCATCCGCCACCTCATGAAGGCTCTCGACTTCGCGAATCTTAAGGTCGCAGGCATCGCGCTCGTATTTGACGATATTCTTCTGCGAGCCGTCCGGCAGTGTAATCATGCAGCGATACGAGTCCTCTACATGCAGGTCGCGCCCGAGCGAGATCATGGGGATCACATCATAGTTTTGCAGGTGATCAATCAGACGGTGCAGCTCGTCAGCCGGCATGGCCTGGTCAAAAAGGACCTCATCGGTCTGAGCGTCGACCACATGCGCGCCATTAAAGGCAACCAGCAGACCGTCATGGTTTTGAAGGTCGAGCTCCTGTGCCAGAGCATGTAGTCCCCATGCGGGACGGCCCGAAGCCAAGATGAGCTTAATACCCGATTCCTGCGCCGCGAGCAGCTTCTCGCGCGTACGCGGGCTGATCACCTTCTGATCGTTGGTAAGCGTACCGTCGATATCCATTGCGATGGCTTTAATTGCCATATGTGCCTCCTTGCATCGTTTTTATCGCGCACTATCTTATCCGAGCCGGGGCACGTTCGCACGGCGCGCGTATGACGGTTGCAAAACCACCCCATTTGAAACAAAGACAAAAAAGTACTTGCAAAGACGCGTTCCGACATATAAGTTGATAAAAGACCGCCGTTGCGGTTTTAAGTAGATCGAGCATATGAAGTTTGAGTTTTAGCGTGTAAGAGAAGGAAGATCGGCAAAGTACAACCCCAAACGCAATGACAACTTAATGAGGTAACTGCCACATGTGAGGCACCCAGGGCATTGCTGTCTCGATTTTGAGCACGATGCCTTCCGCCTTGCATGGGCCGTTCCATCCCGCCCCTGCAGCAACTGCCTCACGGGCTCATTGAAAACCGCATAGCACCCCAACGTCAGCACATCACCCACGGCAAGCACATCACTCACGACAACCAACACATCAACAAACAGCACGAACATCAACCGATTGGAGAAGCTATGACAAACCACCACGCTGAAAACGGCGATAAGAAAAGCATTCTGGATGCCCGCATTGAGCGAGCATATGCAAACGAATATGACGCCGCCTTTGCCGCCGCGACCATCAAGAACTACGCGTCGCTACCGCTCGCGACGATCTTGGCCGATCACCCTCAACTGCTGAAGCGCTGCATAAAGATCATGGGCGACCCCGACATTCGCAAGCTGACAGACCCCTATGCCCCAAAACGCGACAACGATTCGCACATTCTTACCGTAGGCTGCCTAGCCCATATGCTTACGGCGCTCGACACGAAACTCAAGCTCGAATGGGAACCCGACGAGCGGCATGAACTCGAAAGCAAGCGGAACACCCTGCGCACCGCACTGTTCCTTCCGTTGGACGGCCTCAAGCGCTGCAACGTCGAGCTCAATTCACAGGCGCGGCAAAAGCCCGGGACCACGGGGCAGAAAACTCCTAGACCCCATGTGGCCATCGTCGACCGCAACCGATATAACCGCATGACCGCGCACTTTTCTGCCGAGGGAGCAGCCATAAGGACGCTGATCGACCTGCTGTGCCTCCTGAGCATCAACGAACTATTTGAGGGCTATCTCGCCCTTGTTCCCGCGACGGCACCCAAGTCGGTAGCAAAGATCATCGAGACCTGCAGACGCCAGTTTGAGCGCCATCGCAATGGCAGCGAGATGAACGCCAGCATCGCGCAGTACTACGCGGCTCATTACAAAAATGACGGATGTGCCCCTATCGAGCATCAGCTGCGGCTCGCCTACACCACGCCCGTCGCAACGCTCCATCGCTTTGGAGCCCTTGGCGCTTGCGAGCCGCACGAACAGGCAGCCTGCCCCACAACCGAGCTCGATCTCAGGCTCGGACGAACCCTGTAGCCCGCCAGCCCCTCCGCGGGCAACAATCCTATTCCACAACACAACCAACAGAAAGGAGTCCTCATGGACACCAATCATTCCCCCATCATCAGCCCCCTCACCATGCGTGAATCCGCCCGAGGTATCACGCTCACCAGCATTTACGATGAGATGCTCGCCCGTCGCGAGCTCTCCGTCATGGGAAACATCGAAACCCCGATGGCCCACGACCTATGCCAGCAGATTCGTCTGCTCGATGCCACCGACCCCAGCCGCCCCATCACCATATTTGTCGCCAGCGCCGGCGGAAGCGTGCGATCGGGTCTTGCGATCTATGACGCCATGCGCCTCGCATCGTGCCCCATCCGCACCGTCTGCCTGGAATTCGCCGCGTCCATGGGCGCCGTGATCTTTATGGGCGGCGACGATCGCCGTATGGCGCCCCATGCAGAGCTCATGATTCATGACCCGCTGATCCCCCAGGGGGCAGGCGGCTCGGCACTTGCGTTGCAGGAAACCAGCCGGCGTCTCATGCAGACCCGCAAGACCCTCACGCAAATCCTCTCGGACCGCAGCGGCCTCACGCCCAAGCGCATCCAGTCCCTCACTGCAAAAGACACCTACCTTTCGGCCGAGCGCGCCGTCGAGCTCGGCTTTGCCCACGAAATTCTCTCGACCACCAAGGAGGTCGCCCATGTCTAACCTCGCCAGCCGCCTCGCCGCATCTGAGTCCGCATCGTCCACCATCCTCGCCAAGGATCGAACGCTCTCCTGCGACACCCGCCAAACGGGACTCAACAACAACGCACTTGTGATCGGCCCCTCGGGAGCCGGCAAGACCCGAAACGTCCTCAAGCCCAACCTGCTGCAAATGAACGCAAGCTACATCGTGCTCGACACCAAAGGCACGCTCTGTCGCGAAGTGGGACCCGTGCTGGCAGCCCACGGTTACCGCGTGCAATGCCTCAACTTCGCCGACCTCAACACCGTCCCGGCCCTTGCGCCCGGCATCGAGCGCTGCGGCTACAACCCCCTGAGGCACATTCGCCGCAAGGCGGACGGCAGGCCCAACCAGCAGGACATCCTCTCGGTGGCAAAGGCCATCTGCCCCATCGAGGACAACAACCAGCCTTTTTGGGATCATGCGGCGGCAAACCTGCTGTCGTGTCTTATCGCCTACGTCACCGAACAGCTGCCCGCCGACGAGCAGACGATCAGCTCGGTCATCAAGCTGATCGAGCACCTGCAGGACGGTGCCACGGGTCGATTGTTTGACGACCTGATCACGACCGACCCCCAAAGCTATGCCCTCTCGCTATGGCGGCGCTACGCCATTACGCAAAATGCCGAGCGCATGCACGCGAGCATCGTCGGCATCCTTGCCGAAAAGGTCATGTGTCTGGGATTCGACGGTGCGGCACAGCTCTATCGTGAGTGCCATCAGGTGAACTTCGCTTCCATGGGACACACCCCCTGCGTCCTGTTTGTAACCGTGAGCGATATTGACCGCAATCTCGATCCGCTGACCGGCCTCTTTATTTCGCAGGCGTTTATGGGCCTCATTCGTGAGGCCGATAGGCAGCCCGACGGCAGCCTGCCCGTGCCCGTGCGCTTTATGCTCGATGACTTCGCAAATCTGCAGATCCCCCAGATCGACAACGTGCTCTCGATTATCCGAAGCCGCAACATCTGGGCAACGCTGCTGCTGCAGTCGACCAACCAGCTCGCTGCGCTCTATGGCGAGGCACGCGCACGCTCCATCATGGGCAACTGCGACACGCATCTGGTGCTGGCGTTCCAGGATCCCGAGAGTGCCCGGGTGTTTTCCGACCGCGCCGACGCGCTGCCCAGCAC
>OGUP01001612.1_pt1 | contig 12329 bp, 8 predicted proteins | sample 1553661 | NCBI WGS metagenome assembly OGUP01 (sample SAMEA2580026, study PRJEB22360) | human gut metagenome | biome: human gut; feature: human-associated habitat; material: faeces | place: Denmark | collected 2008/2010
GGCTTCATGACCATCGTTCTTGCTAATGCTACTCTCTGCTTTTGTCCACCGGAAAGCTGGCTGATTCTCTTATTTAAATGTTCTTCTAATCCAAGTAAATGAATGAAATCCTGCACATCTTGTTCTGTGGAAATGCCCGGCTTATTCCGAAGTCCATAAACGATATTTTCATAAGCTGTCAGATTCGGAAATAATGCATAATCCTGAAATACGATATTGAATCCTCTCTTTTCTAATGGAACATTTGTGATGTCTTCTCCATCATAAATAATCTTTCCTGAAGAAATATCTGTGATTCCAAGAATCAGATTTAATAATGTCGTCTTTCCGCTTCCAGACGGCCCGAGAATGGAAACGATTTCTCCTTTTTTAATCTGTAATGAAATATCATCTAAAATAACGTTGTTTCCGTATTTTTTTACAATATTTTTAAGTTCTAACATATTTACCTCCCATGTTTTGTGCTTCGTATGTTCTGCACGCTTCCAAGATTATCACCAGTTTTTCTCATTTACAATCAAATCCATGTAAAGATTTGTAAAGGAAAATTTACAAAAAAAGTCCAGACTCATGTAGTATTTCTACACAAATCCGAACTATATCAAAATATTTTATCTTCCTATATACTTATTGATTTTGTGGATACATATGATTAGCTATATTTATAAAACATTTTGTATTTCCAAAAATCAACTATACCTTACTTATGAAATCAAGGAATCGTAACTTCTACGATGTACCAGTTTTCCACTACAGTGTAATCTCTGGCTATATTTCTCGTAATCATCCACTAATAATCCCGTATAAATCATATCCACAACCGCCATATGAATCGTCCTTGAAAAAATATCATTTCCATAAAGGAACTGCTTATCTGAAGTTAATATCACGATATCTGCCTGTTCAACGAGTGGCGTTTTATCAAAGTTGGTAATCGCAATTGTTGTCGCACCATTCTTCTTTGCCTGTTTCAAAACATCTACCGTATTAATAGACGTTCCTGAATAGGATATTCCTATCGCGACCTCCCCTTTTTTCATATGTCCTGCCTGAATGCTCTGTAGATAATAATCCTTTGTATATTCACAGTAAATACCCAAATACATCAGCTTTGTCTGCAAATCTTCTGCTACTGCATTTGAATTTTCTACAGAAAAAATGCACACCCGCTCTGCTTTTTCTATTGCTTTTACTGCCTTCTTCAACTTTTTTGCTGAGATAGCCTGCAAGGAATCCTGTAAAAGATTGATGGTATTTTGAATAATCCTCCCCGGCACATCCTCAATTTGATCTCCTTTTTTCATGGAAATACCCAGAATTCCTCTATTTGCCTCATCTATCTCCTTTTTCTTCATTCTCTCCTCAACAAATGCAATCTTAATCTCTTTAAAGCTTTTGTAACCGACCGCCTTTAACATTCGTATTACGGTGGCCTCACTGACCTCTGCTCCTTTTGCCATTTTCCCTAATGATATCTTTTCCATTTCTTCCACATGTTCTAACATATAAGAAGCTGCCTTTTGTTCTGATTTTCGAAGTTTCGGAAAAGCCACCTGTATTTCTTCTATTATCATTTCATACGCCCCTTTATAATAATTTCTTACGCTCCTTTGTAGTAAAACTACAAAAATTATAATAGACGTATGTCAACTTTCTCGGTTTTTCTTGTAAACTTTTCTTTACAAAAAAGGATTGTACTCCAAAAAGTACAATCCCTTTCTCATTGTGATTCTGTATACCTGCCTGCATTATCAAAATGTACTTTAACATTTCCGTTTACATGCATATATTTAGATATTATTTGCGTATTACAAACACTCTGTCACGCTTTATTCAACATTGCTATCTGCATACTGAAAACGCTATATCACGCTTTATTCACTTTTTCGTCTTCTTACTACAAGGAAGATAATCACAACGGCTGCGGCCACTCCAATGATAATCCATGTCAGGATTGGTGTAGTATCGCCAGTCTTACCACTCTTAGACTTCTTAATATTATTAGTTGGTTTCTTTTCCTTTTCTGTTGAAGTAGTCTCCTCTTCACTAGAGGTTGTCTCTTCCTCCTCGTCACCTTTTTCTCTATTTGTAAGAGTGATCGTACCAGTTTGCTGTTCCATAGATAATTCTACATTGCCCTCACCACTGATCTTATAAGCAAAATTATCTGGATCAATCGTGTTACCATCTGCATCTGTCTCTTCTATGTAAACTTTCGTTGTGCTGCCATCCTTCTCAACTCGAACAGGTACAGTCACCTTACCATTCTGCTGTAACTGTACTGTCTGAATAAGTTCATTCTCTACATTATCGTCTGAACCTGTCTGCTTGTAGACAGAAGCATAGAACGTATCATTTGTTGTTGTCTGCTGTCCATTCTGATCAAGCACCTTCTTCTCAATGGTCAGCTCTGCTACAACCACGAAATCATCAGGAATAATAGTAAATACGTTACTGATATTCATCTTTCCCTGTGGACGGCCCTGTAACTGCACTTTATTATCTGCAGAATCACCGGAGCCATCTCCAACTACACATTTATATGTTCTATCCTTCTCTGTATGGGTCTCTCCCATAGCATATGGAACACCATTCTCATCTGTTTCGAACAGATAATAAATACCGTCTGGAAGATTATCATACTTTATTGTCTCACTGTGGCTTCCATTAAAATCAATTGTCTTCAAGTAATTCTTTCCATAAGGAATCGTTCCTTCGGCATCGCAGAACAATCCAACATAATATCTTGCTCCTGGAACAGTCTCTCCATTCTCTTCATAAGATTTCGGCGCCTGCAGATTATAAATCTTCCCTGTTTCCGGATCCATATAAACTAAAGCCTTTGTTACTTCTAAAGAACCCTGCTGATTACTTACTCCCTTGGTATAAGTCTCCACATCATAAATCCAGTTCTGTCCATCTTCCATATATGGAATCGCAACTAAAAATGGAGAAAACATCCCATAAGAAGCGCTGTCTTTTTCTTCGACAAGATACATTCCCTGCGCCAGATCCGTAAAACTAACTTTACCGTTACTATCTGTTTTCTTTGTTACTGATGAAATACCGGAATTGTCAATGACAGTAGTAAGCTTCTTCGCCGAATTCAGGTTCTTATCACTTGTTGTAATATCATTGACATCTACACCTGTAGATTTCAATGAACTAACAATATCAAAAGAAATATTTACTCCATCATGACTGATAGATGCAACCTGATAAATGCTAATAGAAACGTTGGCCTTATTGGTAATGCTGTCTCCCTGCTTTACATCATCTAAATTAATTGTTATGCTGCCTTTCTTATCTTTGTTATAACTGTCTGCCGCTTTAATCTGGGCCGGCATTAATAATCCTACTGCCATCGCAGCTACAGCTAACAAGGTAAGAATATATTTGCTGTATTTAATTATTATAGATTTCATCAATTGCTCCTCCTTTTTCATGATTGGTTATGGATTTGTTTTATCACTTTCTCTTTTTACTGCCTGACTTCTTTTTATGTTTGCGTCTCTTTTGCCGCCTTCGCTGCCTGCTACGCACCAGACTGTAAATAATCAAAAGTACAAGAACTCCTGTCGAAATCAGCAACGTCTTTTGCTTCAACAGCCACTTCCATAATGTATTCTTTTGAGAGCCTGTACTTTCCGCAACATACTTCACACGTCTTGCATGAACCAACAGACGGTGCGTATTAATTCCGTATGGTGTACAGGTTACTAACGTTACCCTGTCCTGTCCCTTCGCAATCGTAAGATGTCCTGTATCCTCCGGCTTCACCGTCTCCACTTGAAACACCTTATATGCCAGTGTCTTCCCCAGAATGTGAATATAGAATTCATCGTTCCTCTCTAACTGGTCCAGATTTGAAAAAAGTTCCGCACTGGGCAATCCTCTGTGCCCCGTCAAAACTGCATGTGTGTTCTTCCCGCCAATGGGAATCGACGTTCCTTCCAGATGTCCAATTCCTTTCTCTAATACTTCCTGTGAAGTCCCATGATAAATCGGCAGGTACAATGAAATCTTTGGAATCTCCAAAGCTCCCATAACACCACTGTCCTCCATATCCAGCACATGACTATATGCACTGTCTGACTTCTTCGCCTCCTGAGAAAATGCATCCGATAGCTGTGGGTTCTCCCTCACCAGCATCGCATTATACTCCTCGGCTTCCTCCCAGTACTTCTTACGCTTCTCCTTATCCATCGTATAGACTGCATGGTCGTAAGAATCCATAACCTTTCCCTCACGAATCTGATTATACAATGTTCCAAGAACCGGATAATTCAAGGTAACATACCCCGCTGCAAAAAGCAGTGCAATCAGTATTCCCAGTATCTTACTTTTCATTTCTTCTGACCTGTCTTTTCTTTACTTTCTTCCCTGTTCTGCTATTCTTTCTCTTCTTCCCCTTATTTGGTCTTATATGAAAATAATACCATAATAAAATAATTAAAACAACCGCAAGAACAAGCATGAGCGCATATGCCTTCCACATAGTATTGCCCTTCTTCTTCGAGTTATCCTTCTTCTTCGCCTCCTTATACGGGATGCGTGTTCCCCTTACAAGAAGTCTGTGACTGTTAATTCCATAAGGAGTACAGGTTACCAGAGTTACATAGTCTTTATTTTTATCAATTAACAGATCCGATACGTTCTCCGGCAGAACAACCTTGATCTGATCTACTTCATAAGCCAGCGTTCGATTCAGTACATGAATGTAAAAGACATCTCCCTCCTTTACCTCTGTAAGATTATCAAACATTTTTGCAGACGGCAATCCGGTATGAGCTGAAATAATCGAATGGGTTCCCTTTCCCCCTACAGGAAGAGAACTATTCTCAAGATGCCCCGCTCCCTTTTCGAGCGACTCGCTGTCTGTTCCATGATAGATAGGCAGATATACATCAATCGAAGGTATCTCCACCGATCCCATAACACCGTCTCCGGCGATATTTAAAAGATTATCATAATCTTCATTCTGTTTTTTTACGGCATCCGGATCAAACGGGTCCGTCAGCACAACATTACCGAGAAGTTCCCTGTTATATTCCCTCGCCTTCTCAAGCGCATCGTTAATCTCTTTTTGCGACATTTCCGCCGCTTTCTTATCATAATTATCCACTACCTGCCCCTGATGTCTGCTGATATACCAGTCACTGAACACCGGATACAATGTAACACCTAATCCTGCTAAAAAAAACAGGGCCAATACTATATTTATAATCTTTTGTTTCATCCCGTTCACACCCTGTTGTAATCATGGGGAAGCCATACATGGCTTCCCCGTAAATATGCCTTTCGGCAATCATCCTTATTCAGAAACAAAATTTACTTTGTCTCATTTTCCTTCAATTAATATGTTCTAGTATGTTCTTTTTGTTATTTATGTTCTCTCTGTAAATTCTTCTTTACTGTGCATTTTTATTATGCTCTTCTTTTTTTAGAAGCGATAAGAAGAAGTGCTGCACCAGCCATGATTACAAGACCGCCGATTGTGAAGAGGTAGGTACCCATGCCACCGGTTGCCGGGAGGGTGAAGCCACTCTTGTTCTGCAGTCCAACTGGAACCACACCATCTTCTGTCATATTATTTTTAACGGAAATTCCATCTACAGTTGCATCAGCCAAACTTCCATCTTCTTTGGCTGTAATTACGATTGTGATAGGATTCTTCGCTAAACTATATCCACTTGGAGACTTCGTCTCTGTTAATGTATATGTGCCAGCCTTTAATCCTTTGAAGACTAATTTACCTTTCTTATTACCTACTGTTGTTGTCCGAAATTTATCTTTGCTGTTTCCATTAACATCAACCTTAGTTCCATTAACAAGAATAGAAATCATCTCACCATTTGCAGCAGCTAAAGTAAATTCTGCTCCGTCTAAACCATCTGCATCAGCAGATTTATCTCCTTTTTTGGTCAGGTCAATACCATATGTATATACATTTTTTTCACTTGGAGTAGCATCTGTTGTTTCTCCTGGCTTATTCTGGTATGTGATATTAGCACTGTTCTCATTTATATATACAGCATTCTTATTAACCTGTGCATAATATGTTACTTCGACTTTTTTCCCTTTGTTTTCTTTGTTTTCTAAAAATGCTTTTGCGAACTGAATTTCAAATGTTTTTTCATCACTTAATCCATTTGTTGCTAAAGTATATGTATTCTCTCTTTCAACTATTTCTGTACCGCCTACAAAAACTTTTAACTTATGCGCTGCATCATTTACAAAAGATAATCCATTACTCATTTTATCGTAGATATTAAATACAGGATTTGTATACTCTGTTCCATATTTAGGAATCTGTGTTTCAACTTTATATTCTACAAATCCACCAATATACGCTGTCTTATCTTCATTAACAATTGTTTTATCTACAGACATTTTACTGTTTTTTGGCTTTGCTGTTATATTATAAATAAATTCTGTACCTTCTTTTCCAGCTGTATCATAGTTATCTGTTGATGGAACAGATACAATAAATGGCTTACTTGCTACATAACCTGCTGGAGTAGTTGTTTCTTTTACAAGATATACACCTAATGGAAGTTCTGTTGCTCCTGTAGAACCTGTCTTCTCTGCTGACGCTTCACTTTCTTTAATAGCAGTAGCATTAGTAGCTGCTAATACATCAATCTCAGCTTCCCAGGCAGAAGAAGGAAGATCATTAAGATTTTTAGCAATTCCGTTATCACCTAACTTTTCCCGATAAGCTTCTTCTACTGTATATTTCCAGTCTTTTCCCTCTGAATTTGTTATAGATGCTATCTTATAAAAAGAAAATTTTGCTCCAGCTAAAAATTCATCTGACTTTTCACCATTTTTTATAATGGTTACACTTCCCTTTCCATCTGTTGCATTTGCATTCGCCATTGCCGGTAATAACGTAATAGCCATCATCACTGCTGTTGTCACTGCTAATAGTTTCTTCCATAACTTCTTCATATTCGTTCCCCGCTTCCTTTGTTATTTTTGAAACATAAAATTGTTTGTCTCTGAGTGTCTTTTATATATACGGGGCGGATGAGCCCCGGTATATTAGAATGAAAAATATTGTAAAGAATTATACGATTTTTCGTCTTCTGCGAATGATGTACCAGCCTCCGGCGATAATCATAATTGCAATACCAAAGAGTGTTGCCCGGAAACCTCCACCGGCTTCTGGCATATCAAAGAGTTTGTTATTCTTAACTGTGTAAGTAAGATCATAATAATAATAATCTGTATCTCCTACTTTAACAGGTTTACCATTTGTTTCAACTCCTGCATTACCTGATGTAACATATGGTAAAGTTACTTCTATTGGATTCGCTAAAAGGCTATATCCTTTCGGTGACTGAACTTCGGTGATTCTATATTTTCCTTCCTTAAGTCCTTCAAATACGGCAGTTCCATCCTCGGCTGTTTCGATAATATAATCGGAACCATCGGCCTTCGCCGATTCATAAGATTCTTTCCCATCTGTCTCTGTAATTCTTTCAATCTTGAATTTGGCACCTTTCAGAGGGGTATCTTTATTCTCACTGTCTTTTTCACCAATTTTCTTCATTGTAATGGAAGAAAGTCTTTCATTGGTATACAGTGCCTTCCCAAGATTCTTAGTAACATTTCGACTTCCTGGTGTGTTTAAATCCTCATAGCCAATTGCAAAGGTAAGTGTGTTTTTATCTGTTTCCTTGTTACTTGCACAATTTGTTTCTCCTGCTATCTCGGCACTCTTAAACTCATAATCAGAAGCTGGTAATGTTTCAGAAACCTCATAAACTCCTTTTTTCAAATTACTGAGCAGGTTTTTATCATCAGAAACTGCTTTTGTAAAAGAAGTATCACCTTTGTCAAAAGTCACAGTAAAATCGCCAACTTTTATTGGTGAGTCTAACACATTTCCATTTTCATCCTTTATCTTCTTTACTGTAAAGGTAAAGCTTGAGCTTTTCGAATGAGCACCTACATACTTACTGTCACTTAATAATTTTTTCTCGATTTCGATCTGGCCTGGGACAACTGTAATCTTATAAACTCCATATTCTCTCGTCTTGGAATCTTCGGAATTATGTGCCATTAACGGAACATTATTATTTTTAACCTCATCTCCAATCTTTGTATTTGCATCGCTCTTGTCTGTCGCTTGCTGCATCTTATTATACGTTACTTTAAGATAATAATTCTTTTCAGAAGGTTCTGGAGCCTCATCCTCCATATATTCCTCTCCTGGTGTTATCTCTTCTGTACAGTCGGCATCTTTATACCATTTCAATATAAAGTCATTGGCCTCTATTGGATTACCGTCTGCGCCAATTGTATATGTTACCTTCTTGGTCGTACCTTCTAGTGTTTTAATCTCACCCTGAGGATTTGCTGTATCAAATAATTGCTTTAAGATATCATCACTATACGGGCTCTTCTCTCCATAAAAGACTTTTTCTTCATGATTATTCACAAGAAGATCTGCCTTTACATTCACCTTTGGCTGCGGCAATGTCGCATCACCGTAACTTGTTGTAATCTGAGAATCTGGAGAAATGTTGGTAGGAATATTATTACCACCGATATATTCCTCTTTGGCAACAACAGAAATCGTCTTATGCCATTCTCCTTTTGTTTTATTCGGTATCGTCTCATCATTCCATACAATATACTGATATGTTTTCTTTACAGGATTTCCATTCGCATCTTTTACTACATTTCCATTGGCATCTTTCTGCTCAAATTCTCCGTAATAAACAGTTCCTCCGTTGGACAATGGAATTCCTGTTTCTGTATTGTAAGTCGTTCCGTTCTTTGTGACTGTATAATCCTGAGTAATCGCCTTCTTATCATCACCAATAATCGTAAACCTCGGATCAATGACATCCTTAATCTGTGCCGGTTTAATGTCAAGACTCTGTGTCATGGTCTGCTGGAGTTCCTTAAATATGGTCTTTAACTGATCAATGTTATCCGCTGTCAGTGCACAGTCTTTAGAAGCAATTCCTTTATAAGGTGTGTTCCCATCTTTGCCTCCTGCTAACCATGCTTTTGTCTTATCATTTAATGCAAAACCAACGGTATAAATCTTGATGCCTTTTTCTTTTATTCTATCGGCTTCATTTTCCGCTGCTGTCGCCGCTGTACTATTCCAGGTATTACCCGTTCCTGTTGGTTCTCCATCTGTAAATAGAATAACGTTTTTTGACTTTCCATCAGATAATAAGGTCTCTAACTGTATTCGTGCATTGCTTAATCCCTTATCCTGCTGGGTTCCTCCCGATGCTGTCATCGCTGCTATCTTCATTAAAATACCATTAACATTCGTACCAATAGTCTCTATAGCAACGGTTTCTTCTAAATTAGAGTTGAATGTTGCAATTCCCAGCTTGCTGTTTGGAGAAGACTGTGCCATAGAACTTACAAATCCCATCGCCGCCTCTTTCAGTCCATTCAATCGGCTAGCACTTGTATAAATTGATGTATTTGAGGAGGTAGGTACATCCACCCAGAAGTCTCCGCTCGCCAAGTATTTCCATTTTCCATCTACATAAATCATCGGGTGAGCTAAATTTGTATAACTGTATTGATTTTGATACCATACCGTCCTGGTACCCTTTCCATAATAATAAATCTTTGTCGTGTCAAGATTATTCAATGTATTCTGATTACATTCACCATAAAATGTAGCATACTCCTGACTTCCAGTCGTATGGGCACTATCAAACAACATCGAACCAGAAACATCCAATACCAGCATCGTGTCAGACACCTCATTATTCGTTATCGTTGTAGACTTGGTCAACTTAGATGAAGCTTTGATATCAATGTCATAGGTACGCTTATCCCAATCTGTCACCTTTGCTGTCTTACTATAATCCATCACACTGTCTATAAGTTCCTGCTCAGTAAGATTCAGAACATCATAATAATCTCCCTCTTTCTTAGTATAAGCGGTTTCACCATCTGAAAGGTACATCGTAGCAACTAACGTTCCTGCGTCATTTTTTGCTACCTTAACCACCCAGTTATCTACGGACGGAATATAATTTGTTGGTGCAGCATCTTCTGTTAATGTGTAAGTTCCTTCCGTCAGCTTGGAGAAAGTTGCATTACCATTCGCATCAGAAGTTGATGTCTGTTTCTCCTCAGTTGCCTCATTCTTTAAAGTGAATCTCGCTCCCTGAAGTGCTTCATTCTTTTTGTTAATCTTATGAAGTACCAGATTCGTGGATTCTGCTTCTGTTACCTGTGTAATACGGGCTGATGGTAAAGTAAAATTCATATTACAGTTAGAAACTCCTGCTCCACGTTCCATATAGAGAACAGTCAGTGTATGTTCCTGCTCTTTTTGTTCTGTTGTCAGCTGATCCTTTGTCTGATTCTCGTTCAACAGATACTTCCATAAATCAACCTTGCCAGGTGCTGCATCATGGATACCACCAAGATCAAGAACAACTTTATTCCCATCTAAAACAACCCAGAGGTCATCATCTCCTGTAAATTCATAATCTAACGGACCAATATAATCTCCCAATTTGAAATCAACGTCATAGCGCATTCCAAAATAATAATTATGCCCATTCGGTGCATTAGCCGTAGAATTTTCATTCTTATATTGTGAATCTATAGAATCTAAAGGGAAAAAGTTTTCACCTGCTTCCGCAACTTTTGTCTCCTCTGAGCCATTCGTTCCAGGTTTATTAACCTGCGTAAGCTGATAGGAATCTCCATTCTGAGCAAATACCAGTTTATAATCTGTAAACACCTTTCTTAAATAACGAGTTTTACCGTTAGAAGTAAATGATAAATCTGAATTATCAAAAAATCCTGGTTCCGGATAATTAAATTCAACATCACCATTACTATCTAATCCCTTTAATAATCCTGTGACTACTTGTTTTGTCCCAGTCCAAGCATTCGCATTCCAAGTCTTTGTCTGTCCATTCTCATTGATATTGCTGACATTACATGTATAGTTTCTATATTCACTATAATTTTCTTGTGAAATTGTATGGTTATCATTGTCATTTCCAGACTCTCCCATTGTCAAGCGGGCACTATCTGAACCAATTCCATGATAAGAAGGATTCGACGGCATATTGATAGAATAATATGTACTTCCGTTTGGATTCCAGTAAGTCCCATCACCTCGTCCAGCCATAATCGTATAATCATAGAACTTCGTCTGTCCTTTTACTGTTGTCTTTTTCGGAGTATAATATACCTCTACTGTAGAATCTTTTGACAATGTGATTTTAGAATATTCGGATTCATTCACATAATTCTGTCTGTTTTTTGTTCCATCAGTATTTGTATTCTCTACAATTACCTTCTTTACATTCCAATTGCTTGCTTTAGCATAATCGTTGATTCTTCCTCCAACTGGAATCTCTAATACATCATCGGAGTAAATCTTTTTCTTTTCTCCGTTCGCATCAGCGGTTGAATCATCATTATAATGCTTAATTGTTGCCGTAACCTTTGTACTTCCCTGCTGAACAATAACGTAGGTTGAAAAATGATTTGTCTCAAATACAACATCACCTTCTTATCTACATCCCCGTTCATGTTCTCTACTTTATTATTATCATCAACATGGAATACTGCTGCGTTCTGGCCTGCCGAGATTCCTGGTACATCTACAGAAACCTGTACAGATGCGCCCGGCTGGATCTCCTCACCATACAGTTCAAAATGAATATCATATGCATGAACCTTTTTCACAGTTCTCTTTTCCTTTAATGCAGCCTCCTCGACCTTTTTCTCTGTCTTCTCACTTAATTCTATCGGTTCAACAACTAATTCTGCATCTTCCGGCAAATCATTCTTATCAGCAGCCGTTACTGTTACATTCACCTCATCGCTCTTATACTCTTTCACGATTGGTTCTGGCTTGGCAGAAGAGGTCGTTGCTTCTGTTGTTGTCTCTTCTGGCGCAGTCTCCGTCGTTGCTTTTGTCTCCTTCTTTGTTGTCTCTTCTGCTTTTTCTTTCTTACTTTCGTCCGCTCCAGTTTTTTTCTCTGCTTCTGTTGTCTCTGTCTTTTTCTCTGTCGTCTTCTCCTCCGAAGATTCTGACTGTTCCGAAGCATCCAGACTTTCCGTTTGTATATCTTCTTCTGAATCAGCGTCCTCACTTTTACATCGGAATTATCCGGATTACCATCTGCCGCAGCCGTCGTTGCTTCCTCTTTCCCCATAGAAGCAAATCCAACTATATGCGGTGTTGTGAATAACATTACTGCAACGATAAAGATTGCTACGAGCTGTTTCCACCTTCTTTTGTTTTCCTTCACATTCTTCATAGTATTCCCCGCTTTCTTAAAAATAATCACTATGTAAATTCTGTTTAT
>OGUP01001617.1_pt1 | contig 12280 bp, 8 predicted proteins | sample 1553661 | NCBI WGS metagenome assembly OGUP01 (sample SAMEA2580026, study PRJEB22360) | human gut metagenome | biome: human gut; feature: human-associated habitat; material: faeces | place: Denmark | collected 2008/2010
CCGTAGCCATAGCGATGAAATAGTCCTCGGCATAGGAGCGCCAACGTTTTTTATCGATCTCGAATTCCCGGCCGACATTGATCATGATGAACGACAGACAGACATAAAGAAAGGTCGTCGCCCCGGCCCGAAATGCAGGATAGCTCTCTCCGAGCATCCCCGGAAGAATCTGGGAAGCCACGAGGCCAAGGATGAGAAGCAGGGAAAATGAGAAAATCTTTTTCATCGGAGGTTTTCAATAGAATGTTCGCGCAGTCGGCACAAGGATTTATGTCGGCTAAATCGCGGGTACCGCCCGGAATTTTGGTACAAAGAAAATCAAAATCCCGGAATTTCCCCGCATCGTCCGCCAAAAAAGCACCGACTGCGCACCTCAACGCCACTTTTTCGTGCGGAAGAACAAATAGGTCACGAATCCGATGACGATCATCACGCCCCAGGCCAGGATATAACCGTGCTCCCACTCCAGTTCGGGCATGTTACGGAAATTCATCCCCCATACTCCGACCAGAAAAGTCAGCGGAATGAAGATGGTCGATACGACAGTCAGCCGTTTCATAATATCGTTCATCCGCAAATCGTTGTTCGAGATATACAAATCCATCAGCGACGAAAGGGTTTCACGGCAGATGTCGATATTTTGCGCCACGTTGAGCAGGTGATCGTTCACATCGTTGAAGAAGGGCCGATTGACCCGGTGCAACAAACTCGAATCGGAACGAAATAGCCGCGAATATTGTTCCTTGAGCGGCAGAACCGTCCGCTTGAGCTGCATGTAATCCCGCCGGAGCTCCTGCATCTGTACTCCGATGTCCCGGTCTCCGGTATCGGCCAGCAATGCAGATTCCAGCTCCTCCAACCCGTCGCTGATCGCCGCTGCAACCGACATATAACCGGTTATCAAGCCATTGAGCAACACCGAAAACAGGTAGTCCGACTGTCGGGTACGGATTTTCAGTACATTGTTACGGATGGCACGCATCACATCGTCGAAAAAATCGTTGTCCCGCTCCTGAAACGTCAGCACGAAATCAGCGCCCTGCACCAGACTGACCTGCATCGCTTCGCCACCCATAATCTGCTTGGCAATAATCACATTGTACTGATCGTGCTCCTCGACCTTGCTGGCATGGTCGGTATTGAGAATGTCCTGCATGACCAGAAAATCGATCCCGAAATGCGTACAAACCGTCTGCACGGCATCCGTATCTTCCAGTCCGTGAATCTGCAGCCAAGTGATGCCATCGGGCTGAAAGCGGGACTTCATCTCCCCGAAATCATCTCCCGCAGCCTCTTCGACCCGATCCACAGTATAGCTGCACAGATGCAGATGAGTCCGTGTTTTCGTATCCCCGTTGTAGGCGAGCTTGTCGCTGAGCAGGTTGTTTTTCATGGCTGTACGATTAAAATTCGACCGTGACGCCCAGCGTCGGCACCAGCGTACCGCTCGCCTGGCGGATATACTTCATCTTATAACGCTGCTCCGAAGGCGGAGCCGAAGGATTCTCGATCACGCCGGTACTCATCAGCACGTCGGGCTGACGGAGCTTGCTGAAGGTCACGTTCTGCAAATCGACATAGATACCCAGCATGCATTTACGGAAATAAAACACCTTATCGACGCGCACGTCCAACTGGGCGAAGGCATCCAAACGTCCGGTATTGTATTTCGAATAGTCGTAATAAGGACGTCCCGAAGCGTTCCACGCCTCGACGAGCGACGATTTCTCGACGTCGTACGGCGTATAAGGCGTTCCGCCGATAGCGCTCAGCTTCGCCCCGACGCTCCACCCACGCGAGAAATCGTACGTACCGCTGATATTCGCCACGAAACGATTGTCCCAGGCAGAAGGAATATATTTCGCATCGTGCCGACTGCGGTATTCGCTGCTGAAAACGGTCAGGGCGCCGACCAGATTGAAACGATCGGGAAGCTGCCAACGCACCATCAGCTCCAGACCGTAGGCACGTCCCTGGGCCGAAGAAACGAGCAATTCGTCGCCCGAGGTGCCGTAGTCGTTGCCTTTGCAGGTCAGCGGCACGTCGTCCGCCACCGAAAGCGGGATATCCGTATAATATTTGTAGAAACCTTCGAGCGAAACCACCAACCGGTCACGCAGACGCCAATTGACGCCGACGGCGCTTTGCAGGACCCGCATATACTCCAAGCCCCGATTGACCAACTCGCCCGTATTGTCCTTATAGCCGAGTGCCGTATAGGGCGGCAACTGGTAGAAAAGCCCTGCGCTACCGCTCACCGACCAACTGTCGCTCAAGGCATAGGAAGCCGACACACGGGGCGAAAGCTGCTTCCAGAAACGCTCCATCTCCGTCGAATAGTCGCATCCGTCGGCCCGCACGCCCATCGAAACCGTCAGCCGCTTGTCTGCGGAGGCATAGTCGGCCCCCACGAAAAAGCCCCAGCCGACAATCCCCAAATAAGTGCGATAGTCGAGCAGCTCGGCTTCCTGCTGATAAGTCCGCTGCAAAGTCTTGTTATGATAGGTAGAATAGTTCAATTCAGCACCTTCGCGCAGCGTCCACCGGCCCAGGTAGGAGCGATTTTCGAACCGCAGGGTCGTCTTCTGCTCCACGCCCCGCAAACGCAGGGTCAGATTATCCGGAGTCGATTCGTCGTTGTTGCGGTATTTGGTATTGCGGTTATTCAGGTAGTTATGACTCAACGCCACCGACTGCACGTGCCGTCCGGCGTAATGGCGGTACACGGCACCCACAGTAAAGGTTTCCTGTTGGATACGAGGCAGGTAACTGAGCAGATATTCGTTCTCCTCGCCCTTCTCGTCGAGATTGAGCTTCATGTTGTCGATGCCCACCAGTCCGAGGAAAGTCAGCTCGTCCCGCTCCGAGAAACGGGTCTTGACCTTCAGTTGCCCGTCGATGTAATTGGGCAGGAAAGGAAGCCCCAGCAATTTGAAGAGGAACTGGAGATAGGATTGCCGCACGGAAAAGAGGTAAGTCGTCTTTTTACCCACGTGTCCGCTGCCGCTGAGCGACACTTCGGAGGCACCGAGCGTCGCCTTGAAGGTCTGCCGTTCGAGATCGCCGTCCCGCAGCCGGAAATCCAGCACCGAACTGAGCGCCCCGGCACGGTCGGCGGGAAACGAACCCGTATAGAAATTGATCTCGCGCACCAGATCGGAATTCACGATGCTTACGGGACCGCCCGTGGCACCCTGCGTGGCGAAATGGTTGATGTTGGGAATTTCGATCCCGTCCATGAAGAAGCGGTTTTCAGAAGGTCCGCCGCCCCGCACGATCAGGTCGTTGCGATAACCGATGGGCGAAAACGACACGCCTGGATAGGAACGAACGATACGCGACACGTCACGATTGGAGCCGGGACTCTTCTCGATCTCCCGCATCCCGATCACCTGCATACTGACCGGGCTCTCGATCGTACGGCGGAAAGGCGAGGGACGAACGACGACTTCATTCAGATGCTCCGGCTCCTCCTCCATCTCGATTTCGATGAAAGGCGTCCGGGCCGACACCTGGTATTCGGGGGTCACGACCGTTCTGTAACCGATGAACGACGCCGTCAGGCTATAAATGCCGGGCTTCACCTGCAGGATCTCGAAACGTCCGAGCGAATCGGTCATGGCGCCCTTACCGGGCTGGCCGGTGATCGTAACGGCAGCATAGGCGACCGGTTCCCGGGAAAGACGGTCGATAACCCTGCCCCGCACAGGATACCCCGCTGCGGCCCAAACAGAAGGAATGTACAATACCAGCAAAACGATTGCTGCCAGTAAGTTCTTTCTCATAATTCACAAAATCAACCGTCCGCAAAGCTAATAATTTTAGCGGCGTTTCGATCTTCCGGCCGTAAAGAATCGACCGAGGCGGACTGATTCGAGGCGAATCGGACGATTTACGGCATCGACACGATACCCCGAATCGCCCGCCGGCATAACCTAATAATCGAAAGAGATACAAAAATCATGAAATCCACCCCGGAAGGAATCGAAATTTACACTATTTTTGTTTCCGGTCAATCTCACCTAATAAGTATATGCGCACACTGATCTCGATTCTCTGGATTTCGTTCTTTCCGCTTGCCGCAGCAGCGCAGGGCGACGACCTGTCGTATCGGCTGAAAAAGGTGATAAAGGATAAAAAAGCCGAAATCGGTATTGCGGTCATCCTCGACGCACAAGATACGGTAACGGTCAATAACGACGACCGCTACCCCCTGATGAGCGTATTCAAATTCCACCAGGCCCTCGCCGTCGCAGATTACCTGGACCGAAACGGACTGACGCCCGACACGGAAATATTCATTCCGGAAGAAGAGCTCGTCCCCGACACGTACAGTCCCCTTCGGAAGGAATTTCCCGAAGGCGAAATCTCGCTTTCAGTCAGCCGTCTGTTGGAGTACAGCCTGCAGCTGAGCGACAACAACGCCTGCGACATCCTCTTCGAGCACACGGGCGGTCCGGCAGCGACAGACCGCTACGTCCGGTCGCTTGGACTGTGCAATTTCGCAATCGCAGCAACGGAACAGCAGATGCACGACGATCCGCAAACGTGCTACGAAAACTGGAGTACGCCGCTCGAAGCGGCCGCTCTGCTGGAGCTGCTCGTAACAGAACAGATTCTCACTCCTACTCTGCGGGAAATGATCCTGCAAAACCTGATAAACTGTAAAACAGGTGCCGACCGTCTTCCGAAACCACTGTCGGGAACCGGCGCCGTCATCGGACACAAAACCGGCACGAGCAACCGCGACGAACGAGGCATCTTCGCCGGGACCAACGACCTGGGATTCGTCATCCTGCCGGACGACACCCGCTATACCATCGCCGTCTTCATCAAAGATTCGGCGGAAAACCCGGAAACAAATGCCCGAATCATAGCGGATATCTCCGAAACCGTTTATCGATACGTTCACGACGAATACCGGGAAAACGACATCCGCCCCGGCAAAAAACACGTCGATAAAGGAGCCGGAATTGGATTCGAATCCGATTATTTTTATTAAATTTGGAAAGAAAACAGCGTAATTTGCACTGTTCTTGCACGGAATCAGAAAAACTTCAATACCCCAAGCATGAAAAAAATAGCGGCCTATCTCATTCCTGTTCTCGCCTGTTTCGCAGTAGGTATCTCGGCAAGTTTTTTCCAGGCTTCGTCCATCGCCGAATGGTATCCGACGCTGACCAAGCCGGCACTCACGCCGCCCAACATCGTATTTCCGATCGCCTGGAGCGTCCTGTACCTTTGCATGGGACTTTCGCTCGGGCGCCTCATCGTGCGTCGGCAGCACAAAGGAATCATCCGTCTGTGGATCTTGCAGCTCATCGCCAACTTCCTGTGGAGTATCCTGTTCTTCACGCTACGCAATCCGCTGGCCGGATTCATCGACATCGTACTGCTGAATATCCTCGTGGGACTCTACATCTTCGCTGCGAGCCGCAGGGACCGTGCTGCCGCCTGGCTCTTCGTACCTTACCTGCTCTGGACGCTCTTCGCCGCCTACCTCAACGGATATATCCTGCTGCACGGCACCCCGGCGGCGGCTCCGACGACAATTCAAACCGAATCTTTAACAATATCAAAACCTAAAACAGAAAGAATTATGGTTCACAAAATGCCCGAACTTCCGTATTCGACGGAAGCGCTCGCTCCGAAAATGAGCAAAGAAACTTTTGAATACCACTACGGCAAACACCTCCAGACCTACGTGGACAATCTCAACCGCCTGATTCCCGGCACGCCTTACGAGTCGATGTCCCTGCAGGAAATCGTCAAGAAAGCCGACGGTCCGATCTTCAACAATGCGGCCCAGGCCTGGAACCACACGTTCTTCTTCCTGATGCTGACCCCCGATCAGAAGCCGATGCCCCAAAAACTAGCGGATCGCATCGCCCGCGACTTCGGATCGGTCGAAGCCTTCAAGGAAGAGTTCTCCAAAGCCGCTACCGGACTTTTCGGCTCGGGCTGGACGTGGCTCGCAGCCGACAAGGACGGCAAATTGCAGATCATCTCGGAATCCAATGCCGGCAACCCCATGACCAAAGGCCTCAAGCCCGTCATGACGATCGACGTATGGGAACACGCCTACTATATCGACTACCGCAACCGCCGCGCGGATTTCATCAAATCGTACTGGGAGCTGATCGACTGGGACAAGGTGGCCGACCGCATATTCCCCCGCAAATACCACTGCACCGCCTGCGACTACGTATATGATCCGGCCAAGGGCGATCCCGAAAGCGGCATCGCACCCGGCACGGCATTCGAAGACATCCCGGACGACTGGGTATGCCCCGTTTGCGGACTCTACAAGGATTCCTTCAAGATCGTGGAAGAGAAATAGGCGATCAGGAAAATTGAAAAAAGCAGCGCATAAAGCGCTGCTTTTTTGTATCGGGAGAATCCGTCGCAGACACCCGACAGCCGTTTTTCCGCGCCCGAGGGAAGAAGCCGGGCAGCCCATTCCGTCCGACACCAGAAATAAAGAGATCGACCCGGCAACAGATCGACCTCTTTGTTTCAGTCCATACTAATCTCTACTTTATTACGACTGAAACCTTTATCGGCAAGACACTCTTCTTCTGCACAAACTCCGCACTTCGGCGTATGCCGTACAACGGTTTCGAAAAATATTTCATCAGGGAAACAGAGAGCCACCTCGCTTCAGGTTATCAATCCACCGAAAAGATGCCTCGCAGGTCTTTTCCGAAAGCTCCGTTCTCCGCAGACGCATATCATCCGAACTGTCCGTTCATCGGGCAGGCAAAGGCTGGTCTTCTGACTCGTCCCCGCCGCAACGCCTTCCCAGTCCCGCAGGACCAGTGGCAAAAGAGTGTCGCAGCAATACACCCGGACATCCGAAACGCCGCCCGCAAGCGGGCCGATCACCTCGGATCGTCGGGCAGGACTCACAGCAGCGGGAACTGTCGCAGACTTTCACTGCGTTCCCATTTAATCTGACGGGGCGTAACCCCTCGTGAACCGTTGCAGTGCAAATGTAAGAAAATATTTGCTATCTTTGCCCGGTAACCAAAAAATATTTTGACAGAAACTATGAAACACGCATACGTATTTCCGGGTCAGGGCGCTCAAGCCGTCGGCATGGGCAAAGACCTCTACGACAATGTCCCCGAAGCCAAGGCTCTCTTCGAGCAGGCCAACGAAATCCTCGGTTTCCGCATCACCGACATCATGTTCGCCGGTACGGACGAAGAGCTCAAACAGACCAAAGTCACCCAGCCGGCCGTATTCCTCCACTCGGTCATCATGGCCAAGGCGCTGGGCGTGAAGCCCGACGCGGTAGCCGGACACTCGCTCGGCGAATTTTCAGCCCTGGTGGTGGCCGGCGCTCTTTCGTTCGAAGACGGTCTGCGGCTCGTTTCCAAACGTGCGATGGCCATGCAGAAAGCCTGCGAAGCCGAGAGGGAGAGAAAAAAAGCAGCAAAAGCCGTACCCGGTACGATGGCGGCGATCCTGGGACTCGACGACGCCAAAGTGGAGGAAGCCTGCGCCTCGATCGACGGCGTGGTCGTGGCGGCCAACTACAACTGCCCCGGCCAACTGGTCATCTCGGGCAGCGTCGAAGCGGTCGATGCCGCCTGTGCCAAACTCAAGGAAGCGGGCGCCAAACGCGCACTGCGTCTGCCCGTAGGCGGTGCATTCCACTCGCCCCTGATGGAGCCGGCCAAGGTCGAACTCGAAAAAGCGATCAACGAAGCACCCTTCCAGGCTCCCGTCTGCCCCATCTACCAGAACGTCGATGCCAAACCCCAAACCGATCCGGCGACGATCAAGGCCAACCTGATCGCACAGCTCACCGCACCGGTACGCTGGACTTACATCGTCAAGAACATGCTTGCGGACGGCGTGACCGAATTTACGGAACTCGGTCCCGGCAATGTCCTGCAGGGTCTTATCAAAAAAGTAAACCCCGAAGCGGTCGTAGAGTCGAAATCGACATTGTAACCCGCCTCCGAAAACAAAATAGAATCGATTGCCTGTCAATCGATTCTATTTTGTTTATAATTTTTTTTCATATCACAAGATCAAATACGCCAAATTCGATTAAATTCTTTCTATATTTGCACAAAAATTACAGAAGACATCAAACGACATCAATAACTATGACATCGTTAACCGAATTTTTCAGCCGACAGGAAGATGACAATCTGAAAGGTATTTCGCACAAGAACAACCTCTTCAAGCGAAATATCATCGCACATATGGCGGTGAACGGGGAGTGTACGCTCTCGGAGCTTACCAAAGAGCTGCACATCAGCGTACCGACCATCACCAAGCTCGTTCAGGAACTCGTTCAGGAGAACATCGTCTCCGATCTGGGCAAGGTCGAAACTCCGGGTGGACGACGTCCCAACGTCTTCGGACTGGCCAGCTCGGCCATCTATTTCGCAGGCGTCAATATCGGCCGGGACAACATGTCGTTCCTCATCACGGACCTGCACAACAATATCGTCAAAGAGGAACTCTTGACCGACTTCGAACTGCAGGATCGCCCTCAATGCCTCGAAAAAATCTGCTCGAATATCGCACATTTCATCGATACGTGCGGTGTGGAACGCGCGAAAATCCTCGGAGTGGGTGTCAGCGTCAGCGGACGCGTCAATCCCACGACAGGACGCAGTTACCGCTATTTCACTTCGAGCGAACAGTCCCTGCGCGATATGATCGAACAACGCATCGGCATCCGCGTACTGCTCGAAAACGACACCCGGGCCCGATGCTATGCCGAATACACCAACAGCAAATCCAAAGACGAGATGGACGTACTCTACCTCCACCTCGGACGCGGCCTGGCCATCGGTATCGTCATGAACGGCAAACTCTACTACGGCAAGAGCGGCTTTGCCGGAGAGTTCGGGCACATTCCCTTCTTCGACAACGAAATCATCTGCTCCTGCGGCAAGAAAGGTTGCCTCGAAACCGAAGTTTCGGGAATCGCGATCGAACAGAAGTTCGGTCGGCTTATCAGCCAGGGTGTCAATACGATCCTGCGCGAAAAATACAACAAGCACGAAGCCATCCACGTCGATGAGATCATCGACGCAGCCAAGCACGACGACAATCTCTCGATCGAACTGATCGAGGAGGTCGGAGAAAAGGCGGGCAAGGCCGTCGCCTTCCTGATCAACACCTTCAATCCGGAAACGGTCATCGTAGGCGGCGAGCTGGCCGAAGCGGGCGACTACCTGATGCTGCCCCTCAAGTCGGCGACCAACAAATACTCGCTCAATCTGGTTTATAAGGACACCAAATTCCGCTTGTCGAAAATGGGCAAGACGGCCAGCGCCTGGGGTGCTGCCATGTTGATTCGCAATCAGGTGCTCGGACTTTGCTAATGATGCTCCGAGGCCATATTTGCAGCCTGCGGGCCGTCGAACCTCAGGACCTCGAACTGCTCTGCCGGTGGGAAAACGATCCTTCGCTGTGGACAGTCAGCGGTACGATCGAACCGTTCTCGCACTATTCGATCGAACAATTCATCCAGGAGCAGCAGGCTGGTATTTACCGATGCGGACAACTGCGGTTGATGATCGACGACACAGCGGGGGAAACGATCGGAGCCATCGACTTGTTCGATTTCGAGCCGCAGCACGAACGGGCAGGCGTCGGCATTCTGGTTTACGATCCGGCACAGCGCGGGAAAGGATACGGGGCAGAGGCATTGGCTTTGCTCGAAGAGTATGCCCGCACGGTACTCCGGCTGCGGCAACTGTGGTGCAACGTACTCGCGGACAACGTCCCCAGCCTGACTCTCTTCGAAAGAGCCGGATTCCGCCGGGTCGGGGTTAAAAAGGAGTGGATCCGTACCCCCGAAGGGTATAAGGACGAAGTATTGCTCCAAAAGCTGCTTTAGACAATTTGAAATACAAATCTGCCGGAATTTTCCTGCCCGATAAGTGATCGGCGACGGAGCATCCCGGTAGATTTTTTTTATCGTATCTCGGGAGGAAACTCGCATCTCCTCCTCCCGACATCCGGCTTTTTCAAGCACCCCTCGCACCGGTTACGCACCGCTGTCGTGCCGGGGCAATCCCGACCCTGCCGAAGTTACTCTTCGTCCGGTAAATCGGCCGCCTGCAAAGTCCGGGCAGACTGTTGTTTCTTGGTCGGAATTCCCAGTTTGCGAAGCCGCTCCCCGCAGCGGACGATGTTGTCGTTACCGGTGCAAAGCCGCTTGTAGGCATCGTTATACTTGTCCCGGGCGGCGTCGAGCGACTGTCCCACCCCTTCGAGCGAAGCGGTGAAAGCCACCAACTGCTCGTAGAGTTTCGTACCGTAAGTAACGATGTCGGCCGTATTCTTGTTCTGTGCGTTCCGCTTCCAAAGATCGTCCACCAACTTCAGTAAGGCGAAAAGATTGGTCGGCGAAGAGATGATGACTTTCTTGTCGTAGGCATCGGCCCAGATGGAGCTGTCGTTTTGCAGCGCCGCCAGAAACGCCGGTTCGTTGGGAATGAACATAATGACGAAATCGGGCGAATCGAGCAATCGCTGGTACTCCTTGCGACCCAGTTCGACGACGTGCTGCCGCACCGACGCGACGTGCGACGCAAGATACTGGCGCCGGGTCGCCTCGTCCTCGGCCCCGACGTATCCGACGAATGCCGTGAGCGACACCTTCGAGTCGATGACGATCCGCTTGCCTTCGGGCAGATAAAGCACCACGTCGGGCCGCAGGTTGTTTCCCGCCTCGTCCTTGATATTGAGCTGCGTATCGTAATGTACGCCCCGGATCAGATTCGAATTGTCGAGGATCGTTTCGAGGATCATCTCGCCCCAGTCGCCCTGCACTTTGGAATTGCCCTTGAGCGCGTTGGTCAGGTTGGTCGTTTCGGTGGTGATGCGGCGATTGAGTTCCATCAGCCGTTCGAGCTCGTTGCGCAACGCCCCCCGCTGTTCGTTCTCGGAGGAGTAGATCTTCTCGACCCGCTCGCGGAACTCCACGATGTTATCCCGGAAAGGTTTCAACAACACGTCGAGCGCTTCGCGGTTGGTCTCCTTGAAAGTGCGCGACTGTTCGCCCAGAATGTCATTGGCGAGGTTCTTGAACTGGGTCCGAAAAGTTTCCTCCATTTTTTCACGCTCGGCACGTGCCTCGGCCATTCGCTGTTCGGCCGCCTCCAGACGGGCCTGCGCCAGCGTACTCCGCTCGACCAGGGTGCGGATTTCGATTTCGGCGGCAGCGGCTTTCTCTTCGGACACCCGGCGCGACTCCTCGGCCAGGCGGCGAGCTTCGTCCGCAGCGGCCCGTTCGTCCGACAAACGGGCGTTATCCCGACGCAGGGAGAGCAAAAGCAAGCCCAGCACGACGCAAACGACGCCGAGCGACAATAAAACGACAACGATTCCGGTATTCATGACAGACGGTGAAAAAGAAAAATGAACGAGCTTATACGGATCTGCAAGGAAATACGGCAATACAATCTCCCGACCGCCGAAAGCCGAAACAGGAGTGTCCTCCCCCACGACCGCCGAACGTATTCCATCGTGCTACAAAAATAGGAAAATAATCCCTATGAACGGCGTCCGGCGAAATTAAATTTTCAAAAGGAAACTACGAACGGCCAAAAGATACCGCCCGGAATCCGACGCATTCGGTCCCTGTTGAAAATAAAAGCCAAATTATTGCCATTAACTCCCGGATTTCGTACTTTTGTGTCAAAATAAATCGAAACCATGCAACGAATCATATCCCCCTCGATGCTGTCGGCCGATTTCGGCCACCTGGAACGCGATACGCAGATGATCGACCGAAGCGCCGCCGAATGGGTACATATCGACGTCATGGACGGCGTATTCGTCCCCAACATCTCGTTCGGATTCCCGGTGATGAAGGCCATCCGCAAGGCCACGTCCAAACTGCTGGACGTACATCTGATGATCGTCGAACCCGAAAAATACGTCACCCGTTTCGCCGAGGCAGGCGCCGGAATCGTCACCTTCCACTACGAGGCCACGCTCGACCCCAAAAGGTGCATCGACCTGATCCACCGCGCTGGCACCAAAGCGGGCGTTTCGATCAACCCCGCCACGTCTGTCGAGGTGCTGCGCGACATCGTACCCCTGATCGACCTGGTGCTCGTCATGAGCGTCGAGCCGGGTTTCGGCGGACAGTCTTTCATGCCCGACTCGCTGGAGAAAATCCGGGAGCTGCGTGCCATGATCGACGAAACGGAATCCACCGCTGTGATCGAAGTCGATGGCGGCATCTCTGCCCATAACTCGCGCCTGCTCTTCGACGCCGGAGCCGACGCCCTGGTCG
>OGUP01001621.1_pt1 | contig 12274 bp, 9 predicted proteins | sample 1553661 | NCBI WGS metagenome assembly OGUP01 (sample SAMEA2580026, study PRJEB22360) | human gut metagenome | biome: human gut; feature: human-associated habitat; material: faeces | place: Denmark | collected 2008/2010
AAAAGTTCCGGCTTGGCAGTCAGATGATACCACTGTCCCTCGGTATACATCCCAAAGGGTCCTTTTTTCTCAGGACGAACCTGTCCCTCTGCTTTCTCTACGATAAAGTTTTTGCTAATTTCTTCCAAAAACTGTGTTAAACTTCTTCCGTTCAGATCTTTTACGGTACGGTTATAATCCATAATCATCAACTGGTCATGCGGGAAAAGCACTGACAGGAAATAATTAAATTCTTCATCCCCGGTATAACCCGGATTTTCTTTTCTGCGTTTCAATCCGACTTTCACTGCCGAAGCTGCACGGTGGTGGCCATCTGCAATGTAAATATTTTCAATATCCGCAAACGCTTTTCCTAATTTTTCTACGTCCTCTGCCTCCGCAATTTTCCAGACGCGGTGTGTAATTCCATCCACCGCCGTAAAATCATAAATCGGCTCTTCTTTCTGTTTTTTCGCCACAATTTCATCAATCACTTTTTCACTGCGGTATGCAAGAAAGATTGGTCCGGTCTGGGCATTACACGTGTCCACATGTGTAATACGGTCAATTTCTTTGTCTTCTCTTGTATTTTCATGTTTTTTGATTACGCCATTTACATAATCATCCACGGATGCGCAGGCAACAATCCCCGTCTGTGAACGTCCATCCATCACGAGTTCATATACATAATACGCCGAATCTGTGTCTTTTATATAAACACCGTCCGCAATATCTTTTTCGAGCAATTCTTTTGCTTTTTGATAAACTTCCGGTGCATAGGTGTCCACCGAATCGTCAAAACTAGTTTCTGCACGGTCAATTTTTAAAAATGACATTGGCTCACGAAGAACTTCTTCTTTTGCCTCCTGTCGATTATATACATCATATGGTAAAGCGGCGACTCTTGCTGCTTTTGATTTTTCAGGTCTTACACATTGAAATGGTCGAATGACTGCCATATCTGTTGTACCTCCTATCTGGATTTTCTGCTTTTCTAACGTATCATATCTATTATACCGAATTCCATGAGTATTCGCAAGCATTTCGGGGCATACTGCTTCTAGGAGGGATGGTTTTGAATAAGAAATTAAAAAAACAAACAACTGATTTTCTGAAATGTGGTCTCATCGGCTGGGGCATGGAATGTTTATGGACCGGATGTGGCTCTTTGTGCGGAGAAAAAAACAAAAAAATGCCCTGCCAGACGTCCATCTGGATGTTCCCCATTTATGGCATGGCGTCCGTTCTTTCTCCCCTCTGCAAAAAAATGCAGGGCAGGCATGTCCTCGTGCGCGGCTCCGTCTACACCGCCTGTATTTTCCTCACCGAATACAGCACCGGCTCCTTCTTGAAAAAACGCGGCTGCTGCCCGTGGGATTATAGTAAATCCAAAGCAAATTATAAAGGAATCGTCCGCTTTGACTACGCCCCACTCTGGTTTTTGGTTGGGCTGATGTATGAGAAGGTGTTGATGAAGTGATTGCGGGGCCTTTTTGTTTTCGAGTAGTTTATTAAAAAAATATGTATCAAGTGGGCGCTCCCGCTCGTTGAGTGCGTAGCGGTATGGGCACTGAAAATACCAGCCGCAAATTCTTGATACAGGGCACCTCTTTTAATGCAGGTAAGTGCCGCATGCAACCTTAACCTTTATAAAAAGCGAAAAGAGTTGCATAGATTTTGAAAAGAAGTGTCTGAAAACAACCAAAAGCAGAAATTTCTCTCGAAAGAGTTGCATTTGCCCTGTGATTTTCTTTAATAAAGGCTGATAATCAGGCAAATATGCAACTCTATAAGACAAATCAAGTAAAAAGCGTTGTTTTTGAAAACACTAGAGGGGCAATTTAACATTTAAGCATGGTTCAATTATGCTCAATATTTGTTGTCAATCTATTTGGAATTCCAGTAATACAAAAGAAAAACTTTGAGACTCGTGGGTTTTGAGTGCGTCGGTATGAGTTGCAAGAAGTCCAGTGGACTTCTGTTATGCAACGACCGAAGCGGAGCGGAGACCACTGCTAGTTTCAGTGCCCATACCGCTACGCACTCAACGAGCGAAAGCGCCCACGAGACGCAAAGTTTTTCTTTTGAATTACGGAAACCAAAAAAATTCCAACAAATATTTATCACAAAGCCTTCTTACATACCTCCTGCAAACAACACTTTTCACAATAGGCTTTTCTTGCGGTACATACTTCCCTGCCATGATTAACAAGGCGGTGGCAGAAGTCGCTTCCCTTCTCGCCGGGAATGATTTTCCAGAGAGCCATCTCTACCTTCTTCGGGTCTTTGATGCCGTCCACGAGTCCCATCCGGTTTGTAAGGCGGATGCAGTGTGTATCGGTAACAATTGCCGGCTTTCCAAAAACATCGCCCATAATCAGGTTGGCGCTCTTTCGTCCGACACCGGGGAGTTTTAGCAATTTGTCAAAGTCATCCGGCACCTGTCCGTTATATTGTTCTACAAGCGTAGTCATGCATTTATGAATATCTCTCGCTTTGCTTTTACCAAGTCCGCACGGCTTCACAATCTCTTCGATTTCTTCCGGTGTGGCGGCGGCAAGTGCTGCCGGTGACGGATACTTGGCAAATAAATCTTTCACCACAACATTCACTCGGGCGTCCGTACACTGTGCCGCCAAACGCACGCTGACAAGCAGTTTCCATGCCTCATCATAATCAAGTGTACAGTCCGCCAGTGGATATTCTTTTTCCAGCAATTCAATAATTTTTTCTGCCCGCTGCTTCTTTGTCATACCGGTATCACCTCGTAAAATTCTATCATAACAATTGTGAATTCAAGAAAAATTCGATATATTCCCAGACCTCATCCTTTCCCTCTTTCGTTGCTGAGGAAAATGGAATGACCGGCACTTCCTGTGATAAGCCAAGTTTCTTTCGGATGATGGAAATATTTTTATTTCTCGCATTTTTCTTTATTTTATCTGCTTTTGTCGCAATAATCAGCGGATTAAATCCTTTTTTGAATAACATCTGATACGTTTCAACATCTTTTGCGGTCGGTTCATGGCGGATGTCCACAAGTAAAAATACAACTCTCAGTGCGTTTGAAGTATCCAGATAACGCTCAATCATACGCGCCCATTTTGCCTGAATCTCCTTGGAAATTTTAGCATAACCATATCCAGGCAAATCCACCATGTAACATAAATCATTGATGTTATAATAATTGATGGTCTGAGTTTTACCCGGCTGGGACGAAATGCGCGCCATAGATTTCCGGTTCCAAAGCGTATTCAAAAGAGAGGACTTTCCAACATTGGAACGTCCCCAAAACGCCATTTCTATTTTGTCATGCTGCGGCAGTTTACTGGTAATGCCGCATACTGTCTCTAATTCTAACGATTTTATCGTCATACTTTTCTCCCTTCACATGGCAAATGGCCACTACTTTTGAACAAGTGCTTCTTTCAAAACATCCGAAATCGAACCGGCAAAAACAATCTGCATACCTTCTGTGATTTCTTCCTCCAGTTCTTCAACATCCGGCTTATTTTCCTTTGGAACTACAACCTTTTGGATGCCCGCCTGTTTTGCTGCCAGCAGTTTTTCCTTTAAGCCGCCAATTGGCAGAACCCGTCCGCGAAGTGTAATCTCACCGGTCATCGCTACTTTTGCCAGTACCTTTTTCCCGGTTACCGCCGAATAAATGGCTGTCGTCATCGTCACACCGGCTGACGGACCATCTTTTGGCACCGCACCTTCCGGTACATGAAGATGAAAATCATGCGTTTTGAAAAATTCTTCCTCCTTCGGAAGCAGCGCACGCACGAGACTCAGTGCAATTTCTGCTGACTCTTTCATTACATCGCCAAGTTGTCCGGTAAGTTTCAAATTTCCCTCACCCGGCATCGTATTTACTTCAATTTCTAATGTATCGCCGCCAACTTCCGTCCATGCAAGTCCGCGAACAATACCAACTTCATCTTTTCTTGCTGCCTTTTCCACGCGGAAACGCTTTTTTCCAAGAAAATCTGTAATATTTTTAGAAGTGACACGGATTGTCTCCGTTTCACCTTCCATGATTTTTTTCGCACATTTTCGGCAGACTTTTCCAATCTGACGCTCTAATTCACGGACACCAGCTTCCTTCGTATAGTGGGAAATAATCGCACGCAGTCCGCCATCCAAAATTTGCAAATTTTTCTTCTGCAAACCATTTTTATCAAGCTGTTTCGGAATCAGATAATCCTTTCCGATGTGGAACCGCTCATTTTCCGTATATCCGGCAATGGAAATTAATTCCATTCGGTCAAGGAGTGGCCTTGGAATCGTTTCTGTCGTATTTGCCGTACAAATAAATAATACATCTGACAAATCAACCGGCAGTTCAATATAATGATCCACAAAATTCCGGTTTTGCTCCGGGTCAAGAATCTCTAACAAAGCCGAGGCACAATCCCCTTTGTAATCACTTCCGACCTTGTCAATCTCATCCAAGAGCATCAGCGGATTTCTCACTTTCGCTTTCTTCAGTCCTTCAACAAAACGTCCCGGCAAAGCACCCACATACGTCCGTCTGTGTCCACGAATTTCCGCCTCATCACGAACACCGCCAAGGCAGATACGCACATACTCTTTGTCAAGTGCTCTGGCAACCGAGCGTGCAATTGATGTTTTACCGGTACCCGGCGGTCCCACAAGACACAAAATCGGGCTCTCACTCTTATCCGTCAGACAGCGAACCGCCAAGGATTCCAAAATGCGCTCTTTGACTTTTTTTAGTCCGTAGTGATCCTCCTCTAAAATCTGCTCCGCATGCACAATGTCATTGCGATCAATCGAAGCTTTGTCCCACGGAAGTGCCAGAAGATTTTCAATATAGGTGCGCTCCACAATATGTTCAGATGAACTTGTTGGAATTGCATCCAGACGCTTGATTTCTTCTGCAATTTTCTGATATACCTCTTCGCTGCATGAAAGCTGCTCTAACTGTTCTTTATATTTTTCCTGATATTCCTCCGCAGATGCACCGTCACCTAACTCATTGCGTATCACTTTCATCTGCTCACGAAGGAAATATTCTTTCTGGTTTTTATCAACTTCTTCTTTGACTTTGCGGCGGTATCCCTCACGAATCCGTGATAAATTCACCTCATTTGTAAGAATACCTGCCACCATTTCATAACGAAGTTCTAAGTCAAGGCACTCTAAAATTTCCTGACGTTTGTCAAAGCCCATGTTGATATGCATCGCAATTAAATCCGTCAGTTTTCCTAAGTCCTTCATACCTTGGATTTTTTCCAAATCACTCCGGCTTGCCCGCGGATTTTCATTCAAATAAATCGTGTACACATCTTTCAGATTACGGCACATCGCCTCTTTTTCAAGTGCCCCCAGACGCAGTTCTTCGTCACCCCATTCATAAGGAACAACATCTCCCTTAAGAAATGGCTTTGTCTGGTTCAGACTCAAAAGATTTCCGCGCTCCTTCGTCGAAATCATGACACGGAGCACGTCATCCTTTACTTTTATTTCCTGCTTTATTTTTGCAATCACACCAATTTCATATAAGTCATGAAATGACGGTGTCTCAATCGATTCATCGCGCTGGAGAGTGAGGAAAATACTTCCATCCTCTGCCATTGCTTCTTCAATTGCTCGTTTTGTAATCTCTCTGCTCACATCTAAATGAACCAACATGCCCGGCAGTACGCACACATCCCTCATGGCGAGAATCGGCATCGTCTTCATTTGCTGTTCACTCATAAGTATCACCTGTCCTTGTTTCTTTTCAGGCACTTTCACTTTCCTTTTTCTCAGGTTCTTCTTGCTTTTCTTCAAGTGCCGGCACTTCTTTTCCGGCTGCCAAAAGTTTTGGCTCTCCCTCACCGGTAATTACATCTTTGGTAATAATACATTCTGTCACATCTTCTCTGGATGGCAATTCATACATATATTCCATCATACTCGATTCAAGAATCGCACGCAGTCCTCTGGCACCCGTTTTTCTCTCATTGGAAAGGCGGGCAACTTCCGTAATCGCGCCATCCTCAAAATCCAATTTTACGCCGTCCAGCGAAAGCAGTTTCTGATACTGCTTCGTAATTGCATTTTTCGGTCTTGTCAAAATTTCTTTCAACGCCTCTTCATCCAAAAGGTCAAGTGCAACGGTTACCGGCACACGACCGATAAACTCCGGAATTAAACCGAATTTCACAAAATCCTGTGGCAATGCCTGTTTAAACAACTCACCGACATTCTGCTCGGTCGGATCTGCTATGTCCGCATTAAACCCGATGGATTTTTTATCAATACGGGAACTGATAATCTTATCCAGTCCGTCAAAAGCACCACCGCAGATAAACAAAATATTTGTCGTATTGATATGGAAAAACTCCTGCTGCGGATGCTTGCGTCCGCCCTGTGGCGGAACACTGGCTTCTGTTCCCTCCAAGATTTTCAAAAGTGCCTGCTGTACGCCTTCACCGGAAACATCACGGGTAATGGATACATTTTCTGCTTTTTTTGTGATTTTATCAATCTCATCGAGATAAATAATACCATGCTCAGCACGCTTAATATCATAATCCGCTGCCTGAATGATTTTGAGAAGAATGTTTTCAACATCTTCTCCGACATATCCTGCTTCCGTCAATGTCGTTGCATCTGCAATTGCAAACGGAACATTCAAAATTTTAGCAAGCGTCTGTGCCAGATATGTCTTACCGGAACCGGTCGGACCTACCATCAAAATATTACTCTTTTGCAGTTCAACGTCCATATCGGCGCCATTCATAATTCTCTTATAGTGATTGTAAACTGCTACAGAAAGTGCTTTTTTTGCATCCTCCTGTCCAACTACATATTCATCCAAAAAGGCTTTGATTTCTTTTGGTTTTAAAAGATTGATTTCTGTTTCCTCTTCCGGCGTATCAAAATCGTCCTGAAATTCTTCCGCCAGAATTTCATCACAGAGGTCAATACATTCGTCACATATATATACTCCATTTGGTCCTGCAATCAGCTTGTGAACCTGCTTCTCTGTCTTTCCACAAAAGGAGCAGTGAACCATTGGCATATTAGTATCGTTATTCTTTCCTGCCATCGTTTTACGAGCCTCCATCCATCTAATATGGCAAAATGGCGCCGGCGTTTCGGCGGCACCATTTCACTTGTTTATTCTTTTTCTTTTGCTGCGTTACGGCTTTCTACGATTTCATCAATCAAGCCATATGCTTTTGCTTCTTCTGCGCTCATGAAATTATCGCGCTCTGTATCTTCTGCAATCTTCTCTACCGTCTGTCCGGTATTTGCTGCTAAAATCTCGTTTAACTTTTTCTTTGTCTTTAAGATATTTTCAGCAACAATCTGAATCTCAGTTGCCTGTCCCTTGGCCCCACCGGAAGGCTGGTGAATCATCACCTCTGCATTCGGAAGAGCTAAACGTTTGCCCTTGGCACCACTGGATAACAAAAATGCTCCCATACTGGCTGCCATACCGATACAGATTGTAGATACATCACATTTGATATAATTCATTGTATCGTAAATTGCCATACCGGCTGTTACGGAACCACCCGGACTGTTGATATACAGCTGAATGTCCTTGTTCGGATCTTCCGATTCCAAAAACAAAAGCTGTGCAACAACCAAACTTGCGGTCTGATCATTTACCTCGTCTGCGAGGAAAATAATTCTTTCTTTTAAAAGGCGTGAATAAATGTCATAAGAACGTTCACCGCCACGACTTGTCTGTTCAATCACGTAAGGTACTAATGCCATTGCGAGATACCTCCATTCTTTTTGAATTGATTATTTCTCTTCTTTGTCTTCTTCTGCAGGCTCTACTTCTACTGCATTTTTCACAACAAAGTCAACTGCTTTCTGAACAGCAAGATCTTTACCAATCTGCTCTTTTTCAGCATCACCAATCATTTCTTTAATCTTGTCCACTTCCATCTGATACATGTTTGCCATGTTCTCGATTTCTTTGTCAATGTCTTTTGCTGTTGCTTTGATTTTCTCAGCGTCAACAATTGCTTCAAGAGCAAGACGAGTGCGGATTCTCTTCTCCGCTTCCGGTTTCATCTGTCCCATCAAAGCATCTGGTGTCATGCCGGTCATCTGCATGTACTGTTCAAAGGAAAGTCCCTGACTTGACAATCTTCCGGCAAACTCCTGAATCATCTGCTGTGTCTGCTCATCAATCATTGGTTCAGGCAGCTCTACTGTAATATTCTCTACTACTTTTTCTACTACAGCGTTTTCTTTTTCTCTCTTAGCTTCTTCTTTTCTGCGCTCTGTCAAGTTTTTCTTAACACTTGCTTTATACTCTTTGAGTGTCTCAAATTCAGAAACTTCGCTGGCAAATTCATCATCCAGTTTTGGAAGTTCTTTCTTCTTAATCTCTTTTACTGTAACTTTGAAAAGAGCCGGTTTACCTTTCAAAGAAGCTTCATGATACTCTTCCGGGAAAGTTACATTTACATCAACTTCCTCGCCGGCTTTTTTACCAACTAACTGGTCTTCGAATGTATCAATAAATGAGTGACTTCCGATTACCAAAGAGTAATCCTCGCCTTTGCCGCCCTGGAATGGCTCACCATCTACAAAACCTTCAAAGTCGATAACTGCTGTATCATCTTTTTTAATACCGCGGTTTTCAACAGTAATCATACGGCTGTTCTGCTCACGTACTTTGTCGATTTCTGCATTGACATCAGCCGCCATAACTTTTACCGTTTTCTTCTCTACTTCGATTCCTTTGTAGTCACCAAGAGTAACTTCCGGTTTTACGGCTACTGTAGCTGTAAATACGAAATCTTTACCTTTTTCGATTTCTACAACATCAATTTCCGGACGAGATACGATTTCCAAGCCACTCTCTTTTGCTGCTTCTTCGTAAGCATCCGGAATTGCAAAGTTTGCTGCATCTTCATAAAAAACTTCCGGTCCGTAAAGTTTCTCTACCATTTTACGTGGTGCTTTACCTTTACGAAAGCCCTGAATGCTGATGTTTTTCTTGTTTTTGTTATAAGATTTTACCATTGCCTCTTCAAATGCATCTGCATCTACGGTAATGGTGATTTTAGCCATGCTCTTTTCTAAATTTTCTACTGTGTAACTCATTTTGTTTTCCTCCAATTTTCTTTCCTTAATAAATTCGATAATTTCCACTTAATGCTAACAATGCAAACAAATACAGACAATTATCATAATATCTTCTCTCACCTTTACGAAGCGGTGTATTCCAGAAACGCTCTACACATTCTTTCGCGTAAGGTCCGTTTGCAGCCAGAGACGCCTGTGCATTCGTAGCAATCATAGCTACCGGATGCAGTGCCGGTTGTTCAATCACCGTACCGTCAATCTCGTATATTTTAAATTCTTCATCTTTGTGCGTTTCACAGAAGAATTTCTGCACTTTATTATTATTCTCAACATTCCACTCATCTGCTGCAAACCACTCGTAATCAAGACCGATGTTTGCAATAACACGGTAAGAATCGCTGTAATACCAGTCATGGCGTCCACCAAAGACATCCTGCTCTTTCTCGTATGGTGTTCCATCATAGTAAGCATACTCAGCAGCCAGTCCGGTGTCTTTATGACACGCTTTTTTCAAATACTCACGACTTGCCTTTGCTGCCTTTTTCCAGAATGGACGGTCTTCTTCATTTGCCCACATACTGAACAACTCATAAAAATGAGCACAATGATAGGATGGATCACTGAACTTGCGGCTCGGAATAAATCGAATCAAATAATTCTCCGGCTCCATAATCGGATCTCCCGGCTCTTTCTCACCGTTGTGGATACAAGCACTTAAAATGTTTCTTGCTTCCTGTGAGTAATTGAAAATTCCTTCGCCGTCGCCCCAGCGGTGGGAGGCAAAGAACAATGCCATTGCAAAAAATTCTTCTCCATCCGGCGCCGGTCCTAAATCATTCTTTTCACCGGTCGTCTTGCATGACCATGCAAAATATCCTTTATTATAACCATCTTCCATGTACATATAAGTTCTTGCCCATTTCCAAACACGGTCAAACTCATTTTTCATGTCCATCTGTACACACATCATCATAGCATATGACATACCCTCTGTACGGGCATCGAAATTACCGGTATCTTCAAAATATCCCATATCGTCGCCGGCTTCAAAATAAAATTTCTCATCATCCGGACCATAAAATACGGTATGGAATGCATCTTTGAGTTTTTGAGCAATTTCTTCCTGTGAATGCCCCAGTTCCGCGAACACATTGCGGTTCTGTCCTGTGTAAAACGCACCTTTCATTCGTTACTCTCCTTTATTTTGTTTCTTTCCATTAATCTGGTACATGACCTTTTTCATGTAAAACTTTAACAATCTTATCCACATTTTCCCTGCACATCTCATCGGTCTCAGCTTCTACCATAACACGAATCAATGGCTCCGTACCGCTCTCGCGAAGCAAAAGCCGTCCGGCATCTCCAAGGCTTTCCGTTACTTCTTTCGCAGCCTTCTGTACATCTTCGTCTTCTCTTGCTGCTACTTTATCCTTTACTTTGACATTTTCCAAAAGCTGTGGATAAATCACCAGATCGCCTGTCAGCATCGACATCGGCTTTCCATAATGAAGCCATGCTTCCATAATCATAAGAGATGTCAGAATACCGTCTCCGGTTACTGCATGCTCCTTGAATATGATATGACCGGACTGTTCACCGCCAATCACATAGCCGTTTGCCATCATATTCTCGCAGACATACTTATCGCCAACGGCAGTCTGCTCATAATGAATCCCCAGCTTATCAAAAGCCTTATACAATCCCATGTTCGACATAACTGTCGTAACTACGGTATCGTCCTTTAACTTGCCCTGCTCTTTGAGGTATTTGCCACAAAGATACAAAATGTGGTCACCATCAATCACCTTGCCATCATCATCAACGGCAAGACAACGGTCTGCATCACCATCATAAGCGAATCCGATATCCGCACCGGTATCATAAACCAATGCCTGAAGGACTTCGATATGAGTGGAACCACACTCACGGTTAATATTGGTACCGTTTGGCTCATCGTGGCGGGCAATCACCTGTGCCCCCATCGATTCAAAGATTTCTTTTGCAATCATAGAAGCGGATCCATTTGCCAAATCCAACGCAACCGTTTTTCCGTCAAACGGTTCTTTCACCAAATCTTTCAAATACTCGATATACTCGTCTCTTCCCTTTGTGTAATCGAAACAGCGACCAATTGCCTCACGTTTTGCCATCGGAATTTCTTCGCTTTCACCATCGATATACTTCTCAATCTGTTCTTCAATCTCCGGCTCTAACTTATGACCTTTGCCATTGATTACCTTAATACCGTTATCAAAATATGGATTGTGGCTTGCCGAAATCATAATTCCACAATCAAAGTTCTCTTTTCGCACCAGATATGACACACTCGGCGTCGTAGTTACATGCAATTCATATACGTCCGCACCGCTTGCTGTCAATCCACTTGCCAGTGCAGTTTCAAACATATAGCCGGATAATCTGGTATCTTTTCCGATTACCACACGTACCTTATGGTCTTCTTTCTGAAAATAATTTCCCAAAAAGCGGCCAACTTTGTATGCATGTTCCACATTCAAAGTCACATTGGCTTCTCCGCGAAATCCATCCGTTCCAAAGTACTTCATGTCAAACTCCAATCTGCCTTTATGGCACAACAATTAAAATGGGCATAGTTCACCCAAAATCTCATATGTACTACATTATACACAAAGGAGGTTAAAAAAGCAACCAAAACTTACCGAAGTGCTTTGCACCCGTCATTTTAGCTGCTTTCTCTTTCTTTCATTTCTCTCATTACCCGCAAAATGACGGGAAAGGAAAAACCTTTCCTCGCCAAATAAGCGGTTATTTTATTCAACTGTGTATACTCCATATCGGACAATCTCTGTCCTTTTATCTTTTTTTGAATCAAGTGCTCAATGGCAGCGGATTCGTCTTCTGTCTCGTATCCTTCCATCGCCATGGAAAGTATTTCGGGTGGAACTCCTTTGTTTTTTAATTTAAACGAAATCTCCTTGCGGCTTCTTCTTCCTTTATGAAAAGAAATGTAATTTTCTGCATAGCGCCTGTCATCCAGATAACCAAACCCAGATACGTACTGCATCGCTGCTTCGGATGCCGTTTCAGAAAAGCCGGCACGGTACAAACGGTCTCTTAATTCCTTCTCCGTCCTGTCCTGCTGCAAAAGCAGACGCATCGCCTTTTCTTTCCTGGCTATGGCGGTTGTTCTGTTACTTGCATTGAATTATTTTCAGATCAAAGAGGCAAAAAAGGAAGCGGGTTT
>OGUP01001622.1_pt1 | contig 12272 bp, 7 predicted proteins | sample 1553661 | NCBI WGS metagenome assembly OGUP01 (sample SAMEA2580026, study PRJEB22360) | human gut metagenome | biome: human gut; feature: human-associated habitat; material: faeces | place: Denmark | collected 2008/2010
AAAGCTGATGGATACGTCCGCTGACATCTTCCCATGATAAAAATGCCTTATCTAAAATCTGGTCTGTGACCGTATGCCCCACTGCGATCTGCATCCCGGTTTCATCAAACCAGACTGAATATTCCTTTCCATCAATCTGAAAGCCTTTTCCACCTTTACGGTATTCACGCTTTACAAACTCCGTATATTCTTCCGGTGTCTGTTCACTCATAAAATTATAGATAATACGAAGCTGGCTTTTACTTCGGTTTCCCCCGGTTCTTAAAACCTCATCAACCACTTCACTTGGAATGGCAATCTCCCCGGCATAGCGGGCAGCTATTCTGTTTTCGATTTCCCTTTTCTGTTCATTTACAGATGGAAGTTCGGGCAAAGATAAAGCAGAGGCAATTTCTTCCTCTGCTTTACTTAACTGATCTTCACTTGTATCTTCAATTAGCTGTATACCAATTCCGACAAGATGCTCTCTTCCGCTGTTGCCGTCAGACTGTTCATATGGGCTGTCCACGCCATCGGGTTCTCCTCTTTCGACGGTGCCGGATTCTTCTCCAAAAGTTTCTCCATCTGTACTTCCAATCTCTTCTGTGCTGTTTTCTCGATTTCTTCCAGATGGCTGTTCAATTTCCCTGTCAGCAACAGACTCTGATACAGGCTGTTCTTGTGTTCTTTCAGAAATGTCCTTCGCAGCATTCCGTATTTCCCAATCTGTGCTTCTGTCTCCTGGATTGTCAGATTCGGAAACAGATAATCCCCTTTGCGATGATATGTCAGTTCCATGCTCATTTCCTCCTTCATTTTCCTGTGGATATTCGTTTTCTATGATTCTGTTGTTATTCTCTTCGCTTTCGCGAATTAACGTGTTAAATTTATTATAATTCCTTTCTTCCGAATTTTCAATACCCTTTTTCATTTCTTCTAATGAAATACGGTGTACAAATCTTCCAATATCCACTAACACAGACTCACTGGCCATGCTCGTTGCATTTCCAATAAATGTCAGCACTGATAAGCTGTTATAATCTGTGATATGTACAAAGTCCATTTCTTCCTGCCGTTCCAACGGATCAAGCCCACATCTGGAAGCCAGCGTATAATAAATGCTGTCTGTCAACAGACTGCGAAATTCGCTGCGGATGGTATCTTCTTCCAGCTCCTCCAGGTACGTTCCTTCTGTCACATACGTCAAGCCATCCAGATATTCATCCAGGTTTTCTTCCACCATGTATTTTGCTGTTGCCATCAGTGCATCAGAAAGATTGCCTGCATCCTTAGCTTCCAGTCCGTAAACTTCTTCTAAATGGTTTAATAAGGCATCTTGTTGTTTCTCCTGTAACTGCCACAAATACGGTGTTCTTCCACCTTTTACCTTATGAGTATCCTGAATATCAAATACATACCGGAATCTTGTTTTCTGCATAGTTTCATCTAAAAGAGCAATTCCCTTTGCTCCTCGATTTACCCACCGCAGCATTTTTTCATTCCATAATTCCAAAGAAGCACAGGCAGTTGCTTTTGGACGCTGTGCGTGGATCAAAAGCTGATCCATAAATGGATACCGATACAGCCTGGCTGCAGTATCCAGATAATTCATCCAATCTCGCGGTGAACTGCTGATACGGGTTGCATGATATTCTGCAAGTCCCCGTATCTCATCTAAATGAGCCATAACTCATTCCTCCTTCCGTCTGTGCTTTATTTCTTCTTTTTAGGAAACTCAAGACTGAATCTGGCTTTTCCATCTTCCAGCCCTAGTACCAGATCGGCATCAAATTTGCTGTCTTTTTTCTTGGAGTACAATCCTTTCACATGGGTACGCCCCTTTTTCAGAAGCTCCACCGCCATCTTTTTATCCATCGACTTTTTCATACTTTCCAGAAAGCGGTTCGACTTCCACAGAGCAAACTGACAGCTTCTGTCAGAGCAGTAATAATTGGTCTTTCCCTCGTATACGTCAGAACCACACACTGGGCATTTTCCAATTACTTCCCTTGCAGTCTGAAAACGATTCCGTTCTTCTTCCGGAATCGCCCTGCATATAGAAAGAATCTCGGTAATCATAGATACAATCCCATCCATAAATTCATCATCCTGGATTTTTCCCTTTTCCATCATCAGAAGCTGATTCTCCCATTCTGCTGTCAGGCTTGCAGATTTCAGATTCTCCGGCATTACATGAATCAGCTCACAGCCTGCCACCGTAGGAAGAATCTGTTTTCCTTTACGTTCTGCATACCCGGAAGATACCAGTTTCTCAATAATATTAGCTCTGGTTGCCGGTGTCCCAAGTCCCTTTTTCTCTGTTTCAGAATCAAATTCCTTATTCCCTGCTGTTTCCATTGCAGCAAGCAGGGTATCTTCGGTAAACATCTTCGGCGGAGAAGTGTAATGTGTACTCTTCTCTGCTTTCACAGACGCAAGAGTCATTCCTTCCTCATATCCTTCTGGAAGTTCTGTCTTATTATCCGGTTCATCAGATTTCTTATCCTTTACACAGTATTTCCGAAAGGCTTCTTCCACTTCTTTGAAGCCCATCTGCACAGGCAGCTTTCCTTTTGCAGTAAATTCATGTTCTTTGCACTGTACGGAAATTTCTGTCTGCTCATAAAGGTACTCTTCCCCTGTTGCCTGAACAAGCTGCTGTCCGATCAGCATCAGCAGATTTTTCTTTCCACTGGAAAGTCCTCCCATGCCTTTTTCCATTGCTTCTTTTGTCGGCAGTATTGCATGATGATCAGATACCTTTGCATTATTAACCACACGATTTATGTTTCCCATAATCTGTCCAAATTCCAGAAACGGAAGAAAATCTGCCATGCCTTCGGCAAGCATTTTTACCGTTTCTTTCATATCTTCCGTTACATACTGACTGTCTGTTCTCGGATAGGTAACCATCTTTTCCTCATACAGTTCCTGCAGCATATCCAGTGTTTTCTGTGCGGTGTATCCGAAATAACGGTTCGCTTCCCTTTGCAGACTGGTCAGGTCATAAAGTTTTGGCGGGGAAACTCGTTTCTGTGCCTTTTTCACTTTTGTAACCATTGCCTCTGTCCCATCACAAAGCTTTCTTAATTCCTCTGCTTCTGCTTCAGACTGGATATTTTCTGATGTTACCGTAAGTTTCCCATCTGACAGGGAAACCTTATAATAGGCTTCTTTCTTGAAAAGCTCGATCTTCTCTTTTCTTTCCGTCAGCATGGCAAGCGTCGGTGTCTGTACCCTGCCGACCACCAGGCGTTTAAAATATCTGGTTGTATAGGCTCTCGTTGCGTTCATTCCGATCAGCCAGTCTGCCTGCGCTCTGCACACCGCAGCATTACAAAGACCTGCGTATTCTTTCCCGTCCTTTAAGGTCTGGAAGCCTTTCTGAATTGCTTCATCTTCCATTGAACTGATCCACAGACGCTTCACTGGTTTCTGACAGCCTGCCAGATCATAAACCCTTTTAAAAATCAGTTCTCCCTCTCGCCCGGCATCACAGCCATTGACCAGATACGCCACATCTTCCCGCTTCATTAAGCTGCACAATACTTCAAACTGCTTCTTTTTATCCTCTGATACCTGCACTTTCCATACTTCCGGGATGATCGGCAAATCCTCAAACTGCCATTTTGCATATTTTTCGTCATAAAATTCCGGTGGTGCATATTCTACCAGGTGTCCCAGACACCAACTGACAATGCAACTGTTCCCCTCCAGATACCCGTCCTCTCTCTGATAAGCAGATAAATTTTTTGCAAGGCTCTGTGCCACGCTCGGTTTCTCTGCAATCACTAAAAATTTCGCCATGTTTTCCTCCTGTTCCTGTCAAAAAGGCAGTCCATAAAGAACTGCCCTTTCTCCATACCTTATGATCTTTTGTTATTTCTGCTGATCTTCTGCATTTTCTTCATCTTCATTGATGTAACTGTCATCAGCAAATTCCAGACCTTCCTCTACAATTCCGTCCTCTTTTTTCTTTCGGAATTTACTTAAAGCAAAAGCAGCTAAACCACCGAATACAAGTACAATGCCTCCACCCAGAACTGCAGAACCAAACATTTTATTACCACTGGATTCCGGTTTTACTTCTGTTTCTGGCTGTACGGTAGTTTCCGGTTCTGGTGTTGTGGTTATTTCCGGAAGAACAACTGCAGATTCCTCTTTTTTCTCGGTTTCCTCATTTTCATCTAAGAACTCTGCCAGATCATTTTCATCCACAAGTGACATCATGTACACATTTTCAGAAGTACCGGAACGGTCAATGACCATATAAAAGGTATTTCCATTCTTGGTCTGTACCGTCAGAAACTGCTTGGTACTGTCATTCTCCTTATCATCCACAAGCTGTCCGTTTCCCGGCGTGGAAAATGGTGTTCCCTCTGTGGCAGGCTGCTCCGCCGGCTGTTCTTCTATCACCTGTTCCGCAGTTTCAGTCTGCTCTGCGTTTTCATTTGCCTGTGCAAATGCGGTCACGCTGGCAGAACCAATCAGCATCGTTGCTGACAGCATAACCATCAAAACTTTTTTCATTACCTTATTCTTCATCTTCCAAATCCTCTCTTTCTTCTATCAGTCCGGTTGACATTTCGCTATCCATATTTTCTTCTTTCTTTATACCCGTTTCAGAATTATCCATAGAAAGATTGCCCTCTTCATCAAACTGCATGGTAACTGTTCCGTTCTGAATCCCATCCAGAAAAGTCAGCATCTCCCGGCTGTCCATTTTCATGGAACGGATTGCCTTGATGATTTCTGCATCCTCCATCTGCTTTTTCTGGATTCTCAGTTGCCTTACATGCTCCTGCAGTTCCAGAATCTTGTTTTCAGTTTTCTGAATATCATCCAGAACCTTTTTTAATCGCATATTCATCTCTTGTTCGCTCCCTTCTAGTGAATTCTGCCAAATGCCATAAAATGTTGCTGCCAGTAAGAACTTGCAATGCTTGTATACTGAATCGGATTTCCACAATGGATCATCATGTTATTTCCTACATAAATTCCAACATGGCTCGCTCCCGGCGTATCATAAGTTCCCTGGAAAAAGATTAGATCTCCCGGCTTTGCATCAGATGGAGATACATAGGAACAATAAGAACGAAGCCCGTCCGCTGTTGTTCTTCCCACGTTCCATCCATTTCCGCAATTATTGATTACCCAGCATACAAAACCAGAGCAGTCAAAACTGGTAGATGGCGATGCACCGCCCCAGACATACGGATAACCCAGATATTTTTCTGCTTCCCGGATCATCTTGGCAAACTGCGGATCAGAAAGTGCTTCTGCCGGAATATCATATCCAAAACCTGCCCCACCTGTCGGAATTGTGTTAAGGTCAAACAGATAATCACGATTTCCATAGTATTTGTTGTAAGCGTCATACTGCTCCTGTTCCTTATCTGTCATACGGTTTCTTAAAACTGCATCCAGGTTATGGTTCGTAAGTGTTACATCCAGCCGGTTCACTTCTCTTGTTGTCGTTACTTCCACTTCCTGACTTCCATTGCTGTCTGCTATGTATGCTTCCCAGGTCTGATGCCCATGTGCTGACGCAGAAGCGTGATCGCCGTAGAATACATCAAACTGCACACCATACTGTGCAAAATTTCCTGTATCCTCAACTACATACTCCACACCATTCATAATGACATGGGTTCCCATTGGCACAAATGGATTGGAAGCATCCACCGCAATCGTGTGATTCGCCTGTGGATACGCTCCACTTGCAGTCGGGCCTCCACTCCACTGTCCGCAACAAATCGGGCAGTTACAATATCCACTGGTTACAACCTGTCCCAGTGATTCTCCAACTCTGACCGTTTTCTTTTCTGTTACGGTTTCCCGTGTTGAATCCGTATATAAGCCATACTGTTCCTTAAAAATCTTCTGAATCTCATCTGCAACCTCTGCATAGGTAAAACCGCCATACTTGACTGTCAGATAAGAAATAAGCTGATACGGGTTGTGTCCGATCTCATCAATCTGGAACTGGAACTCATCATAGTCGGAATGGTTTGCCTTCATCTGATTGATCTGCTCATTCAGTGCATTTTCCAATGCCACATAAGCATTTTCCGCAGCATAAATATCTTCATCCTCACTGGAATAACTGGTAGAAATAATAGCATTGGAACTGCCCTGGAATAACGCAGCACAGCTTGACAGACTTGTTACCATCAACGCAAACAGCAGAACCAGAACTCCTATGGACAAGAGGATATTTCTGTTCTGTGCCACAATTTCCTTGACCGCAGCTTTGGCTTTTTCTGTAAATCGCTGTGCATTTACAAGCACTGCGTCTTTCACAGCCTTTCCCTGTTTCGCAGCCTGATACTGCTTCTGGTAACGTTTTTTCTGCAGTAATTTCTTTAAGGCAGACTGTTTTTTCTGCTCTGCTTCTTTCTGAACCGCCTTTTTTGCCTCATTGAAAGCACTAGTTCCAAACTGCAAGCGGGATTTTTCCATTTCTTCCAGCACAGATTCCCTTAACCGGTTATTTCTCTGCCGGTTCTCTTTTAACCGTTCCCGGACGTAAATTGACTTCCTTGCAAGACTTTCTCCCGCAAGTTCCATCTGATCTGCCGCATCAAGAGCCGCATTATCATCGGTATCCTCTCTAATCTTTTTCTGACCATAGGCAGATACCGCTTCAGGAACAACGGTTGCTCCCTTTCTTGCCATTCCACTGCCGGGAATCATACCTTTGCCTTCATCTTCAAAAGAAAGACGGGATTTTGATTTTTTCTGTTCTTTTAACGTCTGTTCCCTTTTCGTCTTGCCTTTGATCTCTTCCCGAAAATCTTCCATTGATTTTTCATCAACTTCTGACTTTTCATGGTAGCGTTTCTGCTCTTTTGCTGCATAGGCTGTGACCATCTTTTTCTTTCGGCTCTGCCTGTCCGGTTCCGGTGTTTCAGAATCACGTTCAGTATCCCGTCCCGGATGCCCCCGGATACTTTCTTTACGAAGTCTGGAACGTGAAACAGACGGAGATTTCTCCCCGCCTGCCTTATCCTCACTCATTTCTGAGCTTTCCATTTCATCCGCTTCCGCAATTTCTTCCTGTTCCAGAAAAGCGTGTCTGGACTGCAGTCTGTGTTTTCCTTCTTTCACTCCCTCAACTGTTTCTTCTGCAGTATGAGTTTTTCTGACCTTTCCAAAGTCCAGCTCCTGTTCCCTGTGTCCGGCTGTTTTCTTCTCATCTGTCTCACGTCCGGTAATCCGCTTTTCCTTTTTACTGCGGAGATTTTTTTCCCTGAGTCCATCCCGGCTCATCTTCTGGACAGTCTTGTCCCTTGCTTTATATTCATGCTCCTGCATGGTCATCATCTCCTGATCTATGATAATTTTCCGTTATTTTTCTTTGCAACCAGTACCATACGCCCATTTTTCTGGGAATACTCACAAGTAGACAGTGTAAGTAACTTATCTCTGTATTTTGCTGTTGTTCCTGTTTGATAAAGTGATTTTTCCTTAACGGAAGCAATAAATTTTTTATAATCAGCCACTGTTCCAGCTTTGATAAAACTGTAATAATCAAAATCATTTCCTGTATAAACGGGCGTTGTAAATGCTGCAAATATCTGATACTGTTCATTTCCCCATATCGTGCGGAACAGGATTGTCGGATGTTCTTCGTAAAATCCTTCGTCCTTATATTTCTCAAGGTCAGCAAACATCTTCCCACTGTTCATGTGATGTCCATATATGATCAGATTGTCCGAATCCCCTGGTACACATTCCTCTGCCAGAAATAAACATCCATTTGCAGAATATTCCCCATTGAAATCCCGATGCAGATAATAATTTTTATCTTCGGGCCGGTACATGACCGGATAGTCTATTTGCGTTCCATCAATGGTCAGCCAGCCAATACAATCCGGATTTTCTTCATGCAATGCCAAAATTCCAGCGTCCACCTCTATCAAAGAATCGCCGGAAACATCTTCTTCCGGTTCATCCTCTCTTTTCTGCATTAGCTCCTGCAGTTCCTGCTGTAACTGATTATCCTGTCTTTCCTGCATAAAAAATCCCATTAAGAAATACAGACTGATCGTAAGCAATATAACAGATATAGAAAGTAACAATCCTGCCACCCATTTTCTCATGCTCTGCTGTCACCCCTTTAACTATCGTCTCTGCCTTTGATGCCGAGTTTTTCACGCTTCTCTACATCTTCTGGTTTCGATGACATTAACGCATAAAGCATAAGGGTATTATCGAATCTGTCCTTAAATGGAATAATTGTATTTCCATAAAAAATCAGCCCTTCTCCCTCTCCACTGTTTGTTACATAGGAAAGCTGGTGTGTTGAAATATTAAGCTGTTTTGCCAGAATCTGTCGATCCCCGGATGCCTGGTTGAGCATCAGGATAAAGTCCGAGTTTTCAAAGATATTCTCGATTTCCCTTGAAGCAAGCAGATCTTTTACGTTCTGTGTGATACCAGTCGGGATACCGCCCCACTTACGGAATCTCTTCCAGATTTCCACACTGTATGCTGCTGTCTGTTCCTCTTTCAGCAACAGATGAAACTCATCAATATAATATCTGGTGGATTTATGGGCAGAACGGTTGACTGTTACCCTGTTCCAAACCTGATCCTGAACAATCAACATGCCAAGTTTTTTTAGCTGTTTACCAAGGTCTTTAATATCGAAACATACCAGACGATTGTTCAACTCTACATTTGTACGGTGATTAAACACCTTCAGAGAACCATTTACATAGATTTCCAGTGCCGTTGCCAGCCTCTGCGACTCTGCCTCTTCCTGTTTGCGAAGCAGATTATATAAATCTTCCAGGATTGGCATTTTCTCCGGAACCGGATCAGCAAGATAGTCCTGATATACCAAGCGGACACAACGGTCAATAATTGTCTTTTCTACTGGCTCTAAGCCATTCTTTCCACCTACTACCAGTTCACAAAGTGAAAGGATAAAATCTGATTTCAGAGATAGCGGATCGTCATCATCCGCATAATTGATGTTAATATCCATTGGATTGATGTAATCATGACTGGTCGGAGAAATACGGATAACCTGCCCGTTAAATGCCCGGACTAACGGAAAATATTCACCCTCCGGATCACAGATGATAATGTCGTCTTTTGTGACAATAAATACATTAGTAATCTCTCTTTTTGCCGCAAAGGATTTACCAGATCCAGGAGTACCAAGTATCAGCCCATTTGGATTCTTCAATTTTTTCCGATCTGCCATGATCAGATTATTAGACAGCGCATTTAACCCATAATAGATAGATTCCCCACCCATAAACAGTTCTTGAGTTGTAAATGGGACAAAAATAGCTGTTGATGTAGTAGTCAACGCCCGCTTGATCGGAATCCAGTTTCTTCCAAGCGGCAAACTACTCATAAGCCCCTGTTCCTGCTGATAGTCCAGTCTTTTCAATGCACAGTTATATTTCTGTGCAATGCCTGCTGTCTGAAATACCACATTTTCCAACTCCTGTTTATTTTTCGCTGTATTTAAGAACACCACAGTTACAAGGAACATTCTCTCATTCCTTGACTGTAAATCTTCCAGAAGTCTTTTCGCTTCCCCACCGTATGTATTCAGATCAGACGGGATAATATCCATATCATATCCGGAGCGTACCGCTTTTTTCTGTTCCTCAATTTTCATACGGTTAATGTCAGTAACCTTACTCTTTACCAGCTTGATTGCTTTCATCTGGTCGATGGACTGGATATGCAGATTAACAAGCAGGTTACAGTCCATTTCCAGAAATTCAGCAAGCATTTTATCTGTCAGCTCTGGTGCCAAAATCTGCAGATAAGATACTGCTCCGACGGTATCTCCCATCTGAAAATCCTTTCCATTTTTGAACAGGAAACTGGATGGTGCAATATAATCCTTTGTGTTCAGCCCGGTACGCAGCATATCATCATAGCTGAATCTGAATGGTACTTTGACATTCTGGTTGAATGTTTCATACATGATCTGCAAACGCTCCGCACCATTTAACGGATATGCAGATACCCCGAAAACCTTAAAATTATTGAGTATGTCTGTTTCGATACGTTCCAGTTTTGGTTTTGCTTCCCGGATATTGTCAGCTTCAATCCCAAACGTAATATACTTGGTTCTGATAAGACCATTATTTCCTTTTGCCAACTGATTTCTAAGCATCTGGGCAAACTCCATACGCAGATCATCAAAACTGTCATTCTGCTTTTTAATACGGATCACATCTTCATATTCCGTCATGTTGCTGTGATGATTGATAAAGGACAACTGAAAATGGATGGTGCTGTCAAAATAATTCAGGAAATCACACCAGTTCTCAAAAATCGCATTTTTATCCTCATTCTGAGCTAACTGGTAGTTAATATCATAAAAGCGGATTGTTTTAGAATAGTAACCATCTTCCACACGACAGATTCCGTCTTTTCCCATTTCCCTGTATGGAATGGACTGCTGTGCGGTAATGTTTTTCCCTTTATTTCTACTGTCTTTATTCGTGCTGGATATTTTCTTTGCAACACCTTTTTTCCCACTGGATTTTACAGAACCCGGCGGCTTTGTCTTTTTTTTATGCCTTTCTGCTTTCTTTGCCTGTTTCTGTGCCGCCTTTTCTTCACGAGCAGCCTGTTTTGCCGCCTGCTTCGCAAGTTTTCTTTCTTCCTTTTCGTGTGCCTTATGTAATTTCAATTCATATTTCTGGGCTTTTTTCCAGGCATGTTTTTCCCGTCTGCTTAATTTACGTCTTGGTCTGCGGACACCTCGGTGTCGCTCCAGTGCTTCATACCCCGTAACCATCGGTACTCCCGTCAAACGCTGTCTGTCCTTTGCATAATCTTCTGCCTCGTCCGGATCAAACACTGGTAAACCATCAGCAGAATCCTCTTCATCCAACCACCAGTCATCCAGATGGGAAAATTCTTCTTTATCGTTTCTTACTTTTTCCACGAACGGTACCTCCTTTCGATTTTGTCAGAATTCTCTTTTTTTCATAGAGGTTTTCCACCTCATACTTCCGTACCGGAGGACGGATAAGTTTTACTGTAATCACATTTTTGAGGACTTTCTCTAAAGGAAGTCCATCTTTCTCATACATGGCAAATAAAAAAGCCGGAAGCATCAACAGACACATTCCGGTTGCCGCATTACTCGAACCAATCAATCCCCTTGACAGGAAATAAAACGGAAGCCCTACTGCCGCTGCAATACCAAGGCAGATGAGCTGTCGTTTTGTAAGATTGAGAATAATTTTATTTTTTACTTTTGTCAGATCTTTGGGTACTGATACAAAAGCCATTTTCTATCATCTCCTCTTTCCAGTTTAATGTGCATTAAAGATACTCTTCGAGAAATTGGCTGTTTTCATAAGGCTGAAGCAAAGTACAACCGTATAAGCCATTACACTGAGCAATGCTGTATGCACGTTATCTGATACCTGTATATTAGCAACCAGTACGGAATAAATGCCCACACACACCATGATAAAAAATCCCTGGAATGCCAATGCGAACAATCCTCTTAAATAATTGCTGCCAATCTGTCCCCATTCCCGATTGCTCATTGTTGCAAACGGAATTGCACCGATTGACGAATACAAGTAAATCTCAATCATACGTCCATAAAGAATGACCGTTATAAAAACGGAAATAACCTTTAAACACAGGCTTGCCAGAAGTGTTTCCAGTGCCAGTATGACCAGTTCCCCTACTTCCATTGATTCCATTGCCGTTTCCATTGAAGTGACCACCGAATCAATATTAATTGCTGTCTGATGATTGATCACTCCTGATGCCCGGTTCACTACATTCTGTCCCACATCAAAAATTGCCATGGTAATGTCAGATGTATAGCTGACAAGCAATACTGCAATACATGCTTTCACAAGATAGCGGAAGAAAAACTCGCTTCCCATCTCATGCATGTTGTTCTTATCCATTACCATTGTAATCAGCTCATAACAGAGAATCGCACTGATGATCATCCCTGCTATGGGCACCATGACTGTATCTGACAAGTTATCTATCATGGAAAAAATACCTGCGTTCCAAGAGCTGGGTGTCTGCCCAACCTCTCCGGCGATTGTTCCTACTTTCGTATTCACGTCAGTAAACATCGTTTCAAGATTGTCCAGCACCCATCCTTGCAGCATTTCCTTTATAAATTCAGTGATTTTGTCAATGATTGACCCCATGAATTATGAGAACAGCGTTGAAAGCTGTGGGATCACCGTCTGTGCTACGATAATGATACCGCCTCCGGACATGAGCTGTTTTATCCCCAATTAGGTGTAAAACTCTGCTCGATGGCGGGC